>Ga0222427_100481_pt1 | contig 58929 bp, 51 predicted proteins | sample 2B20Ametagenome_FD_182890 | JGI IMG/M metagenome (GOLD analysis project Ga0222427, IMG submission 182890) | Enriched microbial communities from leaf-cutter ant dump, University of Wisconsin, Madison, United States - 2B20A (version 2) | ecosystem: Environmental > Terrestrial > Nest > Insects nest... | reverse complement strand
AATCATTAAAAAGAATGGCAACTAAAATCAGATTGCAAAGATTCGGTAAAAAAGGAAAACCTTTTTACCACGTGGTAGTAGCGGATTCGCGTGCTCCAAGAGATGGAAAATTCATTGAGCGTTTAGGTTCTTACAACCCAAACACCAATCCTGCAACCATCGAACTTAACTTCGACAAAGCTGTAAAATGGGTACTTAACGGTGCTGAACCTACGGATACAGCTCGTGCTATCCTTTCTTACAAAGGTGTTCTTTACAAAAAACACTTAGAAGGCGGTATCAAAAAAGGTGCTTTAACTCAAGAACAAGCAGATGCTAAATTTGCTACTTGGTTAGAGGGCAAAGCAGGTAAAATTGCTGGCAAAACTGAAGGTTTAGCAAGCAGCAAAGCTGAAGCTCGTAAAGCAGCCTTAGTAGCAGAAGCTAAGAAAAACGAAGAAAGAGCAGCAGCCATCGCAGCTAAAAACGCTCCTGTAGCGGAAGAAGTTGTTGAAGAGGCTACTGAAGAAGCTCCAGTTGTTGAAGCTGAAGCAGCAACAGAAGCTCCTGCTGAAGAAACTCAAGCAGAAGATAAAGCTGAATAATTAACTTTACTTCAAAAAAATAGCGTTTCGGCAAAATCGGAACGCTATTTTTATTTTCAGAATTCGATAAGCCCTCAATCATGACTAAAGAAGAATCATTTTACATTGGATATATCACCAAAACGAAAGGCCTAAAAGGAGAGCTTCAGCTTTTTTTTGAGTTTGAAGATTATCAAGACCTTGACCTTGACGTAGTATTCTTGGAACTAAATGGTAAAATGGTGCCTTTTTTTGTCGCCAGCCACAAACTATATGAAAATAGCACTGGCCTATTTTATTTTGATGATATAGATCATGTGGACAAAGCACAGCCCTTAGTAAAGAAAAAAGCTTATCTGCCTTTGAGCAAAAAACCAGAGCGTGATGAAGACGAATTTTACTATACCGATTTAAAAGGTTTTATAGCAGTAGACGAAACATTGGGCGAACTGGGCGAAATCATTGAAGTAAATGAATATCCTCAACAATTTGTAGCTACCGTAACCTATCAGAATAAAGAAATCCTTTTCCCTTTAAATGAAGATTTTATTGTGGAAATAGATGACGAGGAAAATATTCTGACCTTAGATCTACCAGAAGGATTATTGGATATTTATTTAAATCCATAACCAGCAAAACAAAATCTGTGATTCGTAAGTTTTATACCTATGAAGCAATCACGTTTTTTATGGGTTGGACTTTTGATGTTAATCATATTTAGCTGTAGCCGTACGGACAAATCTGCCGATTCATCTCTTTCTATAGACAGTAACAAAACCGCTAAACCTGTAGATAGCATAGCTGATGAAGAGACGTTGACAACTATAGCTTCTGAAATTCTTACTACCTTAAAAGCAAAAGATTATACTGCTTTTGCCTCGTATTTTCACCCAACAGAAGGAGTAGTATTTTCCCCGTACGGATTTATAGACACCAAAACGGCAAAAAAACTATCGAAAGCGTCCTTTCTAAAATTAATTGAGGAAAGGGTTTCCATAATATGGGGAAACTACGACGGAACGGGTGATACGATTAAGCTGACCGCCCAACAATACCTAGAGAAATTCGTTTATAATGCCGATTATCTTCACGCAGAAAAAATAGGGCATGACCAAATCATTGGTAAAGGCAACTCATTGAATAATCTTACCGAAGTTTTTCCCAAGCATCCATTTATAGAATATCACTTTAGCAGTTTCGACAAAAAATATGGTGGCATGGACTGGACCAGTCTACGTTTGGTCTTCAAACAATATCAAAGCAATTATTATCTCGTAGCTGTGGTACATGACCAATGGACCAGCTAAATTAAGGACTAATTATTACAGGCAAAGAGATTGGCTTTTTACCTTCTTCAATAATTTGCACAAAATAAATTCCTTTATTTAAGTTGCCGACAGGGACCTCATAAGAGGAAACTCCAAAAATCACTATATCCAAAATGCTTTTGCCAATTGAATTAACCAATTTAAGCTTTACTGACCTGGCGGGTGTGTAACCAAAATCTACCTTAAAAGCTTTAATAGCTGGATTGGGATATATTTTTACTGCTTGACTGGCGAAAACATTTACTACCTTCTCTTCGAAGACTTCTTCTGAGCCATCTTCATCTATTGTTTTAAGGCGATAGTAATTATGCCCAGCTTCTGGAGATAAGTGCCTTGTTATATAACTTAGCTTCCCTTCTTCGGCTTTAACTTCAGTTATTTTTCTATAATCTGAAAAATCTGTACGCCACGCTATTTCATATCTTTTCACCCTGTCTTGCATCGCAACCGACCATTTGATATCCACTTGAGATTTATTATAAAAAGCATCAAATGATATTAATTTAATAGGCAGAACGGTAAAGTAGGTATAATCGAAAGACACGGCATTGGGCCCTACATTGTCCTCGTCAAATGCGCTTACGGAAATCGCATTATTTCTATCATATTCATCAGCACCAATATCAGCTACACCAATACGATTTTGCTTTTCATAATCTGAAAGCGCATACGTAAAAGTTCCCGAAGACGCATTAATTGCAGGACTAGCGGCACTTAACCTTAACACTTCGTAAGCTTTTTTAAGTTCGCAGCCAGCTCCGTTACAAGCAGGTTGCTCCAACAAAGGATCTATATTTCTAATCTGCGAAATCGGCACAGAAATACCAATACTTGCGGTGTTAGTGGCATACATGATATTATTGCTAAAGCTCACTCCTGCCAAGGCTTCTGGGCTATATGCTTTTATAATCTGCGTAGTACTTTCTTTAACAATATTATTGGCAATAAGGCAATTGATTGGAGCTTTATCATATTTATAACCAATTTCGATATTTGATTTATTATTCACGAATGTATTGAACACCACCTCTACATTTTCAGGGACATAATGTTTAGCCAAGTCTGTTGGGTTTTCTACATTGTAGGCATCACCGTTGGTAATGGTAACGGCTGCATCAAAAATATTTCCTGTTAACCCTGAGAAGTAGTTATTAAAGATTTTGTGATTTTTCCCGTAAACCCTTACACCACCACAACCTATAATACTAGAGTTTCCATTCTCATTCGTATAAATTGCTGTTTTTCCTTCCCCGAAAAAGTAATTCCCTTCTACAGTGCTATTATTTCCTTGGCGCAGACAAACCGTACCCAAACATCTTCTGAAAGTATTGAATCTAATGGTATTGGCAAAAGACTTTACCGAAACTATCTCAGGATCACCATCGCAGTCTTCAAATAAGTTATATTCTACTAAAGTATAACCATTGCTCTGTGATAGTGAGCTTACTCCAATTCTTATCGTTTCTTTTTCATTTTCTTCTCTAGGTCCGTTGTTCCTAAAAATATTATAGCTAATGGTATCGTATTGCGTTTGTTGGTTGATATTGCCATCTAATAAAATGAATTTCCCTGACTTGGTTTTTCCTTCAAACAAGTTATAATCAATTCGATTATGTCCAGATTTTAAAGGGGCAGTACTTCCAAAAGTATCACCAATATAAAGCCAGTTACAAGAAGAAATATTTGTCTCATCTAAAGCAAAGCTATTCCTGGTAATTCTTACCCTACTACAGTTCAACATCTTTATGCCTGTTCCCACATTAGTACTTTTAAATGAAAAACCTTGTAGCGTTACATATTGCAAACCATCCAAAACTAAAGCCGTTGCCCCGCTAAGAATAGCCTGCCCTTGGTTTTTTGCTTTAATTACAATAGGTCTGTTGGGACAAGCTGATCGATTAATGGTTAAGCTGCTTAAATCATAACTACCATCTTCCACCAAAATAACATCTCCTGGGTTCATTTGTGATAATGCCACTTTAAACTCGGCTACTGTAGCTACATTTCTAATCACTCCCGGAGTGGTGTTGACAGCGACATTTGCTCCAATGGCCATATCCGAATTTACCGTAAAGGTTTTCGAAATTTGGGTTCCATTTAAGCTTCCCGTCCAACCGTTAAATTGGTAGCAAGCTTCTATTGCAATGGTTGCTGTAACCGTGGTTTCACTGAAATATTTACCATTAATGGGACTTGGAGATAAAGTAATCAATCCGTTAAATGGTTGTGTTACCGTAACCGTATATTCAGCTGGCGGCGCTGCGTTATCCACTCCCACATTAGCACCAACAACCATATTATTAATAATGTTAAAAGTTTTATTCAGTTCTGTGCCAACTAAGTCACCTGTCCATCCTTCGTTTCTATAACCTTGGGGCAATGTTAAAGTGGCGGTCACTTGATCCCCCACCTCATAACTCGCTTGAACAGGGCTTAAGGAAATATTGCCATAACTAGGCTGTTCTATATTAATTATTCTGGCCGTGGGCGATGACAAAAAGGAAATATCTGGAATTGGATTTTTACCGATGTAAAGATCGTCAATAGCAAAATCAGAACTGGCTATTTGTGCATCTGTAGTATGGTTAATTCTTAGAGAGTGGAATTCTTTGTACGTAGCAGCCCGTGTTCCACTTGCAGTTGGCACATAAACATCTCTCATCGAAAACTCGCTCGCAGTCAAAATTCCGTTAATTGCGATTTTAAATTTTTCGGCTGAAAGATCTGTCCTAATGGAAATTCTTGTCCATTGGTTGGCAATCCAAGTTCCTACCTCTACTTGCGTGTTACCATTAGAAACTTTTATTTTTTGATCAGTGGTAAGTTCTACAATATAGATTCTCTTTGCGCTTCCGCCGTACTGATCATAAGCTGCCAAATAAATACCCTTGGTAGCAAATGCAACAGGATTGATCCACATATCCGTGTAGAAAACATCCCTGATACCAGTTACTGCACCGCTATATGGGATAAAGTTGACCGCCAAAGTGCTATTGTTGTTGCTAAAACTCAGAGCACTATTTCCCGTTTTTGATTTTACATTGTTAACCGAAGCATTCCCGCTTACTACCGTCCAAGAGTTCTGAGCATGAATACTCCCACTAGTATAAGTAGGCAATTCAAACGAAGTTTTAATAGCAGTTTGCGCCATGGAAGAAAATTGTAATAGCACTATTGCCATTACAGAATAAATAGCTAGTTTCATTATTTATATTTGGTCTACCAATTTTTGGTTAACCAAATATAATAACTTTAAGACAAATCCAAATTTTTCTTTAAAAGAAGCTCTTACATTTGAATGTAACCGCAAAGCACAAACAAAGCCTTATATTTGCGCCATGCGTTTTGATATCATTACTGTACTTCCTGATTTGCTAACCAGTCCGTTTGCCCATTCCATTTTACAAAGGGCACAAAAAAAAGGGATTGCCGAAATTGTGGTACACAACCTAAGGGACTATGCCACCAACAAACAAAAAAGTGTTGACGATTATCCTTATGGGGGTGGCAGCGGGATGGTCATGAGTATTGAGCCTTTTGCCAACTGTATAGAAAAATTGCAGAGCGAAAGATCATATGATGAAATCATTTTTATGAGCCCTGATGGAGAAACTTTGAACCAAACCATCGCAAATGAACTTTCCATTAAAGGGGATATCATCATTTTATGCGGTCATTACAAGGGGATAGATCAACGGATTCGCGATGTTTATGTGACTCGGGAGATATCCATAGGCGATTATGTCCTATCAGGAGGAGAACTACCTGCAGCTGTGTTGGTTGATGCCATTACCCGTTTAATTCCAGGAGTATTGAATGATGAAACTTCTGCCCTTTCTGATAGTTTTCAAGGAGAATTATTGGATGCACCTATTTATACCAGGCCAGCAGAATGGCGAGGACATAAAGTACCAGAAGTATTATTAAGTGGCCACGAAGCAAAAATTGCCGAGTGGAGAGATGAAGAGGCTCTAAAACGTACACAGCAGCGCCGACCAGATTTGCTGAAATAAGACAATAACTAGGTTATTTGATAATTAGCAGATTAACTAATTTACAAATCATCAAATATTTTTAATATTCACTTTTTTTTTCAAAAAATAATTCCTAATATTGCAGTCCGATTTTAAACAACAAAAATATCGGCTTAATAGCTTAAAATCATGGATTTAGTAAAATTTGTAGAAGAACAGGCAAACACTAAAAAAGAATTTCCTACTTTCAAATCTGGAGATACTGTAAGTGTTCATTATAAAATTCGCGAAGGTAACAAAGAACGTGTTCAAATTTACCAAGGCGTTGTTATTCAGCGTAACAGTGCTGGCGCTAACGAAACTTTTACCGTTCGTAAAATCAGTAACGGTGTTGGTGTAGAGCGTATTTTTCCTTTCAATTCTCCAAACATCGAGAAAGTAGAAGTAAACAGCTATGGTAAAGTACGTAGAGCTAAATTGTTCTATCTACGTAGCTTAACTGGTAAAGCTGCTCGTATCAAATCTTTAAGAAAATAATAGATTTAGTATAAAAATATTAAAACCTTCACGAATAATTCGTGGAGGTTTTTTTGTTTATATCTTTGCGCAACCAAATTAAAATCTGATAAGGGCTTAAAAGGAATATTCCTTTTTGAGGTAAAATCTTTTTGCCATTATCTCAACACATGAACAAATGAAAGAACTTTTAAAGAAGTACGAAGAGAAACAGCCGGAGATTGTTTTTGAGTGGAAGGACAAAGAATCGGAAGCCGAAGGTTGGGTAGTGATCAATTCATTACGTGGTGGTGCAGCAGGCGGTGGTACAAGAATGCGTAAAGGATTAGATAAACACGAAGTAGAATCATTAGCGAAAACCATGGAAGTGAAATTTACCGTTTCGGGTCCTCCTATTGGTGGTGCAAAATCTGGAATCAACTTCGATCCTGCTGACCCTCGCAAAAAAGAAGTTTTAGAACGTTGGTATAAAGCGGTAATGCCTTTACTAAAGAACTATTATGGTACTGGCGGCGATCTTAACATCGACGAGATACATGAAGTTATTCCAATTACCGAAGGATATGGTTTATGGCACCCTCAAGAAGGAGTAATTAACGGCCATTACCAAGCAAGGGAAAATGAGCGCATCCACCAAATTGGTCAGTTGCGTTATGGGGTTTCTAAAGTACTAGAAGATTTAACCTATACGCCAGATATCAAAAGAAAATATAAGGTAGCTGATATGATTACCGGATACGGCGTATCTGAATCCATCAGACATTTCTACGAAATCTGGGGCGGCAACATTAAAGGCAAAAGAGCAATTATACAAGGTTGGGGTAACGTAGCCGCAGCAGCAGGATACTATTTATCACAACAAGGTGTTAAAATCGTAGGTATTATTGACCGCGTAGGCGGATTAATCAATCCAAATGGCTTTAGCGAACAAGAAGTGGCCGACCTGTTTAACAATAGGGTGAACAATACTTTAGTTTCAGATCAACTGGTTTCTTTTGAAGAAGCAAACGAAAAAATATGGAGCATGGGTGCCGAAATTTTTGTTCCAGCAGCAGCTTCAAGATTGGTAAAACAAAATGAAGTTGACCAAATGATCGCCTCAGGAATGGAGGTGATTGCATGCGGAGCCAACGTACCTTTTGCAGACAAGGAAATTTTCTTTGGCAGTATTATGGAGCATGCCGATAATCATTTAGCCATCATCCCTGATTTTATTGCCAACTGCGGTATGGCCAGAGTATTTGCTTATTTAATGCAGCGTAATGTAGAGATGAGCGATGATGCCATTTTCACTGATGCTTCCAATATCATTAAAAATGCACTTGTAGCTGTGCATCAGACCTCTAACAAAAAAACAAATTTATCAAGCACTGCTTTTGAAATTGCATTAAAACAATTGGTATAAACGATGGAAGTTAATTTTTTTGAACAAGTTTTTTGGGGCAATACAATCAAGCAATACATTGTTGTAGCAGCCATCATCCTTATTGGGTTACTTTTTAAGAGGATTGTATCGCGTATCCTAAGTCAGTTAATCTTTAAACTGTTCAAAAAATTTGCAGACCAGGTAAATTCTGAAACTTTTATCGCTTTATTATTAAAGCCAATTGAGTTTTTTATCAGTGTATTTACCCTGTATGTTGCCATTAACCAGTTGAAGCATCCTTTGGATGTTACCTTTTTCAATTACAAAAAAACCATAGACAAGATAAAGGTCAACCAGGCTTTCACCATTGGCGAGTTCATTGATAAAATTTTCCTTTTTCTCATCATCTTATCGGTTTTCTGGATTGTATTAAGAATCATTGACTTTATTGCTCATGTGCTTTTGGTGCGAGCGGCCAAAACAAAAAACAAGGCCGATGATCAATTGGTTCCTTTCATCAAGGAACTATTGAAATTCATTGTCGCTTTTATTGGCTTCTTCGTACTGTTAGGCTACGTTTTTGAGGTAAATGCAGTAAGCTTAATTACAGGTCTGGGTATTGGTGGTATTGCTATTGCCATGGCAGCCAAAGAAAGTTTGGAAAACCTATTGGGTTCTTTCCTTATTTTTATGGATAAGCCTTTTACTGTGGGCGATGTAGTGCGGGTTGATGGTATTGAAGGCACTATTGAACGTGTAGGTTTTAGAAGTACGGTATTGCGAAGTGCTGATAAAACGACTTATGTAATTCCCAACCGATCTATGATAGACGGGGTGTTGGAGAATCTGACCATGAGAAATGCCCGCAGGGTGAAATTTGATATTGGACTAACCTATGAAACAAGTACCGAAACGGTAAAGAAAATTATTGCGGAGATTGAGACCTATCTGAAAGGAAATACCGGAACTACCGATGCCACAGTAGCGCTCGACTCCTTTGGAGATTCTTCCCTCAACGTTCAGATCATCTATCTAGTTCCTATGAAAAAAGAACTAGATTTGGCAAAGGTGAAAGAAGAAGTTAATTTTCGCATTATAGAGATTGTACAACAAAACGGCTCTGAATTTGCCTATCCAACCCAACGTACGGTTGGAGAAAGTACACCTAAAGAAGAAAAATAAATTCATTTAGAAAACAATTACAAAGCCCGGTTAACATTAATCGGGCTTTTTTACTACAAGCTCTTTGTTTAACTCCTGTCATCTTGAGCCTGTCGAAGGATTATTTCATCCCGCCCAAACGCTTCGATAAACTCAGCGTGACAATAAACAAAGTAAAAACTAACCTCCTTAAGATTGCTTCGTACCTCGCAACGACGATATAGTTGTTTATTTGAACAAAAGAGCCTCGCAAGTAAAACTCACGAGGCTCTTTTTATTTTTGAATTTTAACTTCTTATTTAAATTAGCTTAGTTCGCCCAGTACGGTAATGCCACCTTTCACAACTTGGTTAAGCTCTAGATTTACTTTCGTACCCAAAGGTAAAAAGATGTCAACTCTTGAACCAAACTTGATAAATCCAAACTGTTCATTCTGTACTACTTGGTCTCCTTCTTTTACATACCAAACAATACGACGGGCCAAAGCACCGGCAATTTGACGAAACAATACAGGAGAGCCATTTTGATGTTCAACTACAACCGTGGTGCGCTCGTTTTCGGTACTTGATTTTGGGTTCCAAGCAGCTAAATATTTTCCTGGGTGATATTTAAAAAACTTAACCACGCCCGAAATAGGGTTACGGTTAATGTGCACGTTGACTGGCGACATAAAGATAGAAACCTGTAAGCGTTTATCTTTAAAATACTCCCCTTCTTCTGTTTCTTCAATTACTACTACCTTACCATCGGCTGGGCAAATAATCAAGTTGTCACCATTAGTGAAAGTACGTTTCGGATTTCTAAAAAACTGAAGTACCGTAATGAACAATGCAAACGAAAAGATGTAAACAAACCATCGCAATACAAACACGTCGGCAAAGCGATATTCAACAACGGCATTGATGATAAAAATAAAAAGAACCGTAAGAGCAATGGAGGTATATCCTTCTTTATGTATGGTCATTTAACTTAACTTTTGTTATCCTGCAAAACTCGTAAAAATTTATCAATTTTTTTACCGAATTACATGTTTTATCTTTTGGATTGATGTATAGGTTTTTCTGGCCTAAACCCGATGGTAGTGGAAATACTTTTACATTTGGTTTTTACCCTGTCGTCCTGAACGCTAGCGAAGAATTTGTCTGATTAAGCTATTCAGCAGGAGATTCCTCGTTCCTCGGAATGACAACATGGTAATAAAATTAAACCGCTCTGTAAATATGATTCAAGTTTCTGCCCAAACCGTCATAATCCAGACCATAGCCTACTACAAATTCATTGGGAATTTCGAAACCTACGTAGTTAAGCTCTTTTACTGGTTCTTTCAAGGCATCTGGTTTAAAAAGCAAGGTACAAACCGCTATCGAGGCAGGCTCCTGCTCATTAATTTTAGAAAGAATATATTTCATAGTGAGGCCACTATCAATAATGTCTTCCACAATAATTACATGCCGCCCCGCTAAATTAGTGGGCATGCCCAAAGCATCTTTAACACTGCCAGTACTGCCCGTGCCATGATAGGAAGCCACTTTGATAAATTCTGTTTCGCAAGGTAAATCTATCTCCTTCATTAAATCAGCCATGAAAAGGAAACTACCATTTAGCACCCCTATGAAAATTGGATTTTTATCTTCATAATCTACATTGAGCTGTATAGCCATTAGGCGAATACGTTTGGCAATCGTATCCTTTTCCAGCAAGAGTTCAAACTCTTTTTGATGCACGCTTACCCTAGTTTCCATTTTCTTGTTCTCTTTTTCTTCTACGTTCTTCGCGACGTTCTTGTCTCAACTGTTTACGTGTTTTTACGGTGTCCGCGGCTGGCTTTACTTTGACAGTATCCTTTTTGGGCGAACCAAAAAGCCGGTCAAACAAGCTTTTTGATTTATCCTGCATCCCCTCTGGGGTCATCATATCATCTTCACCAATTTCCACCGAATTGGTGTCCAAAGTGGTTGAATCTGGAGCCAGATATTGACGCAATCCTTCACGTAATCGCACGTCATAAAAACCATAGCCGGTAGTATCAGCAGGAGCTAAGCCTCTTCTGGCCATAATGTTCCCAATGTATCTGAAATAAGGCAGCAAATATCCTTTAAGCGTTCCATTGCTCATGAACTTATACAAAGCCACTTTAGGTTTAGGCACAATATTGGCCAAGAAAATACCCTCACCCAAGGTCAATTCAGATGGGCTTTTGGCAAAATAATGCCTCGAAGCTTCGCCTATGCCATATACATTATTGCCCATTTCAATGATGTTGAAATAAACCTCCAACATCCTAGATTTGCTCACCAAATGGTTATTCTCTATCAGCCAAACAATTAAAATTTCCTCGGCTTTACGCACCAGCGTTTTCTTTCTGCTCAAAAATACGTTCTTCACCAATTGCATGGAAATGGTACTACCGCCTCGTTTAAATTTCTTCTCTTTAAAGTTAACGGCTATAGATTTACGGATTGATTCTTCTACAAATCCCTTATGTCTGTAAAAAGATGGGTCCTCTGCAGTTAACAGTGCATTTTTGAAGTTGGGAGAAATATCCTCTAACCTCGTGAAATTAGGGTTTGAAGGCCCAATGGTAATGTTGCGCATGGGTTTGCCATACTCATAAGGTGTATAAATAAAATCTGAATTGATTTTTTGCAGATCGGTTTTCCCAAAATGCAGCACCTTAAAATTGCTAGGGGTTAACATAGAACTAAACCTTACACTATCTGGAATTGCTGTATCCAAATAAAAATCCAAGTTATATTTCAACTTGCCCTGGACCTTTACTCCATCCAAGGACTCGAATAATCCCAATGGGAACGAATCAAAAATGGCTTGGGCATCCTGTTCCTGTGCCGTAAGCTTCATTTCGTAGATTTTATTGGGAGATAAAGTATATTTCAGATAAGGATGCACGTAAGCGTCTCTTAAATATACGGTCGAAGTGCTATCCAAACAAACGAAGTTTTCACCAATCAGCATATCTGCTTCTATACGGGCATCAGGCACAATAATATCTTCTGCCGAAATTCGGGGCTGGTTAATCAACAAGTTTTTAATGGCCCAAGAACCTGAAATTTTATAATCGCCCCCACTAAAGCTTGCATCCTTCATCTGCGTTTTTACCGTATCAAAATTGATTTTGGTATGCAGTTTATTCTCCAGATAAGGCAATTCCACTTTCTTACCATCTGCAAAAAGCATAATGTCTAATTGCTTATCGCTTGGGTCAAGATTTCCGTTGATATGCCAAACTGCAGCGGTATCATTTACTTTAATGGTCGATTTTAGCTCACCACCATCAATGGTCGCTGTAGTAGTTAAAAATTTTACGTGAGCCGTATCATTATCATTCAGCTGCATCATAAAGTTGTTAATCTCCATATCATCAGGAATCTTGTAAAAAACCTGGTTCAGCAGATTACTGGCCAACTCGCTTAAATCAACTTTACTCTTAGTAGTCGTGCTGTCTTTTTTCTTTCTTTTAAGGATAAAATCGATGTTGGTTAAAGTATCTCGCATCACCACATTCAATCGTCCATCATTCAGGTTAACCTCTGAAAGTTTTACATCGCCGAATAGTAAGGGAAAAATCTTCACCCCTATTGTAATGTCCTTAATAGTCGTTAAGGTATCGCGGTCTTTTGGAATCACCGCAATATTGCTCATATGTACTTTGCTTAATCCACTAAATCCATATTCACCTATTTTCACCGCAAGACCATGATCTTTTTCAGCTTTGGCAATAGCTTTTGCCACCATTTTATTCAATAGTGCCTCTCTTTTGGTATAAGCCACGGCTCCACCAGCCACTAACAACAACGCAAATATGCCTAGTACCCAGGCGCCAATTTTCAGGTATTTTTTTGGTATCTTAATTTTGGGCAATTGCATAAACCTCCTCGAAATTACTGCTTTAACAAACGCTTAACACAAATGTTTATTTTCATGTGCAAATATCGATTGTTTTCTCATCTGACACAGGATTTTCGCGACAAAACTTTACGCCCTAGGGAGTAATGTCTGCTACGTCTCATTTCGTGTTAAAAATACAACAAAAAGCTAGATACAAAATTATTTATAGCTAATGTTTTAGTAATTTTGAAGGATGATAATTACCGAAGAAAAAGTTTTAGCTGCACTGAGCCATGTTGAGGATCCAGACTTGAAAAAAGACCTGGTGACCTTAAAGATGATCAAGGATGTTAAAATTGAAGATAAAAAAGTTGCTTTCACACTTGAATTGACTACCCCTGCTTGTCCATTGAAGGACATGCTGAAGAATGCCTGCATCAATGCCATCAAACATTTTGTAGATGCTGAGGCCGAAATTGACATCAACATTACTTCAAGAGTGACTAAACCATTAGATACCAGCCAGTTGAAAGCGATTAAGAATATCGTTCTGATTTCTTCGGGAAAAGGAGGTGTTGGAAAATCTACTGTATCCAGCAATTTGGCTGTTACCTTGGCTGCCGATGGTGCAAAGGTAGGCTTAATTGATGCAGATATTTATGGCCCTTCGGTACCTATCATGTTTGATTTAGTAGGTGCTAAACCTAGTGCCAAAGAAACTGCCGATGGCAAAACTTTAATCCTGCCCATTGAGAAATATGGCATCAAATTGCTCTCGTTAGGTTTCTTTTCTGATCCAGATCAACCAGTGCCATGGCGTGGCCCAATGGCCTCTAATGCCATCAAGCAACTCTTTAACGATGCCGATTGGGGCGAACTAGATTATCTTTTGGTTGACCTTCCTCCGGGTACAGGCGACATACACATTACCATTAGCCAAAGTTTTCCAATTGCCGGCGCTGTGATTGTCTCCACACCACAACAAGTAGCTCTTGCCGATACCAGAAAAGGTTTAGCTATGTTTGGAATGCCAGGCATCAATATTCCTGTGTTGGGCGTAGTCGAAAATATGGCCTATTTTACCCCCGAAGAACTACCCGAAAATAAATACTATATCTTCGGAAAAGATGGTGGAAAAGAGTTAGCTCAACATTTCAAAGTTCCGTTTTTGGGCGAAATTCCACTAGTGCAGGGTATTACGGAAGCTGGCGACAAAGGTAAGCCTATCGCATTGGAAACCAGTCATCCACAAGCGCTCGCCTTTAAGGAAATTGCAGGTAAAATTGCACAGCAAATTTCCATCAACAACGTACAACAAATGGCTAATTGCTAAATTTTTACTATTTTTATATTTTAAAAAATTAAAACATGGATTTAACAGCACGAGTAGAGCAAGCTTTGGAAACTATCAGACCTTATTTGATAGCTGATGGGGGAAATGTGGCTATTGAAGAAATCACACCTGAAAACATTGTAAAAGTGAAATTATTGGGCAGTTGCGGCTCATGCAAAATGAGCTTCATGACCATGAAGGCTGGCATTGAGCAGGCTATTATGAAAGATGTTCCAGAAATTAAGGGCGTAGTAGCCGTTGATTTGGCCGAACAAGCGTAACACTTTTAACACATTTTAACCAAATAGAAACTCTTTAGCGCCTACATTTGTATCATTATCGTATTACAGATGAGATTTAGTTTAACCATCATATTGCTGTTTTTTGTAAGTCTGGCTTTTGCACAAGATAAAACCCAGACCAACAAACTCGTTCAGTTCTCAGGTATTGTAACCGATGCTGATAGCAATATGGTAGTGCCCTATGTAACCATTACCAACCTTAGTAACAAAGGACAAAAGTATGCGGCCAACTATCAGGGTTTTTTCTCTTTTGTAGTGAACCCTGGTGATACAGTGATGTTTTCTGCAGTAGGTTTTACCAGTAAAACCTTAGTATTACCAAAAAATATTATTGATAATAAGTATACGGCAATGGTACAAATCAAATCTGAGATTGTGTACCTTAAAACCGTTAGGGTAAACCCTTGGGCTACCGTTGAAGAGTTCAATAAAGATTTCCTTTCTCTAAAAATAGCAGATGATGACATGGCCCTCGCCAAGAAAAATCTGTCCCGCCAAAGTATTAATGGGCTGAAACTAACGCTGCCTCGTGATGCCGGGGAAATCAGTAATGCCAATTATCGATATAATTTCGATAGGATGGTCAATGTAAACATGCGTCAAACCAATCCCCTGCTTAATCCATTTGCATGGGGTAGGCTAGTGCAAGAAATCTTTAATGGCGATAAAGCTAGAAGTGCCGAACAATAGCTATTTCTAATAGCCGCCACTCCCCATTCAAAAAATATTTCATTTTTTTTCAAAAGCCGTGCAACAAAACTTATGCTTTGCCGACTATCATATAGTTTGCGACTAAAAAATCTATGAATTAAAAAGACGTTTTTAATCTAGAGTTTTAAGAAATTAGTAAAAATAAGTTAAAAAATCTTGCATCTGAGCATTTCTATAAACGAACAAGAATTAGTAAAGCAATGTATAGCCGGCGAAGAAAAAGGCTACACCATGCTATACAATAAATATGCAAAACGTATTTACCATACTGTTTATAGAGTAATGGGCAACAGTACCGAAACAGAGGATATTGTTCAAGAAGCATTTTGTACTGCCTTTGAACAGATTGGCAAACTTAAAAACCAAAGCAATTTTGAAGGTTGGTTAAAAAGGATAGCCCTGAATCAGGCGATATCAACCTTGAGAAAGAAAAAAATGGTTTTTACCGAAGATGGTCAGTTAGAAACAGTGGCAGATGAAGAAGTAGATATGAACGAAGAGCTTTTGTTTCAATGCAAGGTAGATGATGTAAAAACAGCCATACAACAGTTACCGGATGGTTACCGTACCATTATGTCGCTGCATTTATTTGAAGACATGGGGCAGGAAGAAATTGGCAACATGCTGGGCATTAGCCATAGCACGGTTCGGACACAATATCACCGGGCCAAAAAGAAAGTTTTTTTAGCATTAAAAGATAAGGCGTATTATGGAACATGATTTTTTTAAGCGATACGTCCAAGAGCACAAAGATGCTTTTGAAGACGAAGCTTTGCCTCCAAACATGCTAGGCAATATTTTGGGGAATATGAGGGAGCGCCAATTACTTCAGGAAAGGAAAAAGCGTAAACTTACCTACACTTGGATAGCGGTGGCGGCTTCTATATTCATGGTTGCTGGAACTTACTTATTCCTTTCGCAAGAAACAATTGTAGTAACTGATCCAGGACAAAAAATGGTGTCCAACATTAAAGATAAGGATGAAACACCTGTTGTTTTACCTACAGAAACAACACCAGAAAAAGTGCCTGTTGCTACTGAAAAACCAAAAATTTTAGTTCATCAACCAAAAGCAGAGCAGCACAAGGAAATTTATATGGGCTTAGCAGATAGCTTATCTGTAGCTAGTAGATTAAACGCTGTACTTAAAGCGGGTTCGTTAGCTACGCTAGACCAAAAATTAAAAACAGTGCTATGCCAAGTTTTCAATGAAGATGAAAATGACAACGTACGCTTAGCTGCATTAGAAGTGTTGTCTAAATTTTCTGCCGACAAATATGTACAACAACAACTAACAGCTGGCTTAAGCAAACAAAAAGATCCGGTGATACAACTAGAGCTGGTAAAAATGCTAGGTAACAGCAATAATCCGGAAACTACCGACAAACTGATTGCCATGGCAGACAATCCTTTAACCATGGACGTAGTTAAAGACCAAGTATATTATGCACTATTAACCAAACAACAATTTCAATAAGATACATAACAAACAAATGAAAAGAACAATTATAATCGCTTTGGTACTGCTTGTTGCAGCAGGACAGGCATTTGCCCAAAAAGAGTACAAGCTTGCAAAAAGCAGTGGGAAATTAGTCGTTAACAATATCATTAATCTTAGTGTAGAAGGCTATGAAGGTAAAGAAATCATCATTACCTCGAAAGGTAAACAAGAGGCTGCTGACCCACGTGCGGAAGGGCTGACTGTATTGGGTAATAGCGGGTTCGACAATACAGGAATTGGATTAACACTCACTCAAAAAGATCAAGTGGCCGAGCTTGTTGCCGTAGATAGGTCTAATGCACTGAAAGTATCTATCAAATTACCTTATGGCGTTGACCTTTCTATCAAAACCGCTGGGTTTGGCGATGGTGGCGAACCTATTACACTTAATAATCTAAAAAGTGAGATAGATGCCTCTACTCAATATGAAAGCATCAAACTATCGAATATAACAGGCCCTGTAAGTGTTAAAACATTACACGGGAATATAGAAAGCACATTAAGCCCGTCTTTTAAAGGTCCTATCTCTTTAGTGTCTGTTTATGGTTTTGTGGACTTAAAAGTTCCTGAAAATGCAAAGGCCGATTTGAGCATTAACACACTTTATGAGACCCTTTATGCAGCAAAAGACCTTAAATTTGAAATTACTGAGACTACTCAAAATAAAGAGACTACTCCTCTTAATGCACTGACTTATAACAACACTAAAGTTGATGGGCAAAATGTTCAGGTAATTACCTTAAATGGAAATGCACAAGTGGCAACTGCACCAAGAGCAAAAGCGACCACAGAAACTTCCTCTAATGTAGCCGTAGGTCAGGGCACAACCAGTAGCGACAAATCTGAAACAAGTAAAAGAAGAACCACTAACGTAGGTGACTTTGCTTATACCTACTCCACTGGCTCATTTTTTTCAGGTAACTCAAGGGGAACCGCAATTAGTGGCAAATTAAATGGCGGCGGGGAGAAAATTGTTTTGAAATCTACCCACGGAAAAATCTACTTACGTAAATAAACCACACAAATATATTTCGAGAAAAGCTAGTCCTTTAATGGGCTAGTTTTTTTGTTTTAATAACAATCTTAAGCTAATTGTACAATGAACAAAAAAGGCCAACAATATTTGCTGGCCTTTATATTATCTTTTCTTACTTTGTTTAGGAAACTTCATCTTATAATCCGCTCTAATTTCACCCTTGGAAATTTTATCAAGCTTTCCTTTAATCAATTGTTTACGTAATAAGTTAATTTTTTCTGTAAATAATTTCCCCTCAATATGGTCATATTCATGTTGTATGACACGTGCCGCGAATCCTGAAACGCTCTCTTCATGCTTTTCCCAATTTTCATCATAATAACTGATGACAATGTTAGGCTTACGGAAAACTTCTTCACGTATTTCTGGAATACTTAGGCAACCTTCGGTAAAGCCCCAAGGCTCACCACTTTCCTCCAAAATTTGTGCATTGATGAACACTTTTTTATAGCGCGGCTCATCATCATTGTCGCCTGTATCCACCACAAATAAACGAATTGGCAAGCCAATTTGCGGCGCAGCCAAACCTACACCACTAGCATTGTACATGGTTTCCCACATATTTTCTATCAGCTCACTAAGGTTAGGATAGTCCTTTTCTATCGGTTCACAAACCTTCTTTAAAACTGGGTCGCCGTAGGCTACAATTGATAATTTCATGGGGCAAAGTTAAGAAAAATAAGGTGGAAGGTAAAAAATATAGGTTTTAGGGCTCGTTGGCTATTATTCTGTCGGGTTAAAAACAAGACTACTCCAATTACTTTGGTCAAATACTTCGTTAACTATTTCATTCATTTCGGCAACGGTCACTTTCCTTATTTTTTGGAATACCGTTTCCAAACTATCGATGTGTTGATAGTCCAATAAGCTTTTGGCCATGGCGATGATCAGGCCAATTCTATTTTCTTCGCCAAGCGCTATTTGACCAATGAATTTGCTTTGGGCTTTGTGAAGTTGTATTTCAGTTAAGGGTTTTTGTTTCAACTTATCCATTTCTTTACGAATAAGCTTCATGGCTTTTTCAGCCTTTTCTACATCCGTTCCAAAATAAATGGCAAAAATACCAGTATCAGAAAGTGGACTATAAGCCGATTCGACAGTATAGGCAATGCCATATTTCTCTCTGAGCTGTAGGTTAAGGATGGAGCTCATGCCTGTACCACCAAACAGATTATTCAGCAATAGCAATCCTGTTTTATAGGGATGATGCAAAGAATAGGTTTGCGTGCCCATCATGCAATGGCTTTGTGCTATTTGCTTATCCACCATTTGGTGCAATACCAGATTTCCAGCAGGCGCTACCCTTTGACCAGTAGCAGTGTTTTCCGCAATCTCCGCAAAATACTTTTCCCCTATCTTAATTAGCTTATTAAAGTTATAATTACCTAACACTGCCACCACAACTTGATCGGTACGATAATGATGCTTAATAAATGCTCGAATATCTTTTTTAGACAGGTTTGTAACGGTTTCTGGTGTACCTAAGATATTTTTGCCAAGTTGATGGTCTTTAAAAAGCAAATCCTCAAAATCGTCGTTGATGGCTTCTTCTGGCTGGTCCAAATAAGAAGCTATTTCATCTAAAATTACCCCTTTTTCTTTTTCCATTTCCTCTTCTGGGAAGGTTGAATGGAAAACGATATCGTTGAAAAGCTCGAGTGTCCTGTCTAAAAATGGATGTAGGAACGAAGCGTGGATACAGGTATATTCCTTGGTGGTATAGGCATTCAAATCGGCACCAACACTTTCCAGTCTGTTCAATATTTGAGTGGTATTGCGCTTTTCGGTACGCTTAAAGATCAAGTGTTCGATAAAATGGGCCAATCCCATTTGTTGGGTTTCCTCATCACGCGAACCCGCATTTATTAAAATACAGGCATGTGAAATAGCGGATGTCGCAGGAACATGCAATAAGCGAATGCCGTTTTTAAGGGTATGAACGTTGTACTCCATTTGAAACGGCAAAGATACATATTGTTTTATTGTTAAACCGTTGAAATATTGTAAGGTTATAGTTTTAAAAACTTTAAATTACACCTATTTATTCGGCAACTTTCTTTAAAAAATACCTTTTATGAATAATTATGGTAAGTACCAATCTTGCTATTTCAAGCAGCACTATTGAAATGGATATAATATAAAAAGAGATTGAAGGATAACTTGGCTTGAAAATAAACGCTAAAAAACTAAAAGTAAGCGAGGCAAACAAAAATCTAAAAGGCAATTGAATATAATAAGCATAAATACCACTTTTCTTTTTCAAAATAGATAATATACCCACAACCAAAAGCCAAGCTGTAGTTAAAACAGATATCAAACTAAATACCGAAAGCTCTCCGATTCTGTTATAAATGGTGGGTATTAGTTGATAAATCCTATAAAAGTTAACCAAGTCCAAAACACCAAAAACAATTAGTAGATTCTTCATTTTATAAATTTAACTTTGTCAATCTCAATTTGCAACATAGCAGCTAAGATTGACAAAGTTTTCATCAGGTGTTTTGCAGATTAAACCCGATTGAAGTATCTGCCTGCGGTAGGCAGGGAAATACTTTTTATTTCATGAGATTTGAGAGGGGCACAAAAAAGATTGTAACCAAAAGCGGGGCTATCACAACCAAAAAATTACTGCTATGGCTTTGTTCCTAAATAAACCAAATCTAAAGTCTTCTTAGTTTAACCCATAGCGCACCAACAGTCTAAATCTACTTTTTAATCACTTTTTTGCTCTCCATATGGTGTTTGCCGATTAGCTGTACAAAATAGACCCCAGCAGGATAATTGACAAGAGAGATTTTTCTACTTGTTTCAGCATCGTTAACCTTAATGTACTGCAAAACTTTCCCGTTAACATCTATCAGTTTAACAGATGTAAGATTTCCATCGCCAAACGACACATTGATTTCGTCATCAGTAGGGTTGGGATAAAGCTGTATGGCTGAAGCTTGGATGCTGAATTTTAAGCTACGGATGCCCTGCTCCGTTGTTTCGCCGTCATTGTCTATCTGCAGCAGCTTGTAATAGTTTGTACCGTTTAGTGGTTGTTTATCGGTAAATGTGTAGGTAGAAATTGACGATTGTTCGCCTGTAGCGGGCAGTTGTTCACCTATCTTCACAAATGGTACGTCTTCGCCCCTGCGATAAATCTCAAAGCCTTTATTGTTCAATTCGCTAGCGGTTTGCCATTGTAGTTTGGCATGATTGCCATCGGCTTTTGCCGTGAAATCAATAAGTGAAACGGGCAATACTCCATTATTTATCATTACCGATACTACTCCCGTATTGCCATTATTAGAAATTACAATTAAATCGTTTTTCCCATCCCCGTTAAGGTCTCTGATGACGGCCTCTCGAGCGCTATAAGGCATAGGGCTTACTGTTTGGGCGTTAAATGTCCCCGTTCCGTTATTTAACAGTATAGAAATGTTTGAACTATTATTATTAGCGACCACAATATCGGCCTTACCGTCGCTATTTAAATCGCCAATAGCTGGAGCTACAGGATAGTCGCCAACATTATAAACTACGTGCGGTGCAAATACACCTGCTCCAGTATTTTTTAATGTTGATATAGTATTATCAGCCCTATTGGTTACCACCAAGTCGTTTAGGCCATTGCCATCTAAATCACCAATAGTTACGTAATGTGCATAGTTACCTGTTGGATAAGACACCTTCGCATTAAAAGTTCCATTTTGCTTATTCAAAAACACTGATACGCTATTTTCCGAACCGTTACTAACGGCAATATCCAAGTAACCATCGTTGTTTAAGTCGCCTACGGCAACCTGTCTAGCATCACCACTAGTATATCCAACACCAGCCGCTAAGGTTCCATTACCATTGTTCAGAAAAACAGAAATACTCTGACCATATAAGTTTGATACCACTACATCCGGATGGCCATCATTATTGAAATCGCCCATAGAAATCCCCGTAGGATTACTTCCCGTAACATAACTGTTCGATACCGAAAAAACTCCGTTGCCATTATTCAATAAGACTATGGCTTGATCCTGATAGTCCACTAGTACCGCCATATCAATATCTCCATCACCATCCATATCGCCCACACTAACATCCAATATCATCGTACCCGAAAGATAAAGGATGGGCGCACTATAGGTATGGTCACCGTTATTTAACAACACAGCCATACCGTTAGTAGACGTAGCGAACATATAATCATTACCCACCGCTATATCAACCTTGCCATCTCCATTAAAATCGGCCATAGCCATGGCAACAGCTCCGCCATTGATAGCATAATCTGTTTTTACAAACGATTGTGCCAATATCGAAAATGGCATCAACATAAAAGCCACACACAGGTGTAGGTTCATTGATTTTTTAGGAAGAAGTATTCTCATCTTTCTTGCGTTTAATTTTAGTTTGATTTAAAATTGATTATCACAACAGGTTTTGCGCTGGATATTATCCAAAATTAGCTTTGGAAAGATTAGCCCAACCTATACTTTTAGTCTAGTTTTTTGAAAAATTTGATATTTCTGATATTTTAGTGCCACTTTAAACGTTCCGATGCTGTCGCTTTTTTAAATACAGATGTAATCGGTTGCTCATCTTTCTAATTACAGATATGCGTTGGATTATTATCATTATTTGCTTTGCCGTTCATATTAAAAGTATAGCGCAGCCAATTTCCCCAGAACTTGATCCCACTACATTAAAGTTTAATGTACAAAAAGGTAAAAACAGTTATTTAACGGCCAATGACAAGGAGGGCAATACCTGGATAAAGGGGCATATTTCTCCAACACTACAACAAACATCTGTAGTACTTCAAATACCAAGTATGCAATTTCTAGATTACGACCTGTACTTATCCCAGGGTAAAAATCTAGTAAAGGTAAAAGGCAATGTAGACCTTCAGGGACGCCCTATACAAACCCGATATCCTATCCATTATTTTATGGCAAAAGATAGTGTGTATTATCTAAACCTTAAAAAACAACCCATTCAAGGGTTATGGATCAATATAGATGACCCCGGCAACTTTGTTAAACAAGCGAACACGCACTTTATAATCAACAGCTTATATTATGGACTCATTATCATGTCCATCATATTCAACGTGGTACTATTTCTCATTTTTGGAGATAAACGGTTTTGGCTCTACTCATTATTGCAGTTATGTATTTTTCTGATTTTCTTTTATCAGGATGGTATGTTTTATTTCTTCTCGAAAGGCAAGTGGGTCAATCCTCATTTTTTACTTTGGATCATTGCTTTGTGTTCGATCATTTCGACCATATTCGCCTATTATTTTCTCGATTTAAAGAAAAGGATTCCCCATTTTAAGCGAATAGCCGCTTTCATGATAGGTGCCATTTTCTGTGTAGTAACTATTTACATATGGACAGATATTAAGCTATTCCGCAACTTGGCCAGTGTATTTTTTTACCTATTTCCAGCAATTTGCATCTATCATGCTATTAAAATGTTTAGAAGTGATGTATATGCCCGTTTTCTGATACTGACTTTTGGTTTTATTGCATTGGTATCTGCATTTTTTACCTTGAATAACTACATTGACTCTACTTTTCTATCTTATTTTGGAATGGATACCATCCGTTTTGCGAGTACTTTAGAGGTAATCGTCATCAGCTTTGCCATCATTTTTAAAGTGAGGACTTTACAGCAGGAAAATGAACGATTTAGAGAAGAGTTGGACAGGTATATTTATGAGCTTGAAGAGTTACGACAATCCCAATCTGTTTCCCAAAATAATGGCACAACACTACCTAACAGTAAAAAAGAACAATTAAATGAATTGAAATCTCGATATGGGCTTACCGAAAGAGAAGCCGAGGTTTTATTCTGTATCGTTAACAGGCTAACCAATCAGGAAATCTCAGAAAAGTTTAACATTTCCTTAAGTACTACCAAATATCATATTGGCAATTTGTATGTAAAACTCGATGTAAAAAACAGGAAAGAAATCCATCAGGTATTGTTAGATCACTAGATAGGTATTCTTAGAAGATTCCAGTCTTTTACAGTTAGGACATGAGCTTTGTTTTAAGGAAAAAGCAGAATGAATTTCCCTTAAAAAACTGTCATAATTACATAATCATCTGTCAAAGACAGACAGTTTAGACAGTAAATCAGAAACATATGGCCAATGGTATTTTATTTGATAACTCTGTGATGTAAATTCATTAATTTATAAAGACATAAGCAAATTAATATATGACAACAGAAAAAGGAAGTATTTCCATACACACAGAAAACATTTTCCCAATCATCAAGAAATTCCTGTATTCGGACAATGAGATCTTTTTAAGGGAATTAGTTTCCAATGCGGTTGATGCAGTACAAAAAATTAAGCGTTTAGGCGCTCTTGGCCAGTTTACAGGCGAAGTTGGCGAACCTTTAGTGGAAGTTAAATTAGACGAAAAAGCGAAAACCATCACCATTAGCGATAATGGCTTGGGGATGACTGCCGAAGAAATCAAAAAATATATCAATCAAGTTGCATTTTCAGGTGCGAGCGAATTTGTAGAGAAATTTAAAGATGCCAAAGACGCTAATGAGATCATCGGTAAATTCGGTTTAGGTTTTTACTCCGCTTTTATGGTAGCTGATTTGGTTGAAATCAATACTTTATCATACCAAGAAGGTGCTGAACCAGCAAAATGGACCTGTGATGGAAGTACCGAATTTGAAATTTCGGAAGGTAGCAAAACCACTCGCGGTACTGATATCATTTTACACATTAACGCTGAAAGTGAAGAGTTTTTAAGCGAGCATAAACTACAAGAGATTTTAGATAAATATGCTAAGTTTCTTCCTGTGCCTATCAAATTTGGCACTAAAACAGACAGCGTAGAAGATGGTGTAGACGAAGAAGGCAAACCAAAATACACATCGGTTGAGGTTGACAACATTGTAAATACCACCAATCCAATTTGGACCAAAGCACCTACAGACCTGACAGATGCAGATTATCTAGATTTCTACAAGCAATTATATCCTTTTTCGGAAGAGCCTTTATTTTGGATTCACTTAAATGTAGATTATCCATTTAATTTAACTGGCGTACTGTATTTCCCTAAGGTGAAAGAGGATTTTGATATGCAACGCAACAAAATCAAGCTTTTCAGCCGTCAAGTATTTATTACTGATGAAGTAAAGGATATTGTACCTGAATTTTTAATGCTTTTACACGGTGTAATCGATAGTCCAGATATTCCTTTAAACGTCTCGAGAAGCTTCTTACAAGCTGATAGCAATGTTAAAAAAATCAACAACTACATTACTAAAAAAGTGGCAGACAAGCTAGGCGAACTGTTTAAAGCAGACCGCAAAGCTTATGAAGAAAAATGGAGCGACATTGGTCTTTTTGTAAAATATGGCATGATCAGCGAAGAAAAATTTTATGACAAAGCCAAAGATTTTGCACTGTTAACCAGTACCAACAAAACTCATTTCACTTTTGACGAGTACAAAGAAAAAGTAAGTGCTTTACAAACCGATAAAAATGGAAACGTAGTTTATTTATACACCACTGACCCTGATAAGCAAGACGGATTTATCCAAGCGGCTAACAAAAAGGACTACGATGTACTATTGATGAACTCACCTATTGACAGCCATTTTGTAAGTAGCTTAGAACAGAAGTTAGAAAAAACCTTATTGAAGCGTGTAGATGCCTCGGTTGCCAACCAATTAATAGAGAAAGATGAGAAATTGGAGTCGGTGTTGAGCGAGGAACAATCGAACACCGTAAAAGGTATTTTCGAAAACGCCATTAGCAAACCAGGTTACACTGTAGAGGTAGTTGGTCTAAACCCAGATGATGCTCCGGTAACCATTACCATGGATGAATTTATGCGACGCATGAAAGATATGGCGAAAATGGGTGGTGGTATGAGCTTCTATGGCAACATGCCCGACAGCTATAAAGTAGCTATTAACGGTAATCACAAATTAGTAAGCAAAATTTTGAATGCAGGCGAAGAAGAGCAGGGAAAATTTGCGAAGCAAGCCGTTGATTTAGCGCTATTATCTCAAGGCATGCTTACCGGAGCGGAACTTACCGCCTTCGTAAGTCGTAGCGTTGAACTGATTTAAGCCCTTAAAAAAGGATACGATAAATAAACCGCCATTACAAACTTATTAACGTAATGGCGGTTTTTAGTTTAAAGACATGAGAAAACCTCCTTATATCCCGCTATTCATTTTTGCGTTATTCTTTTTCCTGATCAATGGATATACCTTTAGTGTTTTGAGCCTGGCACTTCCCTCTGCGATATTCTCATGGCTATGGATAATCCCTACCGTTATATTTCTGGCATTTAGTTACAGTATGATAAGGCTTAGTGTAGATGGCCCTACCCACCTTTTTAAGATAAGCGCCCACACTTTGCTCATTTACTTTGTTTCGATGTTGGTATTCGTGCTCGCCACGGTATTAACAGATATCTACAGATTGGCAATGGCCATAGGCAAATATTTTGCAGAAGGGAATTTCAATTATCCCGAAAGGCCAATGACGGGTATTTATATAGGTATTTTGTTAAGCCTGCTCATTATCATCGCTTTTATTTATGGCATCTTTAGAGGAAAATATGCTTATCGTGTAATTAAACACACCCTTTATTTCGATGATTTACCAGATGCTTTTGACGGCTTCAAACTGGTTCAGATATCTGATGTACATGCAGGCAGTTTAAAAAATCCCAAAGCAGTTCAAAAAGGCATTGACTTGATCAACAAGCAGCACGCAGATCTTTTTGTATTTACTGGCGATTTGGTAAACAACAAAGCCGAAGAAATCAAACCTTACATCCAACAGTTTTCTCAAATTAAAGCACCATTTGGACAATTTTCGGTCTTGGGTAATCATGATTATGGCGATTATATTAAATGGGATAACGACCTAGTCAAACGTCAAAACCTGCAACAGCTTAAAATTTATCATGCCGAAATTGGTTTTAAGCTTTTGCTTGACGAGCACCTAAGACTTGAAAAAAATGGACAGCAGTTGGTTTTAGTGGGCATAGAAAACTGGGGACTAGGTTTTGGAGAAAGAGGTGACCTCAACAAAGCGCTTCAGGGAACCACTTCGCAAGAATTCAAAATCTTACTCTCTCACGACCCCAGCCACTGGGAAGCGCAGGTAAAAAACAATCCTTCCAAAATACAACTAACTTTAGCAGGCCACACACATGGCATGCAGTTTGGCTTTGAAGCCTTTGGGTTTAAATGGAGTCCTGTACAGTTTAGGTACAAACATTGGGCAGGTATAAAAGAAGAAAATCAACGCATTTTAAATGTAAACAGAGGCTTTGGCTTTATTGGCTTTTCTGGGCGAGTAGGAATATGGCCCGAGATTACGCTCATTGAGCTGAAAAAAAAGTAATTTTATAAGGCAAAACAAAAATTTTCATAAAGTTGTAGCGTTTTTATAACACGCTACGTATTGAAGTTGTGAGTTAATGGCAATGTGCCGATTTGTTTAATATTTTTTATTTTATCATGAAATTTTCATTTACGTATAAAGCCATCGCTGCCGCGTTAGTGCTTTCTCTAGGTTTCCTATCTTGTTCTAAATTAGATAGAGATTATGAACCAGTTCAAGTATCTGGTCTGAATGTCATCCATGCATCGCCAACTATTGAATTGTTGGACGTTTACGTTGATAATTCTAGAGCTACAGTTTCCGACTTTGAATTTGGTAACAAGATTGGTTATTTAAGTGCTTATTCGGGCAATAGAGCTTTTAACGTTACCAAAAAGGGTAATTCTACCTCATTAAAAAGCTTAACTTACAATTTAAAGCCTCAACTTGGGTATTCTCTTTTTGTAGCTAACACCCTTGCCAACATTGAGCTTTTGATGTTAGAAGACGATTTAGCTAAACCTGCAGCAGGTAAAGTTAAAATCCGTTTCGTAAACTTAAGCCCTGATGGTGGCAATTTAAGCTTAAATGTAGATGGTGCAGCAACAGATCTAGCTACTAACAAAGCATTTAAAGAATTTAGTGCTTTTGAAGCGGTAGATGCTACTACAGGCACACAGAGCGTAACGCTTAACATTAAAAATGCTACAAGTGGCGCCGTTGAAGCCACTATTCCCGGTGTGAAACTTGAGGAAGGCAAAATTTATACTGTATATGCTAAAGGATTGAAAGCTGGTACAGGTGATATGGGCTTCTCTGCAAAAATGTTCTTGCATAGCAACAATTAAGCATCTCCCACAGATTTAATACTTCGTCGCCATTGCGATTTTGAAGGAACCCAAAGCAATTGTCTAAGCAATAAGTTTCTTCTGATCGCCATGGCGATTTTTATTGCGCTACTTTCCATTTTACAAAAAGTATTCCTTCGTTTGGGGCAAAAGGCTATCTTTAGGGTTGACTCAAAACGTCCATGATCATCAAAGCCATATTCAGTTTATTTTTGACACTTAGCTTTCTTACCTGCCTAGGTAATACCGACACCGTAAGCATCAAAGACCATCTGAAAAATATCACAAAAACAGCAGCCTATCGCAACCACCAAAATATAGCACAGCTAAATATCGTTGCCGATTATATTAAAAATCACCTCTCAAAATATACCGACAGCACTTCCTTTCAGGAGTATGAAGTTGAGGGAAAGGTATATAAAAACGTCATTTGCTCATTTGGTACCGAAAACAAGTCACGCATTATTGTAGGTGCACATTACGACGTTTGCGGAGAACAGGAAGGCGCCGACGACAATGCTAGTGGCGTAGTGGCATTGTTGGAGCTAGCAAAACAGCTCAAGGGCCAAAAGCTTAACAAAAGAATTGATTTAGTAGCCTATACGTTGGAGGAGCCTCCCTACTTCAGAACCGAATACATGGGCAGTTACATTCATGCCAAATACCTTGCGGACCATCAAATTGATGTATTTGGGATGCTATCTATAGAAATGATTGGCTTTTTCAGCGATGAAAGAAAAAGCCAAAATTATCCTCTAGGCATCTTATCATGGTTTTATGGCAATAAAGGAGATTACATTACTTTAGTAAATAAGTTTGGGAAAGGAAAATTTGCCCGACAGTTTAGCAAACGATTCAAGCAAGGAAAAACCATCAAGACCAAAAAGTTTACCGCACCTAGAGCGCTACCTGGGATAGACTTTTCTGACCATTTGAACTATTGGAATTTTGGCTATAGTGCAATGATGATTACCGATACTTCGTTTTATAGAAACAAAAACTACCATCAAAAAACAGATACGATAGAAACTTTAGACATCAATAGAATGGCAAAAGTAATTGATGGTATTTACTTAGCTTTGCTCAAATTAACCCAATAGCAATGGACAAAAAACGTTTCAAAAAATATATTTCTAATGGCATTTTCATTGCAATTTTAGCCGTGCTTATTTTTGTACCTTCAGCCAAAGCCCTTTTGTTGCAGGGTTTAATGCAAGTAGGTTTATTTAATCCCGATGTATCTTCTGAAAAAAATGTGGTTCAATCCTCACTTGACCTAAAATTTAAAGACCAAAACGGCAATATTGTTTCTTTAAATGACTTAAAAGGAAAAGTGGTATTTCTTAACTTTTGGGCAACTTGGTGCCCCCCTTGCTTAGCAGAAATGCCGTCGATCAATAAACTTTATGAACAACACAAAAACAATAAGGACGTAGCTTTTATCATGCTCGACGCAGATAGCAATTTTGAAAAGGCAAACGGCTATATGAAACGAAAAAGCTATCAAATGCCTGTTTATCAAATGGCCAGTAGTGTACCAGAGCAAATTTTTTCAGGCTCATTACCAACTACTGTTGTGTTTGACAAGCAAGGAAGATTATCATTTCAACATGTAGGTCCAGCCAATTATACCAGTCAGAAGTTTATTGATTTTATAGAGAAATTAAGAAAGAGTGAACAGTAACTTATTGATATTTTAAAGAATATCTAATTCTTCTGTAGCAACTTCATATAGTCATTCCTATCTATCATTTCTGCGCCCATGCTTAACAGATGGTCATTGGGTAGTTGACAATCTATCAGCTGAAACTCAAATTCCTTACACAAGTAAATGAGTGCCACTTTAGAAGCGTTACTTACTAAACTGAACATGCTTTCACCGCAGAAAACTTCTCCCATTCCAATCCCATATAAACCTCCAACCAAGTCACCTTTTTGCCAAACCTCAATACTATGCGCCCAGCCTAATTGATGCAGATGGACATAAGCCTCTTGCATTTCTTTGGTAATCCAGGTACCTGGCTGATCTTTACGAGGAGTTTTAGCACAATTAGCGATGACCAATTCAAAAGCCTGATCAGCAGTCACCTCAAAAGCACCGTTTCTAAGGATTTGCTGCATGCTTTTACTGATTTTCACGTTTTCGGGGTAAATCACGCAACGTTGATGGGGCGAGTACCAAAGTATTGGGTCTCCTTCGCTAAACCACGGAAAAATACCGTGTTGGTAGGCTAAAATCAACCGTTCGGGGCTTAAATCGCCGCCAACAGCTAGCAATCCGTCATCATCTGCCAGTTCAGGGCTGGGAAAAACAATTTCGTCAGAAGGCAAGCTAAAAACCATGCTCAAAAATAAGCATTAGTCAACAATTTGGTTCAAAAAGACTACTCTTTAGGTTTACTGGTCTACCTTAGAGAAAACAAGCAATAAGGTTTCGTTCTGATACAGATATAATTTATTGCCTGACACTTTTCCAGCGGTTACTTTCTCCAAATCAGCATAATATTTGTTTTCAGCTTCGCCAACAGGCTCACAATACATTTTAGTGCCAAATATTTTACTGAACTGTATAGCATTACCGTTAATCACGGCACTACCGCCATAGGTATTACAGAAAGATTTACCTCCAATCTTACTTCCTCCAGTGATGTTCAAAGTAGCTTTGGCAGTAGTTGGAAGGGTTTTTCCTGGCCATTCAGCAAGTTCCCATTTTGTATCTTTTTGTTTAATCAATCTTAAATCTTTGGTACATGCCTGTAGCGTTGCCACTACAAGAAATAAAATCACTAATTTTTTCATTATTACGTTTATTTAGTTAATCAAGCCTATTTTTTTGGAATGCGCAATGGCTTCCTCACTATGCTCAAAAATACAAGTACTAATGTTATTTTGCTCTAATTTATTCAATATTTCTGTTGTTTCGAACAATTTAGATTTTCTTACATTTCTAATGTAGACGGCCATCACATTCCTGCCGTATTTTTCGGCAATTTTAGCATAAATTTCCGGATCTTTCTGGGTGTTATCGCCCAAGAAAACAAACTTTTGCTTAGGAAAGGCATCTATGATTCTCATGATACGAAGCAGCTTACCCTCATGACCTGTTTTCCCTGTCTTTAACAAATCCTTCCATCGCTTAAGTTGGTTCAAGAGGAAAGCTCCTTCCGGAAAGCCATTAAAACGGAAAGTCTCTACCAAATAATCATATAAATTCCATTCGCTACTAGACACATAGAAAAATGGGTTGGGTTGTTCTAGCTCAGTATGTGCATGGGCCAATAATTCATAATGATATCTTGTAGACTGAAATGTTTTTCGGGTCCTTGGATTTCTGAAAAGCAGCTCTCTTAACCGCTTAGCAATAGTTTTGGAGTGCGATACCATTACAGTATCATCAATATCTGAGATAAAGGCATATTGTGTGATGTGAGGGACATAAATAGATCCGTTGGAATGAGCAACTTCTTCACCGCTTTCATCATAAGCAACGACCTGAACCGTATGCCAACCAGCCGCTACATTTTCTGCAGCTTCCCATTCAATTTTGAAAAAACCATCATAAGCTGTTTTTGTACTGATGCTTTGTCCCCTAAAAGTAAGTTTAACTTCTACAAAGGGGTAAGGCTTGAGGACAAAAAGCCTAAACAAATGCATCAGATTTACCAAAAAGCCGTTTCTAAATTGTTGCTCGGCTTTTGCCCTGAACTTAAAAACATGACCATAAACCACCAAATTGTGTGTGTGACCGTAACCATGATAGATTTTAACTTGAGCGGATTTTTTTGCCATATTATTTAAAACAGAGTAGACCAATTGTTGTTTTTATAACATTGCTATTTAAGATGACCTATAAAAACAAAAAACAACGGCTACTTTTTGTAGTCAACCAAGGTTCTGGCAGCAGGGACGAAAGCCTTAGCGAGCAGATCATCAATTACTTTTCGGAGAGTGATACAACGATAGAAATATTCGAACTTCCCCGTAAGTGTAACAGCGAACAAATCAAAAAAGCAATTGCAAAAGCAAACGCAGACAGGGTGATTGCTGTAGGGGGAGATGGGACCCTAAAATTAGTAGCAGAATGCTTACTCAATACAGAAACGCCAATCGGCATTATTCCTGCTGGCTCCGCTAATGGAATGGCCAAGGAATTGGCAATCCCAATGAATATTGAGGAAGCTCTTGACATTGCTGCCAATGGTACTCCCCAAAAGATACATGTTACTATGGTAAACGACGAGTTGTGCATCCACCTTTCTGATATTGGATTTAACGCTTATTTAGTTAAAAAATTTGACGAGCTTCCAACCAGAGGGATGTTAACCTATGCAAAATCTGCATGGCATGCTTTCTGGAACCATAGGAAAATGCAGGTACAGTTTAAAGTTGAAGGACGTAATATTAAAACCAGCGCTGCAATGGTTGTGATTGCAAATGCTACCAAATATGGAACAGGTTTTCAAATCAATCCAGATGGCAAATTGGACGATGATGTATTTGAAGTCATCCTCATTAAAGAATATGCGGTAATGGAGATCTTAAAAATTTGGATCAGTAAGCTGCCATGGAACCCTAAAAAAATCGAAAGCTTTCAAGCCTCCGAAGTAAAAATTAGCACTAAATACAAAGCCCATTTTCAGGTTGATGGCGAATATCTTGGAAAAACCAACACGATTGCGGCCAAGCTGATCCCCAATGCCATCAATATGATTATGCCTTAACAGTATTGTAATGTGCTCTAATGGTGAGGTATAACCTTATAAACTCTCCTACGTAACAAACCTTTAATAAAATAGGAAACCATTTATCATCATAATTACTCAAAGCTTCAGGCAATAGTGTAATGAAACCCAAACTCAATACCCATAGGTAAAGTCTAAAGGGAAATTGGATATAGTAACTAATGAATCCTATCTTTTTCTGAAAGAACAGACCATAGGCTCCTATGGCTACCAAAATGTACATAGGGAACATTAAAAAGCTCTGCACTTTATCAGAAAGCAAGGTTATTTTAGCAAAGTTGTTAACGATTGCTACCAACTGCATGGTCATGAACAGTAACGAAAATAAATCTAAAAAAGCAAAGGCACGAAGGAGTATACGCATGTTTATTTACAATATTTGGCAAGCAGTTTATCTGCTTTTTTAGAGCCCATATATTTTACAAACTTAAAATCTTCACAAGCGCTTTGCAAATCACCTTGATTTATTTTTTTCTCAGCAATCGCTATTTTTCTATTGATAAAGTTGTCATCTATCCCCAGTTCATCTTTCAATGCAATAATTTTCTCTTCTTCTATAAAGTTTTCTACTCCCTGCTCTATATGTCGATAAAAACTGGCAATCTTACTGATGGATTGCATTTCGTCTTTGTAACGGTTAATAGCCAACCCAACACTTCCGGGATTAATGTTCTCGCAGCCATAATCCTGTAAGGAAAACTTCATCGGAGAGCGAATTAAAAAAGTAGTGTCGTAACCAACAGGCACCTGCCATTTACCACTACTGAGTTTGATCAAACGCAAGGCTTCGGCATCCAAATCAGCACCAATTCCTTTAGTAATCGTGGCATAAGTAACTTTACCTTCTTTGTTAAGTTTAAAGCCAATTTCTATAGTTCCTTGGATGCAATTATCAAGCGCAAACATAGGGTAAATGGTATTGGTTTTCACAAAGGACTCCAATCCATTTTTGATAGTTGGTTGTTGGGCACGTGCGCTAAACACAGCGCTTAATATAAAAATGAAAATCAGTTGGCGCATTCCTAAATTTACGAAATTAAAACCTCAAAACACAGCGTAATAACCTGATTGTTACTTCGCACTATGCTTTAAAAACATAAACGTAGTTATAGAAATAATGTGATAGGGCTCCAAAATTTACAAATAGGTGCCAAAGCTCATGGCTATGTAAATATTTATATAGAGGTTTATCTTTTGTATAGTAATAAGTACCACCAATATAGAAAACACCGCCTAAGAAAAGCCAAAAAAGCCCCATCGCTGGTACATTCTCAATCATTTTAGTAATAAAAGGAATGATTAAGCAGCCCATAGTAATGTATAAACCAGTTGAAATCGCTTTATTTTTCAATCGATTGAAAATTTTAAGCAAACAGCCCAATATGGCAATCAACCAAACCAATCCAAAAAGCAACCACCGCAGCCATCCATCAAAAATAATTAAGGCCGTAGGCGTAAATGAACCGGCGATCATCAGGTAAATACAGCAATGGTCAAATTTTTGCCAAAAGCGAATACCATAAGGCGTTTTTGGTACGCTGTGATAGGTAGCACTTACACTGAACAATAAAAATATACCACCACCATATACCAAAGCAGCAATGGTTTCATAGTTGGTTGATGACTTTTCCAACAGCAAATACATGCCTGGCAGAGCCAACAAGGCAGGTAAAAAATGGGTGATGAAATTTCCAGGTTCCCGGATATATTTATTCATTTTTATCTAGATGAAATAAATTGTCTATGAGATTGCTTCGTGCCTCGCAATGACGAACCAAGAGTATTATGCAAAGCCATCATTAAGCATTAAACAATTGCGATTTCACCTTATAAAAGGTTCGCAAATATTATGGTAGAAACTCTTGTCCATCATCTTCCCTCTTATCCGTATCCTTACGCTCCTTCGCGATTTTATCAAAAATCTGGTCCATTCTTTCTACGTATTCGTTAGTATCGTCAACAAAGAACGATAAAGTAGGGATTACCCTTGCCTGATGGCGAATACGACTGCCTAATTTGTATCTAATTTCGCCAGCGTGCGAATTGACAGTTGCTACCGATAAACTTGTATTATTTGTATTTAAAAAACTAAGGTACACCTTGGCCACAGCTAAATCTGGCGATACACGCACTTTTGTAATGGTTACCAATGTATTGGGTAAATAAGCAGCGCCTTCTCGTTGAAAAATTGCTGCCAATTCCTCTTGTAATAATCCTGCAAATTTCTTCTGTCTGTTACTTTCCATAATTTTAAAATTACCAATTCTCTATATCCAACACTATAAGCCCTTAGGCACTTACAGTCCTTCAACTCTATAGCTTCAAGATTGCTTCGTTCCTCGCAATGACGGTCTACAATCTAATATAACAACTTATCGTAAGGATAGCGTGTGGTATGTATATCTTTTACTTTTTCGTAAAGTAAAGTTTTGAACTCCTCTAAGTTTTCTTTTCGCGTAGCTGATATAAAAATAGCTGGGGCATTATGCTGTGCCATCCATGTTTTCTCAAAATCGGCTAAGGTTAATGGTTCTCTTTGTTCATCAACATCAACCAATTGCTCCTGCTCTGGAGCTACGTAGGCATCAATTTTATTGAATACCATAATAGTATCCTTGTCCCTCGCTCCTAAATCTTTTAAAGTTTCGTTTACGGTATGAATCTGGTCTTCGAAGTTTGGATGCGAAATATCCACGACATGAACCAAGATATCTGCTTCGCGTACTTCATCCAAAGTAGATTTAAAACATTCTACCAAGTGGTGAGGAAGCTTTCTGATGAATCCTACCGTATCTGATAGTAAAAAGGGTAGATTATCAATCACTACTTTTCTTACCGTAGTGTCCAAAGTCGCAAAAAGTTTATTCTCTGCAAACACTTCCGACTTAGAAAGCATGTTCATAATGGTGGACTTGCCCACGTTGGTATAGCCTACCAAAGCTACACGAATCAGTTGTCCGCGATTTTTACGTTGCGTTTCATTTTGTCTATCAATCAACTTCAAACGTTCCTTCAGCAAGGTAATTTTTTCCAAAATCATCCTTCTATCGCTCTCAATCTGGCTCTCCCCTGGGCCACGCATACCAATCCCCCCTTTTTGGCGCTCCAAGTGAGTCCACATACGCGTTAAGCGAGGCAATAAGTATTGTAATTGTGCTAGTTCAACTTGGGTTTTAGCTTGGGCGGTCTGCGCTCTTCCCGCAAAAATATCTAGGATCAAATTACTCCTATCCAATATCTTCACTTTCAACTCCCGTTCAATGTTACGCAGCTGCGACGGTGAAAGCTCATCGTCAAACACCACTAAGTCTATTTCTTCAGCTTTTACATAAGCCTGTATTTCTTCTAACTTACCCGTTCCTACAAAGGTTGCCCGATCCGGTCTTTGCATGCGTTGGGTGAATACATTTTCTACTACTCCACCCGCCGTATTCACTAAAAAGGCCAATTCGTCCAAATACTCTTTGGTCTGTTCAGGCTTTTCTCCTGGTAAGGCTACGCCTACCAGAACCGCCCGTTCTTGCTTGGGCGCTGTATCATAAAATTTCTGTTTTCCCATTTAATCACCACAAAGATACGAAATCTATTCCCGTTTAATCTAAGATAACAATGTGTATCTAATAGTGTTTAAACAAAAAACGCCACCCAATTGGGTAGCGTTCTTATTCATTTTTTCGAACACTATTTCACAAATAAATGAGTGGCTGAAGCCGTTAAAATCTGGCCTTGCGATGTGCTTTCCTTTACCACTGCACCGTCAATTAAAATTTGTACTTTTAAAGTTCCACTAGCATCCGTAGCGGTGGCATTAGCGCCTATAGATATTGATTGAACATCAGCATTCACCGTTAGTTTAGTGCTCCATGTACTGCCACTTAAACTAGTTAACGTATTAGCTTCACCTTGTACATTGGAATATACCACAACATCGATGTCCGCATTTGAAGAGGCAATGACCTTAAATTCTACATTATGTGGCCCTTTGTTGTCGTCATCTTTTGAGCACGAGAAAAGAGCAGTTAAAACAACTAAACAAAATGAAAGAGCTAATAAATTTTTAAATTTTTTCATGATTAAATAATTAGGTTACACATATAAAAGCAACCGCAAAATCAAACTTTGTGCCATTCCTGTGACATTTCCTTTACCTAAGAAGATATAAAGTTTTCAACTTCCATTTGGTTTTGCGTCTTTATCTGATTTAATAATGATAATTTTATCGCTTTAAAAAACGACGATGAATCATCACTTAGCATATATTTCTAACGCCTTAAATATCAACAGCAAGCAAGTTGGCGCAACGCTAACACTCTTAGAGGAAGGCGGTTCCGTTCCATTCATATCCCGCTATCGTAAAGAGCTTACCGGAAGTTTGGACGAAGTTCAAATTGCTGCCATTAGAGATTTGGCCCAACAGCTAAAAGAGCTTGACAAACGGAGAGAAGCTATTATAAAATCGTTAACAGAATTAGAAAAATTAACGCCTGAATTAGAAAAACAGTTAAATGCTGCGCAAACACTGACTGTTTTAGAGGACATCTATTTACCTTATAAGCCCAAACGTAAAACACGGGCCTCAATGGCCAGAGAAAAAGGGCTAGAACCATTGGCTTTACGCATTTTAGCACAAAACAGAATTGATGTAGAAGAAGAAGCTTCAGCCTATATAGATACTGAAAAAGGCGTTAGTAATGCCGAAGAAGCTTTAGCAGGCGCAAGAGATATCATTGCAGAAATTGTTAATGAAGACGCGGATGCCCGTACTAAAATGCGAAAATATTTCGAACAGAAATCAACTTATAAAAGCACCGTAGCTAAAGGCAAAGAAGCTGATGCAATCAAATACAAAGATTATTTTGAATGGGAAGAAAGTGCTAAAAATGCGCCATCGCACCGCGTACTTGCCATGTTAAGGGGCGAAGATGAGGGTTTGCTAAAATTAGATGTGCTGCCTCCAGATGAAGAGGCCATTGAACTATTGGAACGTCAGTTCGTTACCGGAAATAATAACGCCAGCAAGCAAGTAGAATTGGCTATTTACGACGGTTATAAACGCTTGCTTCGCCCGGCAATGGAAACGGAATTACGAGCGTTAATTAAGCAAAAAGCAGATGAAGAAGCTATTCGTGTTTTTGCGGCCAACGCCAGACAATTGCTAATGGCAGCTCCATTAGGACAAAAAAATGTAATGGCTATTGACCCTGGTTTTAGAACGGGCTGCAAAGTAGTTTGCTTAGATAGACAAGGAAATTTATTAGAAAATACCACCATTTACCCACATACTGGGCAAGGAAATATCAAAGATGCGGAGTGGAAAGTAAACCAACTTTGCGAAAAACATGAAATAGAAGCCATTGCCATTGGAAATGGAACTGCAGGCAGAGAAACCGAGACTTTTGTTCGTGGATTGAAACTTGCCAATATCACCTTAGTCATGGTAAACGAGAGCGGCGCTTCTATTTATTCGGCCTCACCGTTAGCAAGGGAAGAGTTCCCAGATCACGACGTTACCGTACGTGGCGCAGTGTCCATTGGCCGCCGATTAATGGACCCTTTGGCCGAATTGGTAAAAATAGACCCAAAATCAATTGGTGTAGGCCAGTACCAGCATGATGTAGACCAAAGCAAACTGCAACAAAGCTTGGACGATACGGTGATGAGTTGTGTAAATGCTGTGGGTGTTGAATTGAATACGGCATCAAAACAATTGTTAGCCTATGTTTCTGGGCTGGGAGAAAGCTTAGCGCAAAACATTGTGAATTACCGCAGCAAAAATGGCGCTTTCAAAAACCGTGAAAGCTTGAAAAAAGTACCGCGTTTGGGCGATAAAGCATTTGAGCAAGCTGCTGGCTTTTTACGCATACGCAATGCCGAGCAACCTTTAGACAGCAGTGGCGTACACCCAGAGCGTTATGAGTTGGTTAACAAAATGGCTGCTGACCTAGGCGTCTCTGTCGTAAAATTAATAGGCGATACACAACTGCAAAAACAAATAAACTTACAAAAATATGTAAGCACAGAGGTAGGTTTGCCTACTTTACAGGATATCCTTAAAGAATTAGCCAAACCAGGCCGCGACCCTCGTGAGCAATTTGAAGCTTTTAGTTTTGCCGATGGTGTAAACAGTATTGACGATCTGAAGAAAGGGATGAAACTTAAGGGGATTGTCACTAATATCACCAATTTTGGTGCTTTTGTTGACATAGGCGTTCACCAAGATGGTTTAGTACATACTAGTCAATTGGCCAATAAATTTGTAGCAAACCCTAACGAAGTGGTAAAAGTTAGTCAAGTAGTTCAAGTAACGGTAACCGATGTGGATGTGGAACGCAAGCGAATTTCTCTGTCGATGAAGGAAGAGCTTAACAAGAGTAAAGAACAAGGAACAAAAAGCAAAGAAGGAAGTTCAAAAGCGCATTGGCATAAAGGTGACCGACCAAAACATAACGACCAACCCCGAAAATCATTTAATCAACATCAACCTAAAAAAGAAAAAGAAGTTGACGGCGATTTGCAGGAGAAACTGGCCAAATTAAAAGGAATGTTTAAATAGAAACTTATGAGCCTTGCCAATAGATGATGATTGGCAAGGTTTGTTATTTATAACGTGGCAGTCTTCATCCACTCAAACCAATCGCTAACTTTAAAAGTATAAGCTAGTCTATTGGCTACGTTAATCGAATTAACTTCCTTCCAAGTCAATAACTCGTCTTTAAAAATTGGCTTTCCCATTCCCGAAGCATTGCACAATTGCGTATAAAATTCATTTCTGGTGGGATGCTGTGGCATAACTGCATGGTAAACCCCTCCAAATGCCGCCTTATTTAACAATTGCTGGCAAACACCAATACAATCTTCCAATGCAATCAAATTAACTGGAGCTTTTCCGTTGGGCACTTCTTTTCGTCCAGCAAAAAACTTAGCCAAATTTCGCTCTGGGCCAATTAATCCCGCAAAGCGGATAATGGTGGTTGTAAATTGGCTATTGTTAACAAATACACTTTCTGCTGCCAGTAATGCTTTACCAGCTTCTGTATCCGGTTGAGGTGTGGAATGTTCGTCAACTTGAAAATTCCCATCTTCAAAAACACCTGTGGAACTGATAAAAACAAGATGCTTTACTTTGCCTTCGGCGGCTTTAATCACGGCGTTTAATTTTTGAGGATATTGAGAAACATCTTCAGTTTTAGCTCGTGGTGGTACATTTACAAAAAGAACTTCGACATTAAAGAAATCAGCAGGCAACTCATCGATATCATTCAAATTAATTTGATACGATTCAATCCCAGATGCTTCTAATTCTGTCAATTTAGTTTCACTAGTGGTTGAACCTTTAACCCTGTAGCCCTCTTGCAGCAAGGTTTTGGCAAAAGGTAAACCAAACCATCCACATCCTAAAATTCCGATTGTTTTATTTTCCATTTGTTTGCAAAATAACATAATTCTAAGCAGCGATAATCATGAAAGATTTATTCTGTAATTTTAAGCCGCAACTCTAACAAAATATAAAAAAGATGAAATCATCAATTAAACTCGTTTTAGTACTTTTTGTACTGGTTGTTTTGGGCGAAAACCTTAACGCCCAAGGCTTAAAATTGCCTCAACCTAGCACACCGCAAACCATTTCTCAGGATTTTGGTTTAGGAAAAATCACCGTAAGTTATTCACGTCCAAACGTTAAAGGGCGCAAAATATTCGGTGCATTGGAACCTTATGATAAAGTTTGGCGTACAGGTGCAAACTCTGCCACCGTAGTAAAGTTTACCGAAGCCATTAAAGTTGAAGGAAAAGACCTAGCTGCTGGCGAATATGCTTTATTTACCATTCCTGGAAAAACAGAATGGACCATTATTTTCAATAAGGGTGTTAAAGAATGGGGAGCTTATACTTACAGCGAAGCTAACGACGTATTACGTGTAAAGGTAAAACCTATTGCGCTAAAAGATAAAGTGGAGACTTTCACCATCAATTTTGCCAATGTATATGATACTTCGGCACAGATGCAATTATCATGGGAAAATACTTTGGTAAATGTTAACCTTAGCACTTCTGTTGACGAGAGAGTAATGGCTAACATTGCAGAAGCAATGAAAGGTGATAAAAAACCTTACTTCCAATCAGCGATTTACTACTACAGCAACGGAAAAGATTTAAAAACTGCTTTAGAGTGGATGAACGAAGCTGAAAAGCAAATGACCGATGCTCCTTGGGTTAAACTTTGGAAAGGCAGAGTACAACTGAAAATGGGCGATAAAGCTGGTGCTGCTAAAAGTGCAAAAGAAGGTGTTGAAATTGCTACTAAGATTAAAAACGATGAATACATTCGTTTGAATATCCAATTATTGGAAGAAACGAAAAAGTAATATCACACTTAGAAATTATTCAAAAGGCTTCCAAATTGGGAGCCTTTTTTTGTAAAGCAATTCACCAAAGTATTTAAGCTAGCCCCTTTATCTTTTGTTTAGGCTTTTCTGTCATCTTGAGCTTGTCGAAGGATATATTTACCAAAAACTTTGCGCTCTCAGCGTAACTTATTTTTTCTTAGCGGTTCAATTCTACGCAAAGATTTTTAGAAGATTCTCAAAGGAACGCAAAGAGATTTAAAGTGCTTTAAGATTGCATCACAATAACGAGGAAGCAAGTATATCTGATTAACCTTTTACATCTATTTCTACCGCTTTTTCTTTGGTGAACATTTGCAGCAAGTAAGCAATAACCACTACAGCTAGGCATCCTATTACGTTTAGCCACAAATAGGCCACCACTTCCTTAAATCCTAAAATACATACGATTATTTCCGCTAGAATAGCGGCATAAAAAACGGCTCTACTTCCCACATTTTTCAGATAGAAAGCTACCAAAAATACACCCAAAATAGTTCCGTAAATAAAGGAACCCAAAATATTTACCGCTTCTATCAAGTTGCCAATTTTACTGGTAAACAATGCCATGATGATACAAACCACGCCCCATAAAATAGTTGCCCATCTCGAAGCATTTACATATTGCCCGTCATTACCACTTTTGTTGATCAATCGCTTGTAAATATCTACTACCGTAGTAGAAGCTAAGGAGTTTAAAGCACTAGCGGTAGAACCCATCGACGCCAAGAAGATGATGGCAATGAGCAATCCAATCAATCCTTTGGGTAGATACTCGGTTACAAAACTTAAAAAGATATAATTGTTATCATTTGTAGCAGCATCGGCGTCGTTCTTTAACATTAAAGCTTTCAGATCTTCCCTAATGGTTTTGCCTTCTTCATCGTATTGTTTTACCAACGTACGTTGTTGATTAATCAAAGCTTGGTTATTAGTGGACAATGCAACATCCAGTTTTTCTACCTCTTGCTTTTTCTTCTCAAAAAGCTGGTCGTGTTTTAATTGGATACTTGCTAACTCAGCCTTGTGTTCGCTACGCTCCAATTTATGCAGTTCATAACTATTGAAAAACAGGGGTGCTTTATTATATTGGTAGAAAGTAAATACCAAAACGCCAATCAGTAATATCAAAAATTGCATTGGGATTTTAACCAGACCGTTCATCAACAATCCCAATCGGCTTTGCCCTACCGACGAGCCTGTTAAATACCTCCCCACCTGACTTTGGTCGGTACCGAAATAAGATAACTGCAAAAAGAAACCGCCAATAATACCGCTCCAAACATTGTAGGGATTAGTCCAGCTAAAATCGAAATCAATGGCATTGGTACGCCCCATTTTTCCGGCAATGCCAATGGCCTTCCCAAAACCAACACTTTCGGGCAACAGGTGTACTACCATTACTCCCGCGGCAAATAAGCCACAAAATATAATGGTCATTTGCAATAACTGCGTATAAGAAACCGCTTTGGTTCCTCCAAAAACCGTATAAAAAATAACCAAGCCTCCCATAAACAAAGTGGTATAGGTCACATTGATATTTAAGATGGTGGAAAGGATAATGGCTGGTGCGTATATGGTGATTCCCGTAGATAATCCACGTTGTATCAGAAATAAAAATGCTGTAAGCGCCCTTGTTTTAAAATCGAAACGTTGCTCTAAAAATTCGTAAGCGGTATACACTTTCAACCTATGAAAAATAGGCACAAAAGTGATGCACAATACAATCATTGCCAAAGGCAAACCAAAATAGAACTGTACAAAACTCATTCCCGAGGAATAAGCCAAACCTGGTGCAGACAAAAAAGTAATGGCACTGGCCTGAGTAGCCATCACCGAAAGACAAACCGTATACCATGGCATACTTTGTCCACCCAATAAATAAGCATCCATGCTTCGGGTTCCTCGGCTTTTATAAACACCATAACCTACAATCCCCAAAAGGGTAATGAGCAAAACGGCCCAATCTAAATTACTCATTGGAAATATTTAGTAAAAGCGTAAAACAAAGTGATGAGTAGTACCAGCCAGAATAGCAATAGGTAATAAAACTGTTTCCAGCTTTTCACAAATGGAGGTAATTCATTTTGATCTTCTTGCATAGTTATTTTTGACTATGATTTATTTGATTTTTATGATAATTATGATGGCCTATATTTCTTGTTAGTAAGTCGTTTGAAGCTTAGGCTTCTTTCTCCAAAATTAATAAGCAAGCCTATTTCCAAGTTATAAGCCTCCAGATAATTAATTGCTTGTGCAAAATGTACATCTTCAAGTTTAGTTTGTGCTTTTAACTCCACAGAGATAATACCTTCAACAAAAAAATCTACCCGCCTAGTCCCAATTCGTTGTTCCCTATAAAAAATAGGCATTTCAAACTCTCGATTAAATGATATATCCTCCAGCCTCATCTCAATCTCTAAAGCTCGCTGATAAATTACTTCTTGAAATCCATTCCCAAGCGCACTATGTACATTCATTGCACAACGAATAATTTTAGACGTCAATTCTGAATATCTGTATTGTTCATTAATCATGGTAAATCAATTAATCAGAAAAATCACAGTTCAGACTTTTACTTTGCTAATAAATTTGCGAATAAACGATAAGCTCCTGGAACACCTGCCGGCAATTGCCTGAAAAAAGACAAAGAAGTATAAACAAACTTCCCTTTGCCGTAATCTGCAATCAAAAGCGAACCATCACTAGTGGCTTCACCCGTGTCGTTCATTCTTAAAACAGTTTCATATTTTGGATCAATATCTTCCGCAAAATAAAGTCCTCGTTCTTGCACCCAGCCCTCAAAATCTTTACTGGTAATTTTATTAGGATAATTAAGGGCAGCGTGGGCAGGTTTGGTAAAGGTAATGAATGCATCTTCTTCAGTCACCCGTTTATTCACTAGCTTAAAAGGATAGGGTCCAAAAGTGTTCGATTTTAATCCATTGTTTACATTATACTGCTCCAACAAAACCCCACCATTTTTTACATAATCCATCAATTTCGAGTAGATGTTTTTCGCTTCTTCGTTGACGTTAAAAAACCTTACTCCAGTTACAATCGCATCGTAGGTAGAAAGGTCGCTAAGCAATACTTGCGAAGGGCTTAAGTGGACTACCTGATAGCCTACTTGTTGCAATGCATTCGCAACCAAATCTCCTGCACCATCAATATAAGCAATACGTTTACCTGCAATTTTTAAATCAGCCACTTCCAGTTTAGCTGTAGCTTCTGGAAAAAGATTGATGTTAGGAATGTGATCGTAACGAATAGCCCTCAGCCCCTTATTTTCTGTCTGTCCATTTGTTTTTACTTGTAAATTAAGTTTTCCAGTAGTTGAACCAGCACTTGGAGTAATTTGGAATACCACTAATTGTGCATCACCTTTTGCGTTAAACTTAAAATTGATTTTCTCCGGACTAGCTTTCCATCCATTTGGTAAAACAGGGATAAGTTCACCTTCCACATTTTTAGTAAAACTTTTTAGGTTTACTTCGATCGTTTTTGATTGTTGATTCACAAATAAATAGGCCTGATCACTCAAAATAGCCGTTACCTGTGGCGCAATTACCAATGGTTGATAGAGTTCTCCTTTAATGGGGTCGGTGGATTTGTATAAGATTGGCAAATTAAGTTCAATCTGTTCATCGTCCAATTTAAACGTTGCCTTGGCGGTTAAATGTGAAGGATTCTCTGGATAACCAATTTCCTCTTGCCTATCGATGATATAATATCCAATGGGATGTTCTTTTTTAAGGTAATAAGGCTGAGTAATATCTGATGGGTTTGCCTTAATGCTGTATTTGACAGAAGACATGCGATTTTCTTGCAAATTAAGCTCCTTATCATTTACTGAAGCCTTTACTTTCAATGGCGTGACACCTCTATAAATGGCATTCACTGTAACCGCAATAGAATCGCCTACTGCATAACTTGCTTCAGGAACCACAGCTTCGGCCCATACCCCCCCACAAGCAGCAATCACTTCGTCCAATAATTGATGATTGAAGCCTTGCTCTTTAGCCGCCAACTTTTTTAATTTCAGCAAATCTGACAAAGATGCTGCTGGTTGACTAAGTTGATATTGCTGCTGGATTTTTGTTAAAAGGTTGATGATTTCCTTATTACCTACAGTGATATTAATCCCATCAAATAATGAAGCTTTGGCAGGCTCTCCTGCAGTATGGCTAAAAAATTCAAAGGCTTCGCCACGTTGCAAAGCCGAGCCAAAACCTTGGCTTTTATGATTGGTACGGCTAATGGCGGCAATTTCACCATAATTCCTCCCTAAAAGAGGATTATAAACACCTACATTAATTTTTAACTGGTCCGGTGCAGTCGTATTATTCCCGCCAAAATTGTAGGTATTCCACAAAATACGCTTTGCTTGCCATACACTCACCCCGTTTTTTAACTGTTCTGGAAATTGTTTTGGATCCGCAGCAGCCACAAAAGCTTCCCTAGCTATAATTGCAGAGGCCGCATGATGTCCATGGCCAGCTCTAGCATCTTCGGGAAAACGGGTGATAATCACATCAGGTCTAAACTTTCTGATGATCCATACGGCATCGGCCAAAATTTGTTCCTTCCCCCAAATCTTAAAAGTTTCTGCCGAAGTTTTAGAAAAGCCAAAATCATTTGCCCTACTAAAGAACTGTCCAGCGCCATCCACTCTTCGAGCCGCCAATAGCTCCTGCGTTCTAATTTGGCCTAAAAGTTCAGCTTGTTCATTTCCAATGAGGTTTTGCCCACCGTCGCCTCTGGTCAATGACAGATAAGCTGTTCTAACTTTAGCTTCTTTGGCCAAATAGGCTAACAATCTGGTATTTTCATCATCGGGATGGGCTGCGATATAAAGTACGCTACCTTTTACGGACAGGCTAGCAATGCCTTGTGCTATTTCAGCGGCGTTGAGCGTGCTAGGTGGTTGCATTTGCGCTTTTACAAAGCATGGCAATAGCATAGCAGCAAGAAAAAATCTCTTGACGTTCATTCTGTATTGGTTGTATGGCTAAAATAGTTAAATTTTGCTAAAGCCTTCTGAAATGGAACACTGTTTGCAGAACTTATATCATATTTTTACAAGCCGCAGATGGACAAATATTTTTATTCAAATAAGAGGTTTAACTTCTGGAGAATTAAAATATCTATGCATTTGCGACTATTTTAAACTACACACAAATGAAACCATCATTGTTTTCTCAAACCACATAACGGGATGGATAATATGATAGCTTCATCACAATTAAAAAATAAATTTTATAACAGATGAAAAATTTAGTTTTAGCTTGCCTTATCGTTCTAAGTTTGGGTTCATGCGGCATCAACAAACAGGCCCAACAGATCAAGGCCCTTGAAAAATGCGATTACCGCATTACCGACGCTACCGATATTACCATTGCTGGTACAGATGTTAGAAAGTTAATTGATGGCAAATCGGTAAATACGCTTAGTATCCCCGGGATTGCCTTAGGTATGCTTAGAAAAGACATTCCGTTAAGAGCAAAACTCAATCTAGAAATTAGCAACCCATCTAATGCTTTGGCAGCTATTAATAATTTCGATTATATTGTTTTGATCAATCGCCAAGAAGTTTTCAATGGTTCGGTTAACCAAAGTGTTAATATTGGTTCCGGACAAACCACACAAGTTCCAGTACAGGTAAATGCTAATATTTATCAATTTTTAACCGACAATAAGATGTTAAACGATATAGGAACATTCATTGGTGGAGCTACCAACGGATCTGAGAAAAAAGGATTAGTGACCTTAAAAATCAGACCCTCTATTAAAGTTGGTGGTGGACTGGTAAAATATCCGGGTTATATTACCATAGACAAGGAGGTAAGCAGTAAGATCTTGCTTTAATTAAACATTTTTTTCATTTGTCAATCACTTGAGGGCCAGTTACTAATTGGATAAGAAAATCCAATCCGGAAACTAAGTTATTAGTTTGATGCAACATTACCACTTCTGTTGCGTCTAGTGATAAACCTCAACAAATGAAGAAAACCATACTTTTATTTACGCTTATCGTCAGTTTTCAACTGTCTTTTGCCCAAAAAGGTAGTGTAACTGGTACACTATTAGATAGTTTAAACAAAAAGACTACACTTAACTTTGCTACCATTTCCATTTTTAAGGGTAGTGACACGGTATTACACTCCTATAAACTTTCTGATGATAAGGGAGTTTTTAAAATCAACAACCTTGAAATTGGAACCAGATACCGTTTGGTCATCAATGCGTGGATGTATAATATCCATCGCCACGAAGTAACCCTAACGGCAGCCCAGCCTAACTTAAATCTGGGTAATATTTATCTTACGGAAAAAACGAATAACCTCAACGAGGTGGTTATCCAATCGGAAAGACCTCCCATTGTAGTAAGGAAAGATACCATTGAATTTAACGCTGAGTCTTTTAAAACATTACCCAGCGCCGTAGTAGAAGACTTGCTGAAAAAACTGCCAGGTGTGTCTATAGATGGCGAAGGTGGAATCATGGTAAATGGCAAATCAGTAAGTAAAATATTGGTGGATGGTAAAGAATTCTTTGGTGGTGACCAACAAATTGCGACCAAAAACCTTCCGGCTAACATTATCGACAAAGTTCAATTGACCGACGATCCAGAGGCGAAACGTAGGGATCCAGATATTGTAGCGGGCAACGTTCCGCAAATTATTAACCTTAAACTTAAAAAGGCCATCAAAAGTGGTGCATTTGGAAAGCTCTACGCAGGTGGTGGGCCTAATAAGCTTTATGAAGCTGGCGGTATCATGAACTTTTTTAGAGATACTACCCAAGTGAGTGTTTTAGGCTATGGCAACAACGCCAATAAGCCCGGCTTCAGCATTGGCGATGTCATGCGCATTGGCGGTTTTTCTAGATCAGGGGTAAATTCAACCATGATCAATTCTGATGGCGGCTTTTCCCTTAACGGCATTTCTTTCGGTGGTGCCATGAATGGTGGGGTACAAACCTCAGCTGGAGCTGGGGCAAATTTTAACACCCTTACTAAAAAAGGAACTAAAATCAATGCAAAATATTTCTTGGGCTATTCCAAAACATTTAGTGAGCAAAGCACAGACGTAAAACAAAACTTAGGTGATGAGTTTTTATATACCCAATCACTATCTACTCAGAATAATAGAAATTATAGCCATAATATTGGTGCTAGGATTGAGGCTAAATTAGACAGTCTTACCAAACTAACTGTAGAGCCAGCAGTTTCCATTGGATTGCCGAGGAACACTGGAGATTTAATCACCTCTAGTTTTAATACCAATCGTGATTTGATCAACGACGGCAAAAATGCATCCCGGTTAAATGGAAGAAATACAGATTATGGTCTTTCTGCTAGTCTTTGGAAAGATTTTAAAAAAGCTGGCCGTTCGCTAAACATCTCCGTTAATGTTTCTCAAAGAAAAAATCTCAGCGACAATTTCAACCTTATTCTTAGCAATTTCTATAATCCTAACTCTCTGGTGTCATTTGATCAATGGAGAGACAACGACATTAACAATTTTAACGTCAACCTAAATGTGAATTACAGCGAGCCAATCAGTAAATCACTAAGCTTAAATATTGCCAGCAGCAGCAACTACATAGATAATGAGAATGCGCTTGCCACTTTTGTACGCAATTCAGCTAACCAACCCTATGACATTGCGGTACCTGACCAAACGGAAACCGTGATGCAAAGCGGCTATAAAACCAACAATAGAGTTAGCTTACGTTGGAAAATAAATAAAGACTTGAACATACAACCGGGCTTTGTTTTTAATACCATTGACCTAGAAAATGAATTCACCAAACATCCGAATTTCGGGCAGCATTTTACCTTTTTTGCACCTCAATTAACAGTAAGATACAAAAGCCTTAACCTAAGCTATTCCCCATCCTTTAGAGAAGCTGATGTACGTTACCTACAACCAGTAACTAACAATACCAACAATCTTTTCGAGCAAAAAGGTAATCCTAATTTGAGGCCTTCGAGAACCCATCAAGTCAACTTAAATCTTTATAAGTACGATACCCAAAGAACCCTTAGCTATAATATTTATTTGGGCGGAAGCGTACAAAATGATGGAGTGATCATGGAAAGGGTAGTTTTTGACCAAAACTCTAGTACGCCCGGAAAACAAGTTACCACTCCAGTTAATCAAGATGGTATATGGCAATTCCATAGTAACGGTAATATTTCTAAAGACTTTAAAAGCACTAGAAAGCAGTTTACCATCAGCGCTGGTTACTGGGGTAATTACAACAAAAGCTATGTAATTGTAAATGGTATAAAGAGCGAGAGTAAACTAATTAACGGTGGACCAAGAATTGGAGGAAGAATCAATTTAAACGACAAGTTTGAATTTGCCGAAACTTACAGCTTTGGTTTCAATAACAGTTATTACACCGATAAATTCTATAACAATCTGAATTATTACAATCACGGTAGCGACACGGAATTGATTCTCCGCTGGCCTAAAAAAGTGGTGTGGGAAACCAATTACCGTTGGCAATATAACACGCAATCGCTTACGGGTGTAGATAACAAAATTGCTTTTTGGAATGCCGCCGTGACCTTCCTTTTCTTAAAAAATGACCGACTACAATTGAAATGTAGCTTCAACGATATTTTAAATACCAATAACAGACGGTATGTATATATTACGGAAAATACCGCTAGAGACATGCGTGTGAACAATATTGGTAGACACGGACTCTTTACCCTCACTTACAACATCCAAAATTTTGGAGGCAAAGTTGGCGGCAAAGAGACCTTATTTAGGTTCTAATAATAGTTAATTAAAAGCAGTAAGGTCGTGGATGCGGCCTTTGCTTTTTTCCTGATTCTTTATCTGAAAATAAACGCTCCGTCTACTATCGGCACCTAAAGTCCTGCTGTCCGCTATTATCTTTTTGCGCCAGGTACACCTGTCATTCCGAAGAACGAGGAATCTGTTTTTGATTGCTTTAACTTGGAGATCCTTCACTAGCGTTCAGGATGACATACAAAAAGGATAACTGCTTCCATCAGGTTTATTGAACAAAAACCTGTGCAAACTACCTAAAAAAAGCCCTACCAAATGGCAGAGCTTTCAAATTATATCTTTTCTCCTTTTTCGAGTTTCTCTTTTCTATGTTCTTGCGAAAGGTAGTGCAACAAAGTATTCAGTACTACCGCGTTCCAATCGTCGTGTAAGCTTACAGCAACTTTTTTCTTTTTATCGTACATGTCTTGGATATGCAAGATCCCTTTGTCCAAAAAGTACTTGATTTGGCTCCAAGATACTACTTCGGTTTTTGTTTTACCTAAGAACCAAGTTTTATACTGCATTTCAAAACCTTGGTAATTAAATTTCGCAGCACCAACTTCCAGTTTCTCTTGGTTATTCAGTTTCTCAACAAACTCATTTACCAAGTGCTTTTTTACATACTGCCATAAACCCGACATTACATAATAGTAAGTATGGTCTTCTTCCAAAAGTTCTTCTACCTTACTACTTTCAAACTGGATATTTACCGTTTTGCCGTCCTTGCTTTTTACATCAATGCTGTATTTTTTCTTGGTAGGCTTTTTTACAGGCCCTATTAGTGAGACTCCATATTTAACCGCAGCCACATCATTACAGGCAATGCGGGTTTGATTCACCTCAATAGCTTCGGCAGTAATCTTTACTTTTTGTTTTGATGAAGGAATGACGATATCTACGTCAAAGTTGTGGTTTTGCATGGGTTCGAATATACAGATATTTTGTAAATCAAAATATACCTATTCGTGATCATTTTCTACAGATCGCCAATCCATTTATTGGCATCATTTGAAAAACGACTGTGCTTGGCTTCGCCTATGACTTGTTTATCGTAAATTCCCGTATGTCCTGATAGCAAGTAAGACACTATACAAGCAATAGCTACATAAATACCGCACTGGCTTCCAAACAATTCCATAGCCATAACCATGCATGCCAAAGGTGTATTAGTAGCCCCAGCAAAAACTGCTACAAAACCCATTCCCGCTAAAAGCGCAACGGGCAATGGCAATACCATGGATAGCGCACTTCCCAATGTAGCGCCGATAAAAAACAGCGGTGTTACTTCACCCCCTTTAAAACCAGCCGCCAAAGTAATTACCGTTAAGCCTATTTTTATGACAAAATCATATACTGGCAATTGCTGTTCAAAGGATTCTACAATGGTTGGAATACCTAAGCCAATATATTTGGTATTACCTAAAGCCAAAACACACACAATTAGAATCAAGCCGCCAATAAATGGTCTCAGCGGAGGGTATTTTACCTTTTTAAATATTCCGCCAACAAAACGTAGGCTTTTACTAAAAATTGCAGCGCATAAACCAAAGGCAATTCCAGCCAATAAGGCATACCCCAAATTTAAAAATGAAATCTCTGGAACAGCAGCAATGTGATAAACAGTATGTTTCACCTGCCAAAGATGGGTAACTTCACTAGCCAATATTGCCGCAGCGAAAGCTGGAAAAATAGCATTATACCTCAATCTCCCAACTAAAAAAAACTCCATGGCAAAAATGGCTCCCGCCAATGGGGTTCCAAATACAGATCCAAATCCCGCCGCCACAGCCGCAATAATTAACGTTCGTCGATCTTCTACGGATAGCCTCAAAGGTTTAGTTAGTTGGTCGGCAATTCCTCCAGCCATTTGCAAAGCCGTTCCCTCCCTACCAGCAGATCCTCCAAATAAATGAGTGGCAATAGTTCCCAGGTAGATAAACACGGTCATCCGGAAGGGAATTTTCTGCGCAGGCTGATGAATCGTGTCAATTAGCAGGTTATTCCCCGAAACGATATCTTTTCCATAATAATGATAGAGCAGACCAATAAGTAAACCCACAACGGGCAGAAAACCAATCAGCCATAAATGTTGCTCTCTTGTTTGTGTAACCCATTCCAACGACTGTAAAAAAATAGCAGATGCCGTCCCTATTAAACCTCCAAGCAGCAGGCTAATCAAGGTCCATTTCAACAAATAGGGAATTGCTGGGTGTCGCTTAACGAATAACTTAAAATTTAAGTCGAGTTTTTTTGCGAGCGATTTTTGTTTCTTTAATGACATACTTTTCCTGATCAATGTAAATACATTTCTAACCAGGCGCCATCAGCTTTTTAGGGCGGTTCAAGTAGGAAGACACCATTTCCTTCACACAAAGAAACAAAAAATTAGCCACAGATGCACAGATTTTATTTTTCCATTTTTGAAGTGCACCTGTGGTTAAAAACTATAAGCCTAATCTATGTTTTCTTAGAGTGTCTTTTGCAATGTCATAACCTGCATCAGCGTGTCTGATTACGCCCATTGCCGGATCATTGTGCAATACTCTTTTCAATCGTTTTGCAGCATCCTCAGTCCCATCTGCAACAATCACCATCCCTGCATGAATAGAATAACCAATACCTACACCACCACCATGGTGCAATGATACCCAACTAGCACCTCCAGCGGTATTGATCAACGCATTTAAAATTGGCCAGTCAGCCACGGCATCCGATCCATCCAACATGGCTTCTGTTTCTCGGTTTGGCGAAGCTACAGAACCCGTATCCAAATGGTCGCGGCCAATCACAATAGGTGCTTTTACTTTGCCTTCGGCTACCAATTGGTTAAATGCTAAACCAGCTTTTTCCCGCTCACCTTGTCCCAACCAGCAAATACGTGCCGGCAAACCTTGAAAAGCAATACGTTCCTGCGCCATGGTGATCCATTGTTTAAGGCTTTCATTTTCGGGGAATAGCTCTAAGATCAATTTATCAGTTTCATAAATATCTTGAGGGTCACCACTTAATGCTGCCCAACGGAAAGGCCCTTTGCCTTCACAAAACAACGGACGAATATAAGCAGGTACAAACCCTGGGAAGTCAAAGGCATTTTTTACGCCTACTTCAAGTGCTCTACCTCTCAAGTTATTACCATAATCAAAAGTAATTGCTCCACGTTTTTGCAGTTCCAACATTTGCTCAACGTGTTTGGCCATGGTGGCGTAACTCCGTTTCACATATTCATCGGGGTTATTTTTACGTAAATCAGCAGCCTCAGCAACGGTCAATCCCTCTGGGAAATAGCCAATCAAAGGATCATGCGCCGAAGTTTGATCCGTTAAAGTATCAGGAACAATATTTCGATCAATTAATCGCTGTAGCAATTCCACAGCATTACAAACTACTCCAATAGAAATTGCTTTCTGTTCATCCTTATATTGCAAAGCCTTGTCGATTGCTTCATCAATATCATAAGCAATCTCGTCAATATATCTTGTTTCCAAACGCTTTTGGATGCGCCATTCTTCTACCTCAGCAGCCAAGCAAACTCCTTGATTCATGGTAATGGCCAAAGGTTGTGCTCCACCCATGCCTCCTAAACCAGCAGTAACGTTTAGTTTTCCTTTTAGGTTATTATTAAAATGTTTTTTGGCTAATGCGGCGTAAGTTTCATAAGTGCCTTGCACAATACCCTGCGAGCCTATGTAAATCCAGGAGCCAGCGGTCATTTGTCCATACATCATCAAACCTTTGTCTTCCAGTTCATCAAAATGCTGTTGCGTAGCCCATTTAGGCACCAATTGTGAGTTCGAAATCAATACTCTTGGCGCATCTTTATGTGTAGGCAAAACGGCTACAGGTTTTCCGGATTGGACCAACAGGGTTTCGTCTTCTTCTAAATTTTTAAGTGCTTTAATGATCAGTTCAAGGGCTTCCATATTTCTAGCAGCTTTGCCCCTTCCGCCGTATACAATTAAATCTTCAGGTCTTTCTGCAACTGCTGGATCTAGGTTATTCAACAGCATTCGTAAGGCGGCCTCTTGTACCCAGCCCTTACAGTTCAAGGTGTTTCCATGAGGTGTTTGACTTATTTTCAGGTTCATATATTTGGTTTTATATTGAAAATTCTGTGTTTCAAATGTAGCTACTTTAAAATAGTTTAGCATTTAACTTGAAGCATAATGTTACATTTCTTTAAAAAAACATTGCTTAATATTTGCTTAACTTTGCAAGACCATGCAGGCAAGGAAACGTCATTTCTTGAAACAGTTTTTTGCAACGCTTATGTTAGGAGTGTTTGCATTAGCCATTACGCCTTGGAGCGCCCTGCATCATCATGAAGAAAATATCATTGTCAAAGAGAAGCACTGTACACATACCGTACACGTAAAAACTTCGACGGAAACTTGTTTGATCTGTAAAGCACACTTTGAAAAGAACTTTACCACCAGTTTCCATAGTTTTCTGATCCACTTAAAAAGTAATTTCATCAAAAGAGCCACACCTTCAATAGCAGTTGCTTTTACAGAAATTATTGCTTCGTGTTTACGCGGGCCTCCTATCTTTTCATAATCCTACCTATTTCGTAATGCTATTATTTATGGCCATCAAGGCGATGAATTAAAATAGCTTTAATTATCTATTTATTAATACGGATGGGAATAGACCGTCCTCATTATATTTCATTTATGAAAAGGTTACCTTTTTTAGTAACTATAATTGCATTATTGTTATCAGTTAGTGCCATGGCAAATACCTTGGCCAGCATTAAAGGAAAAGTAATTGATGCCAGTACACAAGCACCTTTAGCAGGTGCCACTTTATATATTTCTGATCTAAAAGCTTCAACAAGCACCAATAATAACGGGGAGTTTGTTTTTAATAATGTGCCAGCAAAAGGCAAGTTTTTGTTAGAAGTACGCTATTTGGGTTATAAAACATCGTCCAAAATAATTGACCTGTCTGCACAAGATGAGATTACCTTTGCATTAGACCCTTCGGTAATCGAAAGTGCCGAAGTTGTAATTACCGGAACTCCTTTTAGTGCCAACAATAAAACCAATAGCTTAGCGGTAGTCACCATGAGCCGCGATAAATTGGCTCAATCTGCCGCTACCAATTTGGTAGATGCCATTGCGAAGGTACCGGGAGTTGCACAGGTAACTACTGGAGGTGCTATTTCCAAACCAACCATTAGGGGTTTGGGTTATAATCGTGTGTTAACCATGGTTGATGGCGCCAGAGAAGAAGGCCAGCAGTGGGGCGATGAACATGGCGTACAGGTAGACCAATTTTCTGCAGCCCGCATAGAGGTTCTGAAAGGCCCAGCCAGTTTACTTTATGGTTCCGACGCCTTGGGCGGTGTAATCAATATCATTGATGACCTTGTACCTGCCGAGGGAGATTTTAACGGCAACTTTACCACCAATTACAATACCAATGGAGGCTTAACGGCTTCTTCAATAATGGCGCAAGGCAATACCAATGGTTTTGTTTATCGAGGTAGGGTTTCTTACAAAAATGCCTATGGTTTTGGCTACAAAGGACATGTGGTTCCAAACGCGGGCTTCAATGAAATTAATACCAGTGCCATGCTGGGGCTTAATAAAACTTGGGGATATACGCATTTGAGCCTTTCGAGATTTGCTACCAATATTGGTTTAGTGGAAGAAGGACCTGATGATAATGGCAATTATCTTGACGAAGACGGTAACCTGGTTAGTAACAGCGATGCCCGTAAGAGGTCACTAAACCTGCCTTACCAAAACATCAACCATTATCGTGCGGCTTTAAACAGTAACATTTTACTTGGTGGTGGACAGTTAAAATCTACTTTGGCTTTTCAACGTAACATTAGAAAAGAGTTTGAGGAAACTACGGATGAACCTGGATTGAACTTAGGTCTTAACTCCTACACCTACGATGTAAAATATTCCTTTGCTAACAATGGCAAGTGGGAGCCAACCCTTGGTGTTCAAGGCATGTACCAAACCAATAAAAACAGTGGCGAGGAGTTTCTAGTGCCCGATTATAACAGCAATAATATTGGTGCTTTTGCTTATTTAAAACGTAATTTCAGCAATGGTGCCATCAACGCTGGTGTACGTTATGATTATAAAAAAATAGATGGCAAAGACTTGGTCGAAACACACGAAGATCATAATCACCAGATATTTACAGCCTTTAACAGTAGTTTCTCCAATTTTACTGGATCCTTGGGCTTTGCCTTTGATATTGCTAAAAATCTTAACCTAAAAGGAAATATCGGCTCTGGATTTAGAGCTCCAAACATTGCCGAACTTGGCGCAAATGGAAAGCATGAAGGTACTTTTAGATATGAAATTGGCAACAGTAATCTGAAACAGGAAACAAGTTTGCAGTTTGACTTAGGTTTAACCTACAACGCTGAAAATATCACCTTAGGCTTAAATGCTTACAGCAATAAAATTTACGATTACATTTATTTGAGCAATCTCAACAATGAAACCATTGTGAATACCGACCACGATGGTAATATCGAAACCCTACCTGTTTATCGTTTCTTGCAAACCAATGCCAGTTTAATTGGCGGAGAGGCTTCTGTAGATTTTCATTTAGTGAAAGCACTCCATTTTGAGAATACTTTTGCTTACGTGAAAGGAACTAACAAAGCAACTAATTCGCCTTTACCATTTATACCTGCGGCAAGCTTAAACAATGAAATCCGCTTTGAGCCAAACATAAAAGGCCTAAACGATAGCTTTGTTAAAGTTGGTCTTACCAACGTTTTTAAACAAGATAGAATTGATGCTTTTGAAACCGAAACAGATGGCTATACTTTATTAGATGCCGGTATAGGTACTTCTTTTAAAACCAAAAGAGGTAAATTAAACGTGTGGGTTACTGGTCAAAACCTAACCAACAAACTTTATTACAATCATTTAAGCAGATATAAATTGGCTGGAATATTTAATCCTGGACGTAATGTAAGTTTTGGCATAAGTGTGCCATTGTAATACTGCACTTACTTTCATATTGTCATTTCGAACGCGAAGAGAAAATCTAACGCCATATCTAAGAGCTAGATTCTCTTTGCGTTCGAAATGACGAAAAAGCCCTTCCAGATTAATTTGGAGGGTATTTTTCATTTATTTCTCATCAATCCTTCTAAAAAATTTCTCCAAAAATTTGGAGATTAAAAATTTAGCGCTACTTTAGTGTATTATTTAACTAATACACTAGTATGATAAGAATAGATAATCTAAATTTTAGTTATAGCAAACATAGAATCCTTTTCAAGGATATCAGTATGCAATTGAGCAATGGTCATATTTATGGATTGTTGGGCAAAAATGGCGCTGGGAAATCAACCCTATTGAAAAATTTGGCGGGCTTGGTATATGCGCAAAGCGGAAAAATTGACGTGCTTGGTTTTAACCCTGCTAAAAGGCAACCTGCGTTATTACAACAGATCTGCTTCATCCCAGAAGAATTTCATTTACCTGCCATTAAAATTGATAGTTATGTTAAAGCTAATGCTGCTTTCTATCCAGATTTCAACCATCAATACTTTGCAGATTTATTGAAAGAATTTGATATTCCGGTGGAGCAAAAATTGATTGACATGAGCTACGGGCAAAAGAAAAAAGTCATCATCTCTTTTGGTTTAGCTACCAATGCCAAGTTAGTGATCATGGATGAACCAACCAATGGTTTGGATATCCCATCAAAAGCGCAGTTCCGAAAAATTATGGCCTCTGCATTAACGGAAGATAAATGTATTATCATTTCTACGCATCAGGTACGTGACTTGGACAACTTGATCGATACGGTAATAATGTTGGACGAAAACAAGATTGCCCTAAAAGCTTCGGTGGATGAAATTGCCAGTAAACTTTGCTTCAAACGCATGAGGGAAATTGACGAAACTGTTATTTATGCCGAACCATCTTTGGCAGGCTATAACGCTGTGGTTGCAAACTACCATGAAGAAGATAGCAAGTTAGATATGGAACTGCTTTTCAACGCAGTTTTGGCTGAGAAAAATAAACTGAAACCAATTTTTAACTAATCAGACATGAACAATACTTTTAATTTACATCGATTTAATTTATTGCTTAAAAGGCAGTGGTTAGAATTTGGGAAAGTTTACCTAATGACCTTGGGTGTGGTCTTGGTAATTTTACTTTGTTTCTATATATTAAACTTAAACAACATAGAATCATATATAAAATCAAATACCGCAAATTATATCCTCAGATTTAGAGAACCTTTATTTACTCTTTTAGGTTTATTATTTATCAGTATCGCCGCAACCACATATTTTACTCATTTAGGCAACAAAGCAAAAGCAATAGGTGATATACTTACACCAGCTTCTGTATTAGAGAAGTATTTAACGGGAATATTTTACACGACTATCGTTCCTATTCTGTCATATGTCTTGATATTTTACGTGGTCGATTTTATTTTCATCAAAGCAAATTTTTCTAGCTATACTTACGTTGACAACGTTTATATACAAGGTAAGTACGTTGAGAAAACGATTGAAAAAAATGACTGGCTTTTCTTTAACTACAATGCGCTGTCTCACAGCTACTTCAATTATGCCGCTTCAGTTTGTAGCGTATTTTCTCTAGTGGTTACCAGCATCTTTCTAGCTGGCTCTATCTACTTCAATCGTTTTCAGTACATCAAAACAATAGTAAGTGTTTCGGTTTTTATTGGAGTATTAACATTAGTTTACATACAAACTGTCAATTTTTTCTTTGACAATAAAGTTCTCGTTAATCCCAATCAATCTGACCACAACTCAGGAGAATTTAGCATGTATATATTAGTTACGGCTATGATGCTAATAGCATTGTTCTTCTACGTATTGGGATACATCAGATATAAAGAAAAAGAAGTTTAATTAAGAGGTATAGATATGGAATTTAGAGATAACAAGGCAATATACCTACAAATAGCAGACTTTGTTTGTGAACAAATTATGCTGGGAAAATGGCCAAGCGAACAAAAAATACCTTCAGTGAGAGAGCTTGCGATGGAAATGGAGGTTAACCCAAATACAGTAATGCGCACTTACGATTTATTACAACAAAAAAATGTGATACAGAACAAAAGAGGTGTGGGTCTTTTTGTGACCGACAATGCAGTAGTTAACATTACGGCCTATCAAAG
>Ga0222427_100477_pt1 | contig 59619 bp, 51 predicted proteins | sample 2B20Ametagenome_FD_182890 | JGI IMG/M metagenome (GOLD analysis project Ga0222427, IMG submission 182890) | Enriched microbial communities from leaf-cutter ant dump, University of Wisconsin, Madison, United States - 2B20A (version 2) | ecosystem: Environmental > Terrestrial > Nest > Insects nest... | reverse complement strand
ATGGATTTCCGCATCCTTTTTTGGTTTCGTCACCTAAAAGCATGCACCATGCGCGCACCTTCTTGCTCATTCCCCAGTTAATTTATTGATTTATAAAAACTATTCCTGGGGAAACCTCAGTGTCTGAGACCCATGGCGCTACCTTAAGGCTGATCCGGTGATTTCCTGGCTATTGGCCTTATGCATCTGTGGATATTGCGTTTGGGGTTTGCGTTCTAGCCCCGTCCCGCGGCGTCCGGGGGACTTTCACTTCAGGCACTTTGCGGAGCCTGACACCCCATCCGGTATCCCGCTCAGTTGTTCACCGTGATGCCTTCTGCGCGGATCAGGTCGCCCCATTTTTTCGTGTCGTCGCGCACGATATCGGCAAACTGCTGCGGCGTGGTGGGCGAAAGCTCCACGCCGGTGGATTGCTCGTAGGCCTTCAGTTCCGGCGATGCCAGCACCTTGCCGATCACCTTGTTCAGCGCGGCCACCGTGTCGGCCGGCGTGCCTTTGGGGGCGAACACGCCGTACCAATTGTTGGCATAGACATTCGGCACGCCCAGCTCGTCGAAAGTGGGCACGTCGGGCAGCACGGGCGAGCGCTTGGGTGCGGCGATGGCCAGCGCGCGGGCCTTGCCCGATTTGATGTGCGGCATCAGGCCCGAAACGTCGCCGATAAAGCCGCCCACCCAGCCGCCGATGGTATCGGTGATAGCCGGTGCGGCACCCTTGTACGGTACGTGCAGAATCTGGGCGCCCGTGGACTTTTCCAGCTGCACGATCGCCATGTGCGGCATGCTGCCCACCCCCGACGATGCCATCGACACGCCCCCGCTCTTGGCCCGCGCCACGAAGGCCTTGGCGTCCTTGTCCGGGCTGCCGGGACCCACGATCAGCACTTCGGGCACGGACACCAGCAGCGACACCGGCACGAAATCTTTAGCGGGATCGTAGATCAGCTTGGGATACAGCGACGGGTTGATCGAAATGGCGCCCACCGAGCTCAGGAACAGCGTCTGGCCGTCGGGACGCGCGCGTCCCACGAAGGTGGCGGCGATGGCGCCGTTGCCGCCCGGCTTGTTCTCGACCACCACCGGGTGCTTCAGTTCTTTTTCCAGCTGCGAGGCCACGATGCGCGCCAGCGAATCGGCGGGGCCGCCGGCCGGAAACGCAACCACCACGCTGGTGCTGGACTGCGCATGCGCGCCGGCCGCGGCCAGGCCGAGCAGGCCGATGGCCAGGCCCTTGAGTATCTGGATATACATGGTTTTTCTCCTCTGTGTGCTTATAAGAAGGAATTGACGCTCAGGGGACTGCCGCCCCTTGCGTGTTGACGAACAAGGAATAAATCGACGTGCACGACGCCATGAACAGGCGGTTGCGGTGTTTGCCGCCAAAACAAAGGTTGGCGCAGCGCTCGGGCAATGCGATACGGCCCAGCAGTTCGCCGCGCGGCGAATACACCCGCACGCCGTCCAGTTCGGGCGTGCCCATGCCCCAGCCGCACCACAGGTTGCCTTCGACATCCACGCGGAAGCCATCCGGCGTGCCTTCGGCGGCGTCGAACAGCACGCGCGACGGGCCCAGCGCGCGGCCGTCGTCCGCCACGTCGAACACCAGGATGTTGCGCGGGCGCGAGCGCGACTCGATGACGTACAGCAGCTTCTCGTCGGGCGAGAACGCCAGGCCATTGGGGCCGTTGACCGTATCGCACACCCGCTCCACCGCGCCGCTGTCGGGGCAGATGCGGTAAATAGCCGCCGGCAGTTCCTGCTCGGCTTTTTCGCCCTGGTAGTAGCCGATGATGCCGAACGGCGGATCGGTGAACCAGATCGAGCCGTCCGACTTCACCACCACGTCGTTGGGCGAGTTCAGGCGCCTGCCCTGGTAGCGGTCGGCCAGCACGGTAATGCGGCCGTCGTGCTCGGTGCGGGTGACGCGGCGCCCCAGGTGTTCGCAGGTAATCAGCCGGCCCTGGCGGTCGCGCGTATTGCCGTTGGCGTGGTTGGACGCATGGCGCCATACCTGCGTCTGCCCGGTGATCTCGTCCCAGCGCAGAATGCGGTCGTTGGGCACGTCGCTCCATAACAGGTAGCGGCCGTCGCCGAACCACACCGGCCCCTCGGCCCAGCGGCTGCCGGTGGCCAGGCGCTCGACCGCCGCCAGCGGCAGCACCAGTTCCTTGAAGCGCGGGTCCAGCGCAATAACCGCCGGATCGGGGTAACGGGTGGGCATTGCGCCCTCAGTCGCAGCGTGCACTCATGCCTCCGTCGACCACGATTTCAGTGGCCGTGATGAAGCGGGCCTCGTCCGAGGCCAGGAACAGCGCCGCATTGGCGGTGTCCAGCCCATCGCCCATGAAAGGCAGCGGAATGCGCGCCTGGCGCTGGGCCAGCAACTGCCTCACGTCGCCGCCGGTGCGTTGGCCGGCCAGCCGGACTTCCACCATGGGGGTGTGCATCTGGCCGGGAATCACAGTATTGCAGCGGATGTTCTTTTTCGCGTATTCCAGCGCCACCACGCGCGACAACTGGATGACGCCGGCCTTGGCGCTGGCGTAGCCGACCTGGGCCGAGCCGGTCCAGCGTATGCCCGAGGTCGACGCGATGTTGACGATGGCGCCGCCGCCCTGCTGTTCCATCAGCGGCAGCACGTGGCGGCAGCCCAAGTAGACGCTTTTCAGATTGAAGTCGATCTGCTTGTCCCAGGTGTCTTCGTCCAGGTTCGCCGGGCCACCCTTGCGCGAGCCGCCCACGTTGTTGACCAGGATGTCGATGCGGCCCCAGGTGTCGGTGCATGCCTGCACCAGCTCGCGCACGGCCTCTGACGAGGTAACATCGGCGCGCCACGTAGCGATCTCGCCGCCGGCCTCGCGCACGCGGGCCACGGTTTCTTCCATGGCGTCGGCGTTCATGTCCACGGCGAACACGCGCGCGCCCTCCTGCGCGAAACGGTAGGCAATGGCGCGGCCATTGCCCCAGCCCGGGCCCACACTGCCCGCGCCCGTCACGATCGCCACTTTGCCCTGCAATCGGCCTGTCATGATGTGTCCTTCTGGATAAGGTTGCGGCGGCTCAGCGCCCGAAGCTGACCGTGCTGCCATCGGCCGGCGCAATGTCGAAGACATTGATGGTCATCGAAATCAGCGAGTAGTAGCCGGCGATGCCGACCAGGTCGACCACGCTGTCGGTGCCCAGCACCTGCACGGCCTCCTGGTACAGCGCGTCGGGCACGTGGCGCGTTTCCAGCAGCGCGCGCACGAAGCGGTACACGACCGACTCGTCGGTCTGCTCGAACGCCGGCGTGTCGCCCAGGCGGATCTGCTCGGCAATGCCGGCGTCCAGCCCGGCCTTCACGGCGATGGGCTGGTGGGCCCACCACTCGAACGACGAACGCCACCAGGCTGCCATGGTCAGGATGGCCAGCTCGGACAGCCGCGGGCTCAGGCTGGAGTCGTAGCGGCAATACTGGCCCAGCGCCTGCGCATGCTCGGCCAGGCCGGGGCGGTGCAGCCACACCGCCAGCGGCCCGCGCACGCGGCCGCGCGGGCCGCTGGCGATGGCGTCGTGAATGCGGCGCTGGTGCGCCGACATGCTGTCGACGTCCGGGGGATTCAAGCGCGGCATGGTCAGGCCTCCTGGTTGACGGGCACCCGGCGGAACATGGTGCGTTTGGTGTTGATGAAGTTGGGGCGCACGCGGCTGCTCCAGTCGGTGGCGCGCACAGCCAGCCAGGGCGGCGAGCCGAACGTCTCGCGGCTGGCCAGGTCATAGCACGCGTAGTAGCGCGGCGAACCCTCGCGGGCCAGGTAGCGGCGCGCGCGCACCGTGCCCGACACCGCGGCCAGCCCGGGCAGGTGTTCTTCTTCGTACCAGCGGTCAAAATCGGCCTCGGCGCCCGCCTTGATGTCGGTTTCCACCACGTAGAACCAGGGCGCCGGCTGGCCGGCGGCCTGCCCCGCCACATCGGTGGTCAGCGCCAGCGCCACGGCTTGCGCGCGAGGATGCCCGGCGCGCAGTGCTTCCTGCAGGGCGCGCGGATCAGCCGGGGCCGCCAGCAGCGCATAGGTTTCGGTATGGTCGGCGGCGTGGTAAAGCCAGGCGTCGCCCCGGCCCGCGCCCTGCAGGAAGCGCACGGCGGCGATATCGACAGTCTCTTCCGGAAATTTGATCAGCATTTGCTCCATGCTTGTTCTCGATAAAGGAATCAGGGCGAATCGGCCGGCTCGAAGCGATAAAGCCGGTCGGGGTTTTCCACCAGAATCTGCTGCCGCAGGGCCGCATCGGGACACAGGCGCAGAAAGGTGTTGAGCAGTTCGCCGTCGTCGGGCATGGCGCCGGTCACGTTGGGGTGCGGCCAGTCGGTGCCCCACAGCAGGCGCTCGGGCATGGCGTCCAGCAGGGCCGACACCAGCGGCTCGCCGTCGTGGAACGGACGCATGCCGCTGCTCGAGACGCGGTCCAGCCCCGAGATCTTGACCCACGCGCCCGGATGGCCGCGCAGCGCCAGCAGCGCCTGGAACGCTTCGCCGGCAACGCCCTGCGCGGCGGCCGCGCGCCCCATGTGGTCGATCACGAACGGCACGGGCAGGGTCTTCAGGCGCTGCAGCAGCCCGGGCAGCGAAGCCTGGTCGGAATGGATGCACACATGCCAGCCGAACGGCGCGATGCGGGGCACCATCGCGGCCAGCTCGTCCCAGCCGGCGTTGGCCAGGTGCGCCACGAAGTTGTAGCGCACCCCGCGCACGCCGCGGCGGTCGAGCTCGGCGATCTGCTGCGGGCTCGCATCGGGCGCCAGCAGCGCCACCGCGCGGTACTGCCCGGCGCCCCGGTCCAGCGCGTCCAGGGTGGCCGACATGTCGTAGCCGTGGCAGCCGGGCTGCACAATGACGCCGCGGCTGATGCCCAGCTGCCGGTGCAGCCGGCGCAATTGCCCGAACGGCGCATCTGGCGGCGTATAGGGGCGGTGCTCGGCATAAGGAAAGACGTCCGCCGGGCCGAAAATATGGAAATGGCTATCGCAGGTATGCGCCGGCAGCGTTGCGCTGACGGGCGTGATCTGGGCTAGGGCAGGCGCGCAATCGGGCATGGAAGCAGCTGAGTAACCGTGAATCCCGCATGATGCGCAGCCCGCGCGGCCCCGGCAATGGCGCGAAGCTGACTTCTGATATAGAAAAAACGTATACCATTGCCATTATGGATCTGAAGCAAGTCCGCTACTTCATCATGGCGTGCGAAATGCGCAGCCTGTCCCGTGCCGCCGAGGTACTGGGCCTGTCGCAGCCGTCGCTCAGCCGGCAGATCCAGTTGCTCGAGGCCGAATTGCGCCATCACCTGCTGACCCGCACCGGGCGCGGTGTAGAGCCCACGCCGGCGGGCCTGCGCTTCCTGGCGCACGCCAAGGCGCTCGACGCCCTGGCCCAGCATGCCCGGCAAGACATGCGCGCCTACGCCTCCACGGTGCAGGACAAGGTGCGGCTGGGCATGCCGCACCGCGTGGCGCGCCGGCTGGCGCCGCAGATCGTGCAGGCCTTCCGCCGCCAGCATCCCCACGCGGCGCTGACGCTGGCCGAGGGCCTGAGTTCCGAGATGAACGAGTGGCTGGTCAAAGACCGCGTCGACCTGGCGCTGCTGTACGATCCGCCCCCCTCCACCCTGGTGCGGTTCGAATCGGTGTACCGCGAAGACCTGGTGCTGGCGTACGCCAAATCGTGCCGGCCGGTGCCGCCGCCGCGCGTGCGCGCGCGCGATCTGGGCCGCTATCCGCTGGTGCTGCCCAGCGCGCCCAACACCATCCGCGCCCTGGTCGACAAAACTTGCCGCGACCTGGACGTGGCGCTGGACATCGCCGCCGAGGTCGACGTGGTGCACACCATCCTGGAAACTATGACGCAGGACACGCTCTACACCATTCTGCCGCGTTCGGCCCTGCACGACATGCCGGGGCAAAACTACCTGGTGTGCTCGGAAATCGCCGAGCCCGTCATCATGAACAACCTGACGCTGGCCACGCCGGTACGCCATCCGCTGCCGGCGCTGGTACAAGCCACGGCGGCCATCATCCGCGGTCTGGACATGCGGCAGCTGTTTACCTGAACCGCGCGCCGTTCAGCCCAGCACCGACACCGCCTTGATCTGCGCCCACGCCTGCGTGCCCGGCGCCAGCTTCAGCTGGTCGCGCGAATAGCGCGTAATGCGGGCCAGCAGCGCCGTGCCATCGGCGTCCAGGCGCACCAGGATGTGGTCGGGGTTGTCGGCTGGCGCCATGTCCAGCACCCGCACCGGGATGACGTTCACAATGCTGCTGCCCCGCGGAGGCTCCAGCGCCACGCTGACATCGCGCGCCTTGATGGCCAGCCGCGCCGGATGGCCGCCCGGCAGCGCGCCGTGCACCACGCGCAGGCAGGCCGTGCTGCCCGGCAGGCGCACCGACATCAAACGGTAGGCAGGATCGAAGTCCGCCACGGAACCCGCCACCACCACCGATGCATCCTCATCCATCGCCATCGGCAGATCCAGGCATGACAGCATCTGCCCGATGGGGCCGCTGGCCATGGCCCGGCCCTCTTCCAGCAGCACCAGGTGGTCGGCCAGGCGCGCGACTTCCTGCGGCGAGTGGCTGACATACAGCACGGGGATGTCCAGCTCGTCGTGCAGGCGTTCCAGGTACGGCAGGATTTCTTGCTTGCGGGCCATGTCCAGCGACGCCAGCGGCTCGTCCATCAGCAGCAGGCGCGGGCTGGTCAGCAGCGCGCGCGCCATGCCCACCCGCTGGCGCTCGCCGCCCGACAGCCCGGCCGGCATGCGCCGCAACAGGTGCGCAATACCCAGCAGATCGACGGCCTGGTCCAGGTCGACGCGGCGCTGTCCGGCCGGCACGCGCTTCAGGCCGAACTGCAAATTGCGCAGCACGGTCAGGTGCGGGAACAGGCTGGCTTCCTGGAAGACATAGCCCAGCGCCCGCTGGTGCGTGGGCACATTGATGCCGGCCGCCGTATCCAGCCAGACCTCGCCATTGACGCGCAGGTAACCCTGCGCCACCGGCGCCAGGCCGGCCACGCTGCGCAGGCAGGTCGTCTTGCCCGAGCCCGAATGCCCGTACAGGGCGGTTACGCCGCGGCCGGGCAGCTGCAGGCCCAGATCCAGCGAAAAACCGGCGTAGTCCACGCGTAAGCGCGCCTCGATGCCCACCGTATCGGTCACTTCGTACTGCATCGCCGTCATGGGGCTACCACACAGTGGCGGCGCGGCGCCGCGTGTAAAGCAGCAGCAGCACCACGAACGAGAATACGACCATGCCGCCGGCCAGCCAGTGCGCCTGCGCATATTCCAGGGCCTCGACGTGATCGTAGATCTGCACCGACACCACGCGGGTCCGGCCCTCGATGTTGCCGCCTATCATCAGCACCACGCCGAACTCGCCCACGGTGTGCGCGAAACCCAGGATGCCGGCGGTGATGAAGCCGGGCCGCGCCAGCGGCAGCACCACCGAAAAAAAGCAGTCGCGCGGGCTGGCGCGCAGCGTGGCGGCCGCCTCCAGCGGACGCGTGCCGATGGCCTCGAAGGCATTCTGCAGCGGCTGCACCACGAACGGCAGCGAATACACCACCGAGCCCACCACCAGGCCGGCAAAGGTGAACGGCAGCACCCCCAGCCCCAGCGCCTGCGTCACCTGCCCCACCGGCCCGTGCGGGCCCATGACCACCAGCAGGTAAAAGCCCAGCACCGTGGGCGGCAACACCAGCGGCAGGGCCACCACCGCCCCGATCGGGCCCTTCAGGCGCGAGCGCGTGCGCGCCAGCCACCAGGCGATGGGTGTGCCGATAATCAGCAGCAGCAGGGTCGTCAGCGACGCCAGCTGGATGGTCAGCCAGATGGCGGCCAGGTCCGAGGAATCCAGGGGCATGCGGCGGCACGGCTCCGTAGCGTGTTGTTATTGCGCCAAGACCTGATAGCCGTACGACTTGATGATGGCGGCGGCCTTGGGGCCTTTCAGGTAGTCGACGAAAGCCTGGGCGGCGGGGTTGTCCTTGCCCTTTGCCAGAATAACAGCGTCCTGCCTGATCGGATCATGCAAGCTGGCAGGTACCAGCCAGGCCGAGCCCGACGTCAGCTTGCCGTCTTTGTACACCTGCGACAGGGCCACGAAGCCCAACTCGGCATTGCCGCTGGCCACGAACTGCTGTGCCTGGGCAATGCTCTGCCCTTCCACAATCTTGGGTTTGACGGCATCGGCCAGGCCCAGCTTGTCCAGCACCTGGGTGGCCGCCAGCCCATACGGTGCGGCCTTGGGATTGGCGATGGCCAGGTGGCGGAACGCGTTTTGCTTCAGCACGGCGCCCTGGTCGTCCACATAGCCGGGCTTGGCCGACCACAGCGCCAGCGAGCCCACGGCATAGGTAAAGCGCGAGCCGGGCACGGTTTGCTGCTCGGCTTCCAGGCGGGCCGGGCGATCGTCGTCGGCGGCCAGGAACACCTCGAACGGCGCGCCGTTCTTGATCTGCGCATAAAACTGGCCGGTGGCGCCGAACGCGGCCACCGCCTTGTTGCCGGTCTCCTGCTCGAACTGGCGGGCAATGGCCTGCATGGGCGCCGTGAAATTGGCGGCGACGGCGACTTGCACTTCGCCCGCGGCAGCGGACGCCGCCACGGTAGCGGCAACCAGGAAAAGGGAAATGCGCAGAACGGGCATGGCGGCTCCTGTCAGAGATTGGACATCGTTATAAAGTGCACTATATAACGAATTGCCCCCAGCCTGCGTGCTTGCCGTTGCGGCGCATCAATCCGCCGCCATCCGCGGCGGCTCTTTTTATACTGTGCATATTGCTGCCGGTCCGCCGGACGTCTCCGGCGCGCGAGCCCGGTCTTTTCGCCCTTTTCCCATGACCCAACCCATACCCGACGGTTTCGAACTCTGGTACCCCAGCAGCCCCTTCATGACCCACCTGGCTGAGCTGGGCGCCTTCTACCGGCGCACCGACAGCAACGTGCTGGCCATGCGTGTAGCCGCGCCGCACACCAACATGCACAACATCGCGCACGGCGGCCTGCTGGCCACGCTGGCCGACAGCGCGCTGGGATACTGCATCGTGCAGCGGGCGCAGGTATCGGTGGTAACCGTGCAGATGTCGGTCGAATACCTGAACGCGGTCAAGCCCGGCGACTGGCTGGAAGCCCACGTCACCATCGACAAGCAAGGGCGCCGGCTGCTGTACGCCACCTGCCTGCTGCAGGTCGACGGCAAAATCATGCTGAAGGCCAACGCCGTATTCGCGGTACGCGCCGCGCCCAAGCCAGCCTCGGACGGCTGAAACCGCGCGGGCTACAGTAAGGAACGAATCCCTACCCCTATTTCTCAGGACGGAAGAACATGGCAGACCCGATCAATCGTTTCCCTCGCCCGACTGAGCAAATTTCCCAATCGCTAAATTCCCTGCGGGCACACTGGGGCTGGTTCGTGGCGATCGGCATCGCCATGGTGATATTGGGCGCTGCCGCCCTGGTTCACGTGCTGGTAGCTACCCTGGTCAAGGTGATTTTCATTGGCGCCATGATGCTGGCCGCGGCCGTGGGCCTGCTGGTCCAGGCATGGCGGGTCAAGCACTGGAGCGGTTTTCTTGTCTGGTCGCTCAGCGGATTGCTGTACGCCGCGGCCGGCGTGCTGGCGATTGCGAACCCGATGGCGGGCGCCGTCATACTGACGCTGCTGCTCGGCGCATCGCTGATCGGCGCCGGCGCGTTTCGGCTGTGGGCGTGGTTTCAGCATCGCAGCCAACAGGGTTCGGGCTGGCTGGCCTTCTCGGGCCTGATCACCCTGGCCGTCGGCATCTTGATCGCCATAAAATGGCCCGCCAACAGCTTGATGATTCTGGGCTTGCTGCTCGGCTTCGATCTGTTGTTTCAAGGGTGGTCGCTATTGTTCACCGGCCTGGCGTTGCGCAAGGCCAATTAGCCAACCTCGACCATCCTGCAGGCCCATAGAGGTCCATAGTGTCAGACACTGAAATGAAAACGGGTTCCAAGACCTGACTGCCCTGGAACCCGCATGAACTGGTGGTGGGTCGTGCGCGACTCGAACGCGCGACCAACGGATTAAAAGTCCGCTGCTCTACCAACTGAGCTAACGACCCGACCTAAGCCGAATATTATGGCTTATGCAGGCCAAATTGTCAAAACGCGCTTACCAGGCAGCCACGACCGCGCCCTTGAATTTCTGGGCGATGAATTCTTTCACCACCGGGCTGTGATAGATGCCGACCAGTTTCTGCAGATCGGCGCGGCCCTTGTCCTGCTCGCGCACCACCAGCACGTTGGCATACGGCGATTCGGACGATTCGCGGGCGATGGCGTCTTTGTTGGGATCCAGGCCGGCCTCCAGCGCGAAATTGGTGTTCACGGCCGACGCATCGGTGTCGTCCAGCGAGCGCGGCAGCTGGGCGGCGTCCAGTTCCACGAAGCGCAGCTTGCGCGGGTTCTCGACCACGTCGATCGGCGTGGCCTTCAGCCCGGCGTCGGGGTTCAGCTTGATCAGCCCCTGGGCCTGCAGCAGCAGCAAGGCCCGGCCGCCGTTGGTGGGGTCGTTGGGAATGCCGATCTGCGCGCCCGGCTTCAGTTCGTCCAGGCTCTTGACCTTCTTGCTGTAGATGCCGATGGGAAAGATCACCGTCTTGGCGATGCTGGCCAGCTTGTAGCCGCGGTCGGCATTGGCGGCGTCCAGATAGGGCTGGTGCTGGTAGCTGTTCATGTCCAGGTCGCCGGCGGACAGCGCGGCGTTGGGCTGCACGTAGTCGCTGAACTCGATGATCTCGACTTTCAGCCCCTGCTTGGCGGCCTCTTGCTTGACCACCTCGAAAATCTGCGCGTGCGGCCCGGCCGTCACGCCGACTTTCAGCGGCTTGTCCTGCGCCAGCGCGGGTTGCGCGAAAACGGCGGCGCCCAGGGTCAGCACGGCCAGCGACTTGAAGAACGTGATGCTCATATTGCGTTAGATTCCAGGTGAAAAAACAAAGCGAAAACTCAGCGATGCGACATGCGGCGTACCAGCCAGTCGCCCAGCCCCTGCACGACCTGCACCAGCACGACCAGCACCACCACCACGGCCAGCATGACCTCCGGCAGAAAGCGCTGGTAGCCATAGCGGATACCCAGATCGCCCAGGCCGCCGCCGCCGATGGCGCCCGCCATGGCCGAATAGCCGATCAGGCTGATCACGGTGACGATGGTGGCGGCCACCAGGCCGGGCAGCGATTCCGGCAGCAGCACTTTCATGATGATCTGCAGCGGGCTGGCGCCCATGGCGCGCGCCGCGGTCAGCAGGCCGGCGTCCACTTCGCGCATGGCGTTTTCGGCGATGCGCGCCATGAAGGGGATGGCCGCCACCGACAGCGGCACAATGGCCGCCGTAGTGCCGATCGAGGTCTGGGCGATCAGGCGCGTAAACGGAATAATGGCCACCATCAGGATGATGAAAGGCACCGAGCGGGTAATGTTGACCACCGCCCCCAGCGAGCGGTTCACCGCCAGGTTCTGCAGCATGGCGCCGCGCGCCGTTACCACCAGCACCACGCCCATCGGGATGCCCACCAGCACGGCGATAAGGCTGGGCACGCCCACCAGCAGCAGCGTATCAAGCAGCGAGGTGGCGAGCAGTTCGATCAGTTGCGGACTCATGTGCGATTTCTTCTACAGATATGTCTTGCGCGGCCAGAGCGGCCAGCGCCTGGCCCAGGGCGGCCGCGGTGCCTTGCACCAGCACGAACAGCGTGCCCACGGCAACGCCCTGGATGTCTTCGACGCGCGCCTGCACCAGGCTGACATCGAGCGCGTGCGCGCGCGTCAGGTCGGACAGCAGCGTGCCGGCCGAAGCGCCGCCGGCCAGCCGGATGCGCAGCAGGCGCACCGCGCTGCCCGGCCGCGCGGCCTGCAGTTCGGCGATACGGTCGCGGGTGGCGGCCAGCGTGGCGTCGGTCAGGTCGCTGGCCGTGGCGGCCGACACCATGGCGCGGGTAACCTCGTGCCGCGGCGTAGCGAAAATGTCTTGCGTGCGGCCCATCTCGACCACTTCGCCCTGCGACAGCACGGCCACGCGGTCGCAGATCTCGCGTACCACTTCCATCTGGTGCGTGATCATCACCACGGTAACGCCGGTCTGGCGGTTGATGTCGCGCAGCAGCGCCAGGATGTTGTGGGTGGTTTCCGGGTCCAGCGCCGAGGTGGCTTCGTCGCTGAGCAGCACGTCGGGGTCGTTGGCCAGCGCCCGGGCGATGCCCACGCGCTGTTTCTGGCCGCCGCTGATCTGGCTGGGATAGCGGTCGCGCAGGTGCTCCAGCCCCACCAGCGCCAGCAGCCGCTCCACCCTGGCCGGAATCTGTGCGGCGGGCACGCCGGCGATTTCCAGCGGCAGGGCCACGTTGCCGTACACGGTGCGGCGCGCCAGCAGGTTGAAGCCCTGGAACACCATGCCGATGCGGCGGCGCTGGCTGCGCAGCTGGGCCTCGCCCAGGCCGGTCAGGGCCGTGCCGCCAATAACGATCTCGCCGCTGTCGGGGCGTTCAAGCAAATTGATGCATTGGACCAGAGTACTTTTGCCGGCCCCGCTGGGGCCGATAATGCCGAACACCTCGCCCTGCTCGATATGCAGGCTGATGTTGCGCAATGCCTCAAAGCGTCCGTGCGGGGTAGCGTAGGTCTTTGAGAGGTTTTCGATGTGAATCATGACGTTGCGATTGTGGCGGAGCGCACTTCCAAAGAGAACGACTGTTTATTCTCTTTTTAATAACTTTTTGCTATATAAAAGAAGCCGCTTCGGCGCGATGCGCGCCGCACCATAGCATATGCGCGACACGGCTCAGGTGTCTGGCTCCGAAGGTGCCAGACACCGTGCTGCTGAGACAGCTTTTGCCCCCCTCGGTGTCTGACACCTGGCAAGGGGGAAGCGCGCAGCGCTTCGGGGGTGGGCCTACTACCTGGCTCGCGAAATGCGCACTTCGGCGCCGCGGCGCTTGACCTCCAGGCCTTCCGACGGAAGGATGCGCAGGCCTTCCAGGCCCTTGATGTAGCTGGAGCCCTGCATCTGCATGACGCGGATCTTGTTGCGCATGACCACGGGGTTGTGGACCGGCATGCCGAACATCCAGACTTCGTCCAGGATGCGGGCCGAATTGAATTCGCCCGCGTGCTGCGCCACCGGCCCCAGGCACAGCATGTGCCCTTCGCGGCCGAACACCGGAAGCTTGTCGGTGCCGCACTCGATGGTCCAGGTGGTGCCGCCTTCGTAGCGATGGCCGGTGTTCAGGTCCCACCAGGCATCGCCCTTGGGCAGGTACACGCGCACGCTGCTGCCGGGCTGGGTGACCGGGGCCACCAGCAGCGCCGGCCCCAGCAGGTACTGCAGGTCCCAGTCGTGGGCGTCGGGATCGTGCGGGAAGCTCAGGGCCATGGAACGCTGCACCGGCAGGCCGGTGCGCACCGAGTCTTCGATGGCGCCCAGTACATAGGGAATCAGGCGATAGCGCCATTGCAGCCAGGTGCGCGCCTGCTCGAGCGCGGCGTCGCCGAACGACCAGGGCAACAGGGCGGGAATGCCCTGGAAGCAGAAGTTGGCCGAAAACACCCCGGCCGTCAGCCAGCGCAGGTAGAGCTCGGGGGTCATGCCGTCCAGCGGCGCGGTGGCCGAGCCGATGGCATGCACCTGCACCGGCACGCCGCTGGCGCCGATGGACAGCGCCGTGCGCAAAGTGTGCTGCAGGCCGGCCCAGTCGTTGGTCACCTGCGGGCCAGTCTGCCAGGGCAGGCGCTGCGCCGCCGGGAACAGGTCGGTGCTGGGCACCACGCCTTCGGGCGGCACCTTGTGGCCGGCCACGGCGTCGAACAGCGCGCGCCGCGCCAGCAGCGGATACATGGTGCGCAGCGCGGCGCCGCTTTCGCCATTGCGCGCGCTGACACCTTCGGGAATCGCAATCTGGGCATCGCAGGCGGGCGCGTCCAGGCCGTCTTCGAGCAATTGGCGATGGCGCTCGGTCCATAGGTTGTAGACGTCGCGGTAGGTCAGGTCCAGCAAGCCATAGGGCCGGCCGGCGGTGGCGGCGTTGCCGTCGAACACCTGGGCGCTGCCGTCGTCGCGCGTCAGCAGCCAGCCTCGGTCTTCCAGTTCTTCGAACAGCGGGCTGGACTTGATGACCCCGGGAAAGCCGGTGGCCGCCACATGCACATGGTGCTTGTGGAACAAGGCCAGCATCTGGCGCGCGTCGGGGAAGCGCTGGGCGTCCCATTCGAATACGGTCTTGTCGGCCTGGAAGCCCCAGGCCGCCGGCTGCGCCAGCCTGACGGCGTCGAGCGGCAGCTGCATTTCGCGCATCTGGGCGACCAGCGCAGCGGTCTGCGTGGGCATCTCGCCTTCGGCCTGCTGCAGCCACGCCCCCATGGCCCACAGCACCGGCTGCCCGGCCCGGCCCGTCAGGGCGGTGTACTGATTCAGGATCTCGCCGGGCTCGCCGGCGAACAGGAACAGGTCGAGTACGGGATCTTCGACCGACAGCGCGTACGCGCTGTCGATGGGCGCCACGCCCACGCCGTGCTGCACGCGATGCATGGTATTCACGTATACGCCCCAGCCGCGCGGGCTCCAGGCCAGCGGCAGGGCGCGGTGTTCGGGGTCGTCGGACACCACGGCTTCGTCGCGGCGGTTCAGGTCGCCCGGGGTTTCGCCCAGGCCGTAGACGCGTTCGCCGGCCTCGAGGCCGAAGGCGGCGTTCCAGACAGCATGCTCGGCTTCATCGAGCGCGTTGTAGCCGAACGCGGGTTCGTGCGCCGAAACGTCGGACGACAGCAGCCTGGCATCGCCGCGATACAGCACAACACGCACCGGATCGGACTGGATGTCGAGCGCGACATCGCCTTGCGCAATGCGCCAGCCGCCGCCGTCATCATGCGGTGCGATCGTACATTCGCCCACGGCCTCTTGGCGCGCAAGCAACATTTCGGCAACCGCCCGCGCTCGCGCGCCGGGCTTGTCGTCAGTAAGGAGATTCGCCTCGCCGCAGCGCAGGCGAAACACACCAGGCGCATGCGCCTCGACTACCAGACGCAATCCATCGCCCGCGTCGAAATCAATGCGGCTGGAACGCGACGACAACAGTTCGACAGAATCGAGCTGGGTAGTATGGGCAAAGTCGAATTTGGGCGGCACAGAGCATCCCCCGGCTTAAGCCAAAAACCAATTAAAAGACGCTATTTTGACGGATTTGGCCCCCGAAATAAACTCGGTCCCTTTTTTCGTGGTGAATTTGGTTTCCGGGCAAGCCATCAATGCCGATGCTGGCGGGCGCAGCAACCACTTACTTACAGGCCCGCGAAAAACCGCGCCAGGCAGCCTACAGCGCGGTTTTGCGGCGATCGTCCGGCATCGCGGGCTCTTCTGCGCGGCCGCCGGGGCTAGCGCGGCGCCACGGCGGCCAGCAGATCGGCCGGCAGAGGCAGGGGTTCGCCGCACAGGCAGGCGCCGACCAGGTCGCCGGCCAGGGCCGACCAGCTGAGCCCGCGCGAGGCATAGCCGGCAGCCAGCCACACGCCGGGGGCATGGCCCAGCGGCCCCACGGCCGGCAGGCGGCCGGGCAGCACGGCGCGCCAGCCGGCCCAGCCCGGCAACTGCCCGGGCACCAGCGCGGCCCAGGCGGGAGGCAGGCCGCCCAGCAGTCCGGCCGCTTTGTCCAGGGTGGTTTGCTGCCCCGCCGCGCTGATCTGCGCGGCGCTGGCGCCATGCTCGTAGGTACTGCCCGCCACGCACCAGCCATCCACCGCCGGCAGCAGATAGCCTTCGCCGCCGACAATGCAGCGCGGGCCGCCGCTCAGCCCTGCAGCCGGCAGCAGGCTGACCTCGCCCGCCAGCGCATGCATTTGCGCCACGCGCGGCAGGGGCTCAAGCAACCCGCTGTCGCGCAGCAGCGCCTGGGCGCCGAATGCATTGGCCAGCACCACGGTGGCGCCCTGCCCCAGCACCTGCCCGCTGCCATCCAGCACTTGCCAGCCGTGCGCGGCGCGGCGCAGTGCTGCCGCACGGCCCTCGGCCCGGCGCACGCCGGGCGTGCCCAGCAAGGCGGGAATCAGCATGGCGGGCCGCACCAGCAGGCCGTCGGCGAAAAACACGCCGCCGCGCGCCAGCGGCACGCCCGCCCGCGCCGCGGCTTCGTCGCGGCCGACGGCGCGCACCCAGTCGGCCGGAAACTGCAATTGCCGCAAGGTTTCTTCCAGGGCGGCGCTGCGCCCGGCATCGCGCTCGAGCTGCAAAGTGCCGCAGCGCCAGGGCGCGGCGTCGGGCGGAAGCGCGGCCCAGCGCGCCAGCGCCCGCTGGCTGCCGGCGCGCGACAGGCGCGCACGCGCATTGTCGTCGCGCGCAATCACCGGCGTCAGCGCCGCGGCCACGTGGCCCGCATGGGCCGAGGCCGGCCCGGCGGCGTCGATCACACACACCGGCCGGCCGCGCAGCGCCAGTGCCTGGGCAATGCCGGCGCCGGCCAGCCCGCCCCCCACCACCACGACTTCATCCTGCCCCGCTCCATCGGCGCCGCGCGCCAGGGCCCACGCATCGACGGGCAACGCCGCCGGGCCGGGCGCGCGCACGCCCGTCGTCATGTGCCATTTGCCGCCGTAGCCGGGCTGCCTGCGCACCTGGAAACCCGCGTCGCGCAATGCCTGGCGCACCGGCCCGGCGCTGGCCCAGGTGGCCAGCGTGGCATCGGGCGCGGCCAGCCGCGCCAGGTCGCGCATCAGCGCCGGCTGCCAGAGGTCGGGATTGCGGTCGGGGGCGAAGCCATCCAGGAAATAAGCATCGACGCTGGCGCGCAGTTGCGGCGCCAGCGTCGACGCCGGACCGAACGCCAGGGTCAGCGTCAGCGCGCCGCTTTCGAATTCCAGCCGGTGCAGGCCGGGCAGGCAGGCAGGCCACTGATCCGCCAGTTGCGCGGCCAGCCCGCGCAGCATATCGGGCGCCAGTTGCCGCAGCCAGCCGCGCAGCGCATCGCGGGTAAACGGATGCGCCTCGATCGACAGCATGTGCAGCCGGCGCGGCCGCGCCGGGTCGGTGCGCCAGGCATGCCACAGGGCCAGGAAATTCAGCCCCAGCCCGAAGCCCGTCTCGCACACGGTGAAGACCTGCCGGCCGCGCCAGCGCTGGGGCAGGCCATTGCCGCGCAGGAACACATGCTCGGCCTGCCCCAGCGCGCCGGACTGGCTGTGGTAGACGTCGCCATACGCGGCGCTGCTAAAACGGCCGTTGGCATCGAGGCCGGCGGCGGGAGGAACCAGGGGCGAATAAGAAGGCATGTATGCAAAAAAGTCCGGGCGGCCGGCGCCGCGCGTGCCAGCATACCCAAAGCGACAGGCCTGTGACGTTGGCTGAAAGCCACGCTGGCCGTCTTGATTTACGGCCAACCGGCAGACTGGCCGCCACAAAGGCTTACACTGAGTTTCATGCCGACGACAGAACCTACCACGACCCAGGCTGCACCGCTGGACCTGGCTGCCGCCATCGACACCGCTGTATCGGCGGCCCACACTGGCGCCGCCATCCTGCAATCGTACGCGCACCATCGCTCCGATCTCGTGATCGACCACAAGGCCCGCAACGACCTGGTTTCACAGGCCGACCGCGAAGCCGAAGCGGCCATCATCGAATCACTGCGGGCCCGCACGCCCGAATTCGGCATTGTGGCCGAAGAAACCGGCGGCGCCGAGCAGGGACCGGCCACCTGGTATATCGACCCGCTCGACGGCACTACCAATTTCCTGCATGGCATTCCCCATTATGCCGTGTCGATCGCCTTGGTCGCGCATGCGGGCACGCGCGTGCCGGGCAGCGGCCCGCTGGCGGAAGACACGCCGGTCATCGGCGTGATTTACGACCCCAGCCGCGAAGAACTCTTCACCGCCGTGCATGGCATCGGCTCGTGGCTCAATGGCCGGCGCATCGCCTGCTCGCGCACACAGTCGCTGAACGACGCGGTGCTGGCCACGGGCTTTCCGTTCCGCGATTTTTCGTTCGCCAGCCAGTACATGCCCATGCTGCAAGACGCCATCTGCACGGCCCGCGGCGTGCGCCGCATGGGCGCGGCGGCGCTCGACCTGGCCTGGACGGCCTGCGGCCGCTACGACGGCTACTGGGAAATGGGCCTGGCGCCGTGGGACGTGGCCGCCGGCACGCTGATCCTGCGCGAAGCGGGCGGCGTATGCCACGACATGCACCAGCAAGACCCCTGGCCCGTGGGCGGGCGCGTGGTGGCCGGCAACCCGGCCATCGTCAAGGCGCTGCATGAACTGGTGGCGCCGCACTTGCGGGCCCCCTGAGCCCTGCGGCGCCCGGCCCCGCCGCTACTGGCCGGGGCGCAATTCGCGGCGCAAGATCTTGCCCACATTGCTCTTGGGCAGTTCGTCGCGAAACTCGACCGCATGCGGGTGCTTGTAGCCCGTGAGCTTTTCCTTGCACCAGTCGATGACCTGCGCTTCGGTCAGGGTTGGATCTTTCCTGACCACGAAAGCCTTCACGGCTTCGCCGGAGTGGTCGTCGGGCACGCCTACCACCGCGCATTCGAGCACGCCGGGGTGAGCCGCGATGACGGCCTCGACCTCGTTGGGATAGACCTTGAAGCCCGACACCGCGATCATGTCTTTCTTGCGGTCGACGATGCGGGTATAGCCCTTTTCATCCATGATGCCGATGTCGCCGGTGCGGAAGAAGCCGTCGCTGGTCATGCTGCGGCGGGTTTCTTCGGGCTTCTGCCAGTATCCCAGCATGACCTGCGGGCCGCGGATGCAGACCTCGCCGCGCTCGCCCAGCGGCACGGGCTTGCCGTCGTCATCCAGAATGGCCACGTCGGTAGACGGCAGCGGCAGCCCGATGGACCCGGAATATTCGCGCGCATCGGTGGGGTTCACGGTGGCCACGGGCGAGGTTTCCGACAACCCGTAGCCTTCGATGAGCGGGCGTCCGGTGATCTGCAGCCAGCGTTCGGCCACCTGGCGCTGCACCGCCATGCCGCCGCCCAGGGTCAGGCGCAGGCCCGAGAAATCGAGCCTGGCGAAGTCGTCGTTGTGCGCCAGCGCGTTGAACAGGGTATTGACGCCCGGGAAAATGTTCACGCCCGCCTTGCGCCACGCGTCGATCAGGGCGGGCTGGTCGCGCGGGTTGATGATAAGCAGGTTGCGCATGCCCGCATAGATGCCGAACAGGCCGCATACGGTCATGGCGAACACGTGGTACAGCGGCAGCGCGCTGATGATGGTGAGCTGGCCGTGTTCCAGGTCGCGCAGCGCCGGGCGCGCCACGGCCTGCAGCTGCAGCACGTTGGCCACCAGGTTGCCGTGCGACAGCATCGCGCCCTTGGGCACGCCGGTGGTGCCGCCCGTGTACTGCAGCACGGCCACGTCGTCGAGGCCCAGCGCGGGCGGCGTGAACGGCGCGGCCGCCCCGCGGGCCAGCACCTGCGGCAGGCGCAGCGCGCCGTCGATGCGCCAGGCGGGGATCATGTGCTTGATATAGCGCGCGGCCAGGTTCACCAGCGGCGCCTTCAGGCCGCCCAGCAGGTCGCCCGGGCCGGTAACCACCACGTGCCGCAGCGCGCCGCGGTCGCCGACCTGCTGCAGCGTGCGGGCGAAATTTTCCAGAATGACGATGACTTCGGCGCCGCTATCGAGCATTTGCCGCTGCAGCTCGTCTGTTTTGTACAACGGATTGACGTTGACCACCACGTGGCCCGCGCGCAGCGTGCCCAGCATGCAGACCAGGTAGGCGGGCACGTTGGGCATCATCAAGGCCACGCGTGCGCCCTTCTGCAGCCCCAGGCCCTGCAGCCAGCCCGCGAAGGCGCGCGCGTGGGCGTCGAGCTGGGCATAGGTGAGATCGGTGCCCATGGCGGTGCACGCCACCCGGCCGGCGTGGCGCAGGCAGGCCTGGTCGAGCAGTTCGGCCAGCGAAGTATGGGATTCGATGGAGATTTCGGCGGGAACGCCGTCGGGATAGTGCGCGAGCCAGGGACGTGACATGGTGGGCCTCCGTGCATGTTATTGGTGATTTTGCTTGATAATACCTTTGTTGCCCTTGGCCCAATTCAACGAGACCCCGATGAATCTGCTCGAACCCATCGTTGCCTGGCACCGCGATATCGCCGGCATCCGGCGCGACATCCACGCCCACCCCGAACTGGCCTTCGAAGAATTCCGCACCGCCGACCTGGTCGCCGCGCGCCTGCAGGAATGGGGTATCGAAATCGACCGCGGCCTGGGCGGCACCGGCGTAGTCGGCATCATCCGCGGCAACACCGCCAGCCCGCGCGCCGTGGGCCTGCGCGCCGACATGGACGCGCTGCCCATGCAAGAAGCCAACACCTTCGAGCACGCCAGCCAGATCCAGGGCAAGATGCACGCCTGCGGACACGACGGCCACACCGCCATGCTGCTGGCCGCCGCGCGCTACCTGGCGCAGCACCGCGATTTCGCCGGCACCGTATACGTCATTTTCCAGCCGGCCGAAGAAGGCGGCGGCGGTGCCAAGCGCATGATCGACGACGGCCTGTTCACGCGCTTTCCCATGGAAGCCGTGTTCGGCATGCACAACTGGCCCGGCCTGGCCGTGGGCCAGTTCGGCCTGACCGCCGGCCCCATCATGGCCTCGAGCAACGAATTCATCATCACCATCCAGGGCAAGGGCACGCACGCCGGCATGCCGCACCTGGGCATCGATCCTGTCATGACGGCCGTGCAGCTGGCGCAGTCGCTGCAAACCATCATTACGCGCAACCGCAATCCGCTCGACGCCGCCGTGCTCAGCATCACGCAAATCCACGCCGGCAGCGCCGACAACGTCGTGCCCAACCAGGCGGTCATGCGCGGCACGGTGCGCACCTTCACGCTCGAAACCCTCGACCTGATCGAGCGGCGCATGGAAGAAATCGCGCGCCACACCTGCGCAGCGCTCGACTGCGAGGTCGAATTCGATTTCCGCCGCAACTACCCGCCCACCATCAACCACGCCCGCGAAGCCGCGTTTTGCGCCGAGGTCATGCGCGGCATCGTCGGCGCCGGCAACGTCCACGACTCCGTGCAGCCCACCATGGGCGCCGAAGACTTCGCCTTCATGCTGCAGGAAATGCCGGGCTGCTATGTCTGGATCGGCAACGGCGAAGGCGGGCATCGCGACGCCGGGCACGGCATGGGCCCATGCATGCTGCACAACGGCAGCTACGACTTCAACGACGAACTGCTGCCGCTGGGCGGCACGTACTGGGTCGAGCTGGCGCGCCAGTGGCTGGCGCGGCCCGCTTAAGAAAAATGGCGCCCTGACCGCTAGAACTGGATGCGCGCGCCCAATGTGCCCTTGAAACCATTACTGTCACCGGGGTCTTGCAGGCTGGTCCGAACATCGACCTCGCCATACAGCATATAGGCGCCCCGGCCCCAGCTGTACGATGCGCCGGCGCCCACCCCTGCCCAGGTATGCTGGTTGCGCTGCACGAACGACACGCCGGCAACACTTACCCGGGAAGTGTCCGCAAAATTCTGGTACAGATTCACGGTCCCGTAGGCATTGAGCGCGTCATCGTTAGCCATGCGCCGCCGGTAATCCGCCGATATCCCCAGGCGCCCCACCACTCGGTGCCGGCCCTGGTAGCTCACTGGCGTTTGGTAGGCATCGCGGAACTCATCATAATCGACATGCGAGTACGTCAATTGCGCCTGTGGGGTGACCCCCCAGTGTTCGTTCACGACGAAGCTACGCCCTGCCTCAATCCCGAACGCATGGCCGAACCCATCATTACCGCCTACCTCTTTGACTCCCAGCGTACGGGAGTTGAGGTCGCTGTCGAACCAGCTGAGCCGGGCCTGGGCATCGACATAGAAGCCATTGCGGCCATACCAGGTCAAGGTGCCGCCCAAGCCATAGCCCCGGGCATCTATCGTACCGTTGCCGAATGCCGATTCGACCCGCGCGCTGGCATTGCCATAGTGCGCGTTGAGTCCGGCCACCACCAGCCCGCGCTCATCTTCGTAGGCCTGCATGTCGGCGCCGATTTGCATGCGCCAGATGTCCACATCCTGCCGGGTGCCGGTCGTACTGCGGGCCGGCCGGAACCGCCCATGCGACCCCTGCACCCGCCCCCACAAGCCCGTCCGGCCTTGAAGGTGAGGCGCGCCTCCAATCGACCCCGCAGTTGCGGCGGCCTGTCTCTCGCCCACGCGCTCGCGTAACGACGACAAGGCATTGAGCTCGTGCAGCACCGTGCCATAGCCTTCATATAGCGGCGCGCCAGGTTGGTACATGGGGTCCCCTTCACCTGTGCCCTGGCCGCCGCCGATATATTCCGAGCGTAGGTACCAGTTGCCGTCGTGAGGATCCAGCGTGCTGCCCTGATATAGCGAATAGCCATATGCGCCCGCGACAATGGCAGGCCGCCCCAGGGCAGCCACATAATCGTGTTGCAGCGCAAAAGCGTCAGCCGGCGACTGACCCGCCACGTCGATGATCCGGATGCCCTGCTGAGTGGCCGCGCCCAGTCCTCCGCGGTTCACCACTTTGACAGACGTCTGGCCCGAAACATCCCCGCCGACCACCAGCCGGTCGGCGGGCGAGTTGTCGTCTGCCAAGGCGGCATTGAAAACGATCACACCACCGTCGCCAACATAATTCTCGCTGACACGCAGCGTGCTGAAACCATTGGAGGCCAATGGTGCCTCCATGAATTGCACCATCGCATGGCGGTTACTCAATGTGGTGGCCTGTGAATCCCCGTTTACTCGCCAGGTGGCGCCGCCCTGTAGCACTATGTTGGATTCAGCAGCGCCTGCCGTGTGTATCTGCCCGGCAATGATCGAATGGCCGTCGGCCAGCAGGTCTACGACTGTTTTCCCCAGAGCGGGGTCGAAAGATTCCTGTACGTCCATCAGGCCCGCACCGCCGGCAAGCACGCTGCCGTCGAGCGCGCTTGCCGTCAGGTGTCCGCCCTGGGCCACGATGCCATATCCGTATTTGGACTCTACGCTCGATCTCGTCAAAGTAACTTGCGAGCCATTCTGTTGATCGGTCGAGGTGGCCCCGAACGCGTATATGCCGTGGGCGTTCGCGCCTTCGGCACGAATCGCACTGTCAGCCACTTCGAGGCGACCCGCCCGTTGCACCATCGCGCCATGGGAATCCGTGCCGCTCGTCGATACGAGCGTGCCATTGCGCAGACGGCTTATCCCATGCAGATCGCTGACCACCCCGACAGAACCGTATCCGGTGGTGAAGGCGCGGGCGCGGTCCAGCACCACCTCGGCACCACCTCTCGACAATATTGCATGGGCGCCCTGGCCATGAGTGTTTACCGTTGACCCATCAGCAAGCGTGATCGCATTCCAGCCGAAGCTGGCCACCACGCCGTGGCTACCCGCCCCCGCTGTCGTCAGTGACGAATTACTCCAGTGCGACACCGCACCACGCGGCAAATAGGAACCGACCCCTCCCACCTGCTCACTGTAAAGACCGTACGCCCCATCGCCGTTTGTGGATACGGTGAGACCATCCATGTAGGCCGTGGTCTGGATAGGCACGGCCCCGGCAGTCGCACCGCCCAGATAGACGCCGTGGCCCGCGTCATCGGTGGTGGCAATAGTGCCGTCGGCCAGATGCGCCTGTGCGCCAAACATTGCATACACCCCATACCTGCCAGCCACGACGCTAAAGTCGCGGATCTTGGTGACGACCGGCTCGTCGTCTTTCCTAAGGCCGCCATTCAGGTCGATCCCGATGCCGCCAGCATTGACGTGCACGTCGTTCAGATCGACCAGCGAGGAATTGTATTGGGCGATGCCCGTTGCGCGGCTATAGATTTCCAGCCCGCTGCCGCTCACATGCGTGCGAGTGCCGGGCTCCTCCGGCTGCACTCCCATGCCCTGCACCCGCAGGCCGAAATCGCATTGACCGCCCGCGCAAATCACGCTGTTCTTGATATCGAGGCTGGCCCCATTTGTAGCAAAGACATTTTTGTTGAACACCATCCTTTCGGCATCGACCATGGTTCCATCATCGGAGACGATGAGCTGATCCATGGACTGGTCGGCCAGGTTGGCCGTGCCGTTACTGATGATCAGCGTCTGTGCGTGCGGGCTGGAGGCGCCCCATATTGAGAATGCCGCCAGCGTGCTTCGGGCAACGCGAGACAGCGTAAGAAAACGATAAGCCACGTGTCGGCTCCTTGCCAATGAGGTAAACGCCATGGCAAGTACGACGAGATGGATCGATCGGTTCTCCGGACGCGGAACGGTACACTGCCATGCCCGCACAGCATCGGATGGACTGGAGTCACGTTTACGTGGAATATTCCTCAGACTGAATCAGAATGTTCCGAAACGATCATTTACCTTGATGCGACGTGCCCGGCGCCATACATTGGTGCTGCGCGCGGCGATCATTCACCGCTGGCGACGCGCAGGCTCAGGCAGGACTCGAGAAAACGTTTGGCCGCGCGCGCGCAAGCATGGGCGTGCGGCACCAGGATGCTCAGGGTACGGGTCAACGGCCGCGGCAGCAGGCGTATCACCGCCAGCGTGCCGTCTTCGTGGCGCATCGACATCAGCGACACAAAGCCGATGCCCAGCCCGGCGCGCACGGCCTGCTTCACGCCCTCCACGCCCGCCAATTCCAGTCCGACCGAAGGCGCCAGCCCGGCGCTGTCGAAGGCGCGCTCGACCAATTGCCGCACGCCTGAACCGGGCTCGCGCATCACCAGCGGTTCGCCGGCCAGGTCGCGCATGCGCGCCGCGCCCTTGGCCGCCAGCGGGTGATCGGCGCGGGCAATGGCCACCACCTCGTCCTCGCGCCAGCCGTGCACGGCGGTGTCGGCCGGCAGGCCGGCCGGCACTTCTCCTTCGATGAATGCCAGGTCCAGCGCCGGCAGCCGCTCAACGATCTGGCGCGTATTGCCGTCCGACAGGTGCAGGCTGACCGACGGGAAGCGCCGGCGGAAGTCGGCCACCAGAGACGGCAGCAGATAGCTGGCCGGCGTGGTGCTGGCGCCGAGGCGCAGCGTGCCGGTTTCCAGCCCGCGCCAGGCTTCGCGCGCGGCGTGGGCCTGGTTGTACACCTGGCGCAGCTGGCGTGCCTGCTCGGCCAGACGCTCGCCGGCGGCGGTCAGCGCCACACCGTGGCCGCTGCGGCGGTACAGCGGTTCGCCGAACCAGTCTTGCAGCAGGCGCAACTGGCCCGATACGGCCGGCTGCGACAAGTGCAGCAGGCCGGCCGCCCGGCTGATATTGCCGGTATCGGCTACATAGGCGAAGGTCAGCAGCTGGTCGGGAGTCATGGATGGCGGCTCAGTATCGGTATTTCTTATATTTAATATCCAAATTAAAAATTTCCCAAATAGTAATGGCGGATTTAATATTGCCCGAAGTTATTTAGATATACCGCAACCCCAATGTCTACTTCTACCGCCCTGCCCCTGGCCACCCCCTGGCGCGACAAGCTCAACGGCGTGCTGTTCGTGGCGCTGATGACCGTCGCCGTCATGCAATTGAGCGACCTGCCGGCCATCCGCCAGCTGGGGTTCTCGCCCCTGGTGGTGGGCATCGTGTGCGGGATGCTGTACGGCAATTTCCTGCGCGGCACCATGCCGGCCGACTGGGCAGCGGGCGTCAATTTCACGGCGCGGCGGCTGTTGCGCATCGCCGTGGCGTTCTACGGCCTGAACATCAGTATCCAGCAGATTGCCGCCGTGGGCCTGCCGGGGCTGGCCGTATCGGTGGCGGTGGTGGTGGGCACGCTGCTGCTGGGCACCGTCGTCGGGCAACGCCTGCTGGGCCTGGACCGCGACACCGCCATGCTTACAGCGGCCGGCAGCGCCATCTGCGGCGCGGCGGCCGTGCTGGCCTTCGAGCCTACCCTGCGCGCCGCCCCCCACAAAAGCGCGGTGGCCGTGGCGACCGTGGTGCTGTTCGGCACCCTGTCGATGTTCTTGTACCCGGTGCTGTACCACGCGGGCTGGCTGTCGCTGGATACCCAGGCCCTGGGCATTTATATCGGCGGCACGGTGCACGAGGTCGCCCAGGTGGTGGGCGCGGCCAGCAACATCGACCCGGCCACCACCGAAGTCGCCACGATCGTCAAAATGACGCGCGTCGCCCTGCTGGTGCCCGTGCTGCTGGTGCTGGGCCTGTGGCTGCGCAGCGCCGCCGCGCGCGCCGAACCCGGCCACGCCAAGGCGCGCCTGCCCATCCCGTGGTTCGCGGTCGGCTTCCTGGTGCTGGCTATTGTCAATTCGCTGGCCATCCTGCCGCCCGATCTGGTCACTGCCACCCGCCGGCTGGACGTCTTCGCCCTGACCATGGCCATGACCGCGCTGGGCATCGAAACCCGCTTCAGCCAGATCCGCAAGGCCGGCCCGCGCGTGCTGGCGCTGGGGCTCATCCTGTACGCCTGGCTGCTGTTCGGCGGCTACAGTATCGTAAAGCTGGCAGCGTAGTGCACAGTTGCGGCAATCGCCGCATGCGGCGGCGTTTTGCTGCATAATCGGCCCGTCTTCATCCTGGACAGGAGCGGGCCCATGCCTACCACCGACCACTCTTCCACGGTCTTGCCCCAGGGCCGCGATCCGGTGCTGCGCGTCATGCCCATGCCGGCCGACGCCAATATCCATGGCGACGTCTTCGGCGGCTGGATCATGTCTCAGGTCGATATCGCCGGCTCGGTCCCGGCGGCGCGCCGCGCGGCCGGGCGGGTCGCCACGGTGGCGGTCAATGCCTTCCAGTTCAAGCAGCCGGTGTTCGTGGGCGACCTGCTCAGCTTTTACGCAACTATCACAAAGACAGGCACGACTTCGGTTACCGTATCGGTCGAGGTCTATGCCGAACGCCATCGCCTGGATGCGGAAGTCGTCAAGGTCACCGAAGCCACCCTGACCTACGTTGCCACCGACGAGGCCCGGCGCAGCCGCCCCCTGCCCACCCTTTAAGCACCTCAACCCGTATGACGCAGCAGCCTGCCGCCGCGACCAAGCCCGCAGCGACGCCCCGCCGGCTAGACCCCGAAGACGCCCAGCACGCGCTGGCCGAGGTCCAGGAACGGCTGCGCCGCCAGCAGCTGGTCGAAGACCTGGTGCACCGCCAGGAACAGGGCGACAGCAAGGCCACGCTGGTCGAAGACCTGGTGCATCGCCAGCACGAGGCCGAACTCAAGGCGCTGGTCGATGCGCTGCACCCGGCCGACATCGCGTTCATTCTCGAATCGCTGCCCAAAGACGAACGCCAGAACGTCTGGCGCCTGGTCAGCCCCGAGCACGATGCCGACGTGCTGCTCGAAGTCGAAGACTGGGTGCGCGAATCGCTCATCGAAGCGATGGACCGCCAGGACCTGGTCGCCGCCACCGGCAACATGGATGCCGACGAGCTGGCCGACCTGGCGCCCGACCTGCCGCCCGACGTGGTGGCCGAAGTCCAGAAAGGCCTGACCGAAGAAGAGCGCGCGCAACTGCTCGAAGCCATGGGCTACCCCGAAGACAGCGTGGGCGCCATCATGGACTTCGAAATGGTGCGCGTGCGCGAAGACGTCACGCTCGAAGTCGTGCTGCGCTACCTGCGGCGCCTGCACGAACTGCCCGACCATACCGACCAGGTCTTCGTGGTCGACCGGCAAGACAAGCTGCAGGGCGTTCTGCCGCTGTCGAAGCTGCTGGTCAGCGAGCCCGAAACCGAGGTCCGCGCCGTGATGAGCACCGACTTCCTGACGCTCAACCCGCTCGATTCCGATGCCGATGCCGCCGGCGCGTTCGAGCGCTACGACCTGGTCTCGGCCCCCGTCATGGACGACCAGGGCCGGCTGATCGGCCGCGTCACCATCGCCGACGTGGTCGACGTCATGCGCGAAGACTCGCAAGAGCAGGCGCTGTCGCGCGCCGGCCTGCAAGAAGAAGACATCTTCGCGCCCGTGGTCATGGCGCTGCGCAACCGTGCGCCGTGGCTGCTGTTCAATCTTTGCACCGCGGCCACGGCATCGTTCGTGGCCTCGCGCTTCGAAGACACCGTCAGCCACATTGTGATCCTGGCGTTCCTGATGTCCATCGTGGCCGGCATCGGCGGCAACTCGGGCAACCAGACCATGACCATGATCATCCGCGCGCTGGCCATGGGCCGCATCACGGGCCGCAACCTGTGGCAGCTGGTCAAGCGCGAAATGCTGGTCACCCTGCTGGTGGGCCTGTGCGGCAGCGTGGTGGCGGCCCTGTTCGCGTGGGGCATATCCGATTCACTGTCGATCGCGGTGGTCATGATGGCCGCCATGATCTGCAACATGCTAGTGGGCGCGTCGGTCGGCGTGCTGGTGCCTATGGTGCGGGCCCGCTTCGGCAAAGACCCGGCAATCGGCTCGTCGGTACTGCTCACCTTTGCCACCGATTCGCTGGGTTTTTTCATTTTCCTGGGCCTGGCCACCGTGTTCCTGCTGTAGCGCGGCGGGCCGCGCGCTTCAGCGCTGGCCCGGTTCCAGCGGCAATTCAGTGGTGCTCTTGATCACTTCCATCGAAAAGCTGGCGCTGACGTCCAGCAAGTCCACGGCCTCGATCAGGCGCCGGTAAAAACGGTCGTAGGCCGGCATGTCCTCGACCACGACCTTCAGCAGGTAATCCAGGTCGCCCGCCATGCGGTGGAATTCGACCACATTCGGCAGGGCCATGACCGCGCCGATCAGGTTCTGCGTCCATTTCACGTTGTGCTGGCTGGTCTTGATGGTAACGAATACCGTCAGGCCCAGCCCCACCGCCTTGGGGTCAAGCAGCACCGCAGTGCGCTCGATGACACCGTCTTCTTTCAGCTTCTGGATGCGGCGCCAGCATGGCGTGACCGACAGGTTGACCTGTTCGGCGATCTCGGCCACCGGGCGTGTCGCGTCTTTCTGCAGCAGGCTCAGTATCTTGAGGTCTGTCTGGTCCATGGCATTTTCCTGGTGACGGCTGGCGGCAATTTGGCCACAATCTTGCCCGTTCCGCGGGCTTGCGTCCAGCCATTGAAACCATGCTCGCAATCCAGGCACGATACGCAAAATTTTTCCAAAGCCCGGGCTGGCGCGGCGCTATTTGGCAAAACGATTCCCGCCCCGTCGCTTAGCATGGAAAGCATTGCCGACCCGATCCCGGATGCCTGCCATGCGCGCCAGCCGCCACACCCAGACCTGCCTCGATTCCCTGTGCGCCACCGTGCGCGCGGCCCAGCGCAACGCCGAACGGCAGTTGCTGGACGAGCTGGCCGGCAGCCAGGCGCATACCGAAGGCATCCTGGCCCACCTGCCCATGCCGCTGCGCGAGGGCCGAGCCGACACGTATCTGCGCCACGTCGCGTACAGCGACCCTCATGGCAGCTTCACGATTTTCTATCTGGTGTGGCGGCCGGGCCAGGCGACGCCGGTGCACGGCCACAAAACCTGGTGCACCTACCGCGTGCTGCAGGGCGAGCTGCAAGAAACCCATTATCAATGGGATGCCCGGGCCGGTTTGGCCCGCCCGGTGGGCGGCACCGTGCGCCGTCCGGGCGCGGCAGTAACAGCGACGCCCGGCCTGGAACAAATCCACCGCCTGTGCAACATCGGCAACGGCATCGCAATCTCGCTGCATATTTATGGCGTTGCGCAGGCCGACGCGCAGACAGGCGTAAACCAGCTGGTGCAGGCCGCCGCCTAGCGCGGCCGCCCAGATACGGCTACAGGCCGGTATCCAGCGTGTAACTCGCGCCGTCGCGGTTCTCGAGCACCAGGGCCGACAGCGTCGGTTGCGCGGCGCCCGCGTCGGGCGCCACATGCAGGCGCAGATTGCCCAGCGGCAGGTCCCAGCCGTCGCCGGCGGGCTCCGCCTCGACATCCGCCACCAGCGCCAGCCACCGCGCCACCGTCCGGGCATCGGCCGCGCGTGCCTCGATGCGCTGGATGCGCAGCGCGCCATTGGGATGCGCCATCAGCGACGGCGCCCAGACGCACTCGGGCGTCAGGTGGCGGCAGAAATACATGCGGATGCCCGGCACGGGCTGCCGGGCGAAGCGCACGGTATGAAAGCGCGCCTGCATTTCGCGGCCATCGACGTGCGCGGCGCGGGTCAGTTCTTGTACGGGATTGACGGCAAAGCCGGCATCGCGCAGGCGCCGGTAGGTGCCTTCGGCGTCGCGGGTGCGGAACACCAGGGCTTCCAGGCCGAACGGCGAATCGGCGATTTCCTTGCGGGCCGGCGGCGCGCCCGGCGGCCAGCCCAGCAGCTCGATGTAGGTGCTGTCCAGCACGATCAGGCGGTTGCACGACCCCAGGTTGTGCACCGCCTTGCCGCTCAGGTGAAAGCCCTGCCGCTCGAAATGCGGCGCCAGCTCGTCGAGCCGGTCGCGCACCATGACCACCGCATGATCAAATTCGGTGCAGTCTGACATTGCACGATCCGCTTGGAAAGGAAGCGGGTGCGCCCGCATCGGGGAGGCCGCGGATCCGGCTTTGCCGGTCCGCCAGCGTCGCCCCTTGAGGGGGATGAGCCCGGGCATGGAACAGTCCTTGAGGACTGTTCCATGCCTGGCGAATCCGAGCGGCCTGCCAGCCGCGAGGTGGAACGCGCGCAGCGCTTCGGGGGTGGGTTTTCAAGCCAGTTTGCCGTGGCAGTGCTTGTACTTCTTGCCGCTGCCGCAGGGGCACGGGTCGTTGCGGCCGACCTTGGGCATGAAGTTGCGCACCGGCTGCTGGGCCGGCGGCGCCTCGGCGTCGGTGCCGGCCAGGGCCTCGTCGTAGTCGGAATGGTGGTACTGCACGTTCTGCACGTGCTGCTGGCTGCTTTCGGCTTCCGCGGCCTGCTCGACCTGCTCGGCCGACTGCACGCGCACGGTCATCAGCACCCGCACGACGTCGTCGCGGATGCGGTCGAGCATGCCCGAGAACAGTTCGAAGGCCTCGCGCTTGTATTCCTGCTTGGGGTTTTTCTGCGCGTAGCCGCGCAGGTGGATGCCCTGGCGCAGATAATCGAGCGCCGACAGGTGCTCGCGCCAGTGGGTATCGATGGCCTGCAGCATGATCGAACGCTCGAACTGCGCCCAGGGCTCTTCGCCCACCTGGGCGATCTTGCCGGTGTACACGTCGCGCACGGCCTGCAGCACGCGCTCGAGGATGTCGTCGTCGGTCAGGCTGGACTCTTTGTCCAGCATGTCGGACAACGCCAGGTGGATCTGCCAGTCGGCGGCCAGGGCTTGTTCCAGGGCAGGAACGTCCCACTGCTCTTCGACCGAATCGGCCGGGATGTGCTGGCGCACCAGGTCGGTGGCGGCGCCTTCGCACAAGGCCTCGATCGAGGGGCGGATGGACGCCGCCTCGAGCACTTCGTTGCGCTGCGAGTACAGCACCTTGCGCTGGTCGTTGGCGACGTCGTCGTATTCGAGCAGTTGCTTGCGGATGTCGAAGTTGCGGCCCTCGACCTTGCGCTGCGCGGTCTCGATGGAACGCGTGACCATGCCCGCCTCGATGGGCTCGCCCTCGGGCAGCTTCAGGCGTTCCATGATGCTGCGTACGCGGTCGCCCGCGAAGATGCGCATCAGCGGGTCTTCCAGCGACAGGTAGAAGCGCGACGAGCCCGGGTCGCCCTGGCGGCCGGCCCGGCCGCGCAGCTGGTTGTCGATGCGGCGCGATTCGTGGCGTTCGGTGCCGATGATGCGCAGGCCGCCCGCCGCCTTGACCTGTTCGTTGGCGGGTTTCCAGTCGGCGCGCACTTTTTCGATGCGGGCGTCCTTGTCGGCGTCGGACAGCGATTCGTCGGCGCGGATCAGGTCGACCTGCTTGTCGACGCTGCCGCCCAGCACGATGTCGGTGCCGCGGCCGGCCATGTTGGTGGCGATGGTGATATGGCCCGGCTTGCCGGCCTCGGCCACGATCTCGGCTTCGCGCGCGTGCTGCTTGGCGTTCAGCACTTCGTGCGGCAGCCTGGCCTGCTTCAGCAGCCCGGCCAGCAGCTCGGAGTTTTCGATGCTGGTGGTGCCCACCAGCACCGGCTGGCCGCGCTCGTGGCAGTCGCGGATGTCTTCCAGGATGGCGTTGTACTTTTCCTGGGCCGTCTTGAAGACCTGGTCGTTCTGATCCTTGCGGATCATCGGCTTGTTGGTGGGGATGATGACGGTTTCCAGGTTGTAGATTTCCTGGAATTCGTACGCCTCGGTATCGGCCGTGCCGGTCATGCCCGACAGCTTGTCGTACATGCGGAAGTAGTTCTGGAAGGTGATCGACGCCAGCGTCTGGTTCTCGTGCTGGATCTTCACGCCTTCCTTGGCCTCGACCGCCTGGTGCAGGCCGTCGGACCAGCGGCGGCCCACCATCAGGCGGCCGGTGAATTCGTCGACGATGACCACTTCGCCGTCTTGCACCACGTATTGCTGGTCGCGGAAGAACAGCGTATTGGCGCGCAGCGCCACCATCAGGTGGTGCATCAGCGCGATGTGGCGCGGGTCGTACAGCGATTCACCCTCGGGCAAGATGCCCTGCTGGCTGAGCAGGCGCTCGGCGTTTTCGTGGCCCCGCTCGGACAGGAACACCTGCTGGGATTTTTCGTCGACCCAGTAGTCGCCCTCGGGCTCGGGCTCGTGCGGCTTGGGTTCGGACGCCATGCGCGTGAGCAGCGGCGGCACGGCGTTCATGCGCACGTACAGCTCGGTGTGGTCTTCGGCCTGGCCCGAGATGATCAGCGGGGTACGGGCCTCGTCGATCAGGATGGAGTCGACTTCGTCGACGATGGCGTAGGCCAGCGCGCGCTGGCGCCGGTCTTCGACGCGGTACTCCATGTTGTCGCGCAGGTAATCGAACCCGAACTCATTATTGGTGCCGTAGGTGATGTCGGCGGCGTAGGCGGCGATTTTCTCGTCGTTGGGCTGCTGCGGCACGACCACGCCGGTGCTCATGCCCAGGAAGCGGTACAGCCGGCCCATCCATTCGGCATCGCGGCGGGCCAGGTAGTCGTTCACCGTAACCACGTGCACGCCGCGGCCGGCGATGGCGTTCAGGTACACCGGCAGCGTGGCCATCAGGGTCTTGCCCTCGCCGGTGCGCATTTCGGCGATCTTGCCGTTGTGCAGCGCAATGCCGCCCAGCATCTGCACATCGAAGTGGCGCATGCCGAACACGCGCTTGCCGGCTTCGCGGACCACCGCAAAGGCTTCCGGCAGCAGGTCGTCTAGCGAACTGCCTTCGGCGTGGCGGGTGCGGAATTCCTGGGTCTTGGCCGCCAGTTCCTGGTCGGAAAGCGCCGCGGTCTTGGATTCCAGCGCGTTGATCTGGGTAACCAGCTTGCGATACTGCTTAAGCAGCCGGTCGTTGCGGCTGCCTATGAGTTTTTTGAGCAAAGAAACCATGCGTGTCGGTGGCGGCCACCGGCGGCGCCCCGCCCCCTGGGGCCGGGCTCCGCCCGGGGCGGATTGTTGTTTGGTTGAGCGGGCAATTCCGCTGGGAAACAATCGAGTTTAACGCACCTGCGCGCCCGCGGTCCGACAAGCCGCAAAAGCGCGGCGAGCGGCTTCAGCGGGTGACCGCCTGCCCGGCGACAGCATCGTGCGCCTGCGCTTGCGCCACTACGGGCGGGCGCGCGTCGGGCGACTGCAGGAACAGGCGGGGGTCGAGCGGCTGCCCGGCCAGGCGCACCTCGAAGTGCAGATGCGGCCCCGTAGACCGCCCCGTGGACCCGACCCGGGCGATCTCCTGGCCGCGCCCGACCAGGTCGCCGGGTTTGACCAGCAGCTTGGACGCGTGGGCGTAGCGGGTGATCAGGCCGTCGCCATGGTCGATCTCGACCGTGTTGCCGTAGCCCGTCAGGTAGCTGGCCTCGAGCACCACGCCGCCCGAGGCGGCCAGGATGGGCGTGCCCGAGGGCGCGGCGAAATCCAGGCCTTCGTGCATGGCATAGCGGTGCGTGACGGGATTGCGCCGCCAGCCGTACGACGAGCTGAGAAAAGGGTATTCGGTGATCGGCGGGGTCGAGGGCAGCCGGGCCTGGTCGGCCGAGCGGCGCGTCAGGGCCACGTCCAGCATGCGCAGGTTGTCGGTCTGCTGCGCCAGGCGGGCCTGCAGTTCGTCGAGCTGGCGGCCCAGCTGTTCGGCCGATTCCTGTGACAGGGGCTGGCGGTCGGTGAACAGGTCGTCCATGACTTGGCCGGCCTGGACCGGCGCGTTGATTTCGGCGGCCAGTTCGGGATCGGTGTAGGCCACGCCGGCCACCTGGGCCACCCGCCGGCCCAGGCTGTCGATGCCCACCAGCTTGGCCTGCAGTTCGCCGACCTTGGCGGCCAGCATGCCGACGTTCTCGCGCAGGAACGCCGCTTCGCGCGCGGGCTGGGTGTCCTGGGCATAAGTAGCCCAGTCGACGGAATACGCGGCGGGTGCAACAGGTGTAAGGTAGCGTTGTACGGTGGCGCCCACCAGGGCCGCGGTGGCCACTACGGCCGCCAGTACCAGGGCCAGCCGCGCGCCGCCCAGCGCCACCTGTCCGGGCTGCCCGTCGCGGGCGTGCATAATCACGATTTTCAAGGTACGTAATCCTGTTATTCGAGCCGGCATGAACAAACCTGCGCCACACCGCTCACGTTCTTCTGCCAGCCGGCGGGGGGGCAACACCGCGCTGAGTTGGCTGGGTCATGATGCGCGCGCCGCCGGCGTACTGGCCACTGCGCGCACGCATCTGCAAATACAACATGCCGTGGCCAGAGTGCTGCCGCCGGCATTGGCGGCCGTGTGCGTCGTGGCCAAGCTGGAAAGCCAGCGCCTGCAGCTGGCGGTACCCAGCGCCGCGCACGCGGCCAAGCTGCGCCAGCTGGCGCCGCGGATCGCACAGACACTCTGCGCCCAAGGCTGGAACCTTAACGAAATTGCCGTCAGGGTTCAAGCCGGAATGCCCAAGCCCGGGGCAAAAAGCCCGCGCCCGCCCAAAGAGGCCGAGCCGCTGGGCGCCACCGCCCTGGGGGCGTTCGAGCAACTGCGCGAAGGATTGCGGCCGGGGCCGCTGGCGGACGCGGTGGCCAGGCTGCTGGCCCACCACAAGGGCAACTAGGGCCTGCTCACGCCCAGGCACACCAGCGTGGGCCGTGGCCGGCCATCAGGCCAGCTTCCATTCGTGGCGGAACGCCTGGGGGGCCACCGCCTGCGATTCGTAGGTAACCAGTTCCCAGGCGTCGCGCTGGGCCAGCAGGGCGCGCGCCAGCTGGTTGTTCAGCCCGTGGCCGGACTTGCATGCCACATAGCGCGCCACCAGCGGCTTGCCCAGCAGATACAGGTCGCCGATGGCATCCAGGATCTTGTGTTTGACGAATTCGTCGTCGTAGCGCAGGCCGTCGCTGTTCAGCACCCGGTATTCGTCCATGACGATGGCGTTGTCGAGGCTGCCGCCGCGGGCCAGTCCCATAGAGCGCAGGGCCTCGACTTCGTTGACGAAGCCGAAGGTGCGCGCGCGGGCGATTTCGCGCACGTACGAATGGGTGGCGAAATCAATTTCGGCGAAATTGGCGGTGGAATCGATGGCCGGGTGGCGGAAATCGATGGAAAACGCCAGCGCAAAGCCTTCGTGCGGTTCCAGGCGCGCCCACTTCAGGTTGCGGCCTTCGCCTTCACGGATTTCAACAGGCTTGAGCACCTTGATGAACTGCTTGGGCGCGTTCTGTTCAACGATGCCGGCCGAGCGCAGCAGGTAAACGAAGGTGGCCGCGCTGCCGTCCATGATGGGCACTTCTTCAGCGGTGAGGTCGATGTGCAGGTTGTCGATGCCCAGGCCCGCCAAGGCGGACATCAGATGTTCGACCGTGGAAACGCGCACATCGCCCTGCTGCAGCACCGACGCCATGCGGGTATCGCCCACGCCAGCGGCCTGCGCGGGCAGGTCGACCACCTGCGGCAAGTCGACGCGGTGGAAAACGATGCCGGTGTTGGCTTCGGCAGGACGCAGGGTGAGCTCGACCCGGCGCCCCGAATGGACACCAACGCCGGTAGTGCGGACGAGATTCTGGATGCTGCGCTGTCGAAACATGGGATCTGTGCGGTAGGCCTGTGCCGGTAAAAATCAATGAAATCACCGGCATAAGTACGTATTGTAACCTCGCCGGCACGCTCGGCGCCATGTGCGCGTAACATTTGCCGACAAGCCTGTCCCCTTTATGGGCGGCGCACGCAGGCGCCGCCCCGCGACCGGCCCGCCTGGGGAAAGGCAGGCCGGCGCCGAGGGAGTCGGGCCGGTTCCCCGGCCCGGTACTGCTACATCAATCCGCCTGCTTGCGCAGGAACGCCGGGATGTCGAAGTGATCCATGCCCGAGCTTTCCAGCGCGCGCACCTGGGCCGACGCCTGAGTGCGCGGGTTGCGCATCACCGACGGCATGTCCAGATTGCGGTAATCGCCCTGGCCCGTCATCCCACCCATCATCGGCAGGTTGTCGGTACCGGTGCGCAGCCCTTCGGCAGCGTTCTGCACCAGCTGGGGACGCGCGGCGTTGCGGCCCAGGCCGGTGGCCACCACCGTCACGCGCAGGCTGTCGCCCATCGACTCGTCGTAGGCCGTGCCGAAGATCACGGTAGCGTCGTCCGAAGCGTAGCTGCGGATCGTTTCCATGATTTCGCGCGTTTCGCGCATCTTCAGCGTGCGGCTGGCGGTGATGTTGACCAGCACGCCGCGGGCGCCGTTCAGGTCCACGCCTTCCAGCAGCGGGCAGGCAATGGCCTGCTCGGCGGCCACGCGGGCACGGTCGGCGCCGCTGGCGGTCGCCGTTCCCATCATGGCCTGGCCCTGCTCGCCCATGATCGTCTTCACGTCTTCGAAGTCGACGTTGACATTGCCTTCGACGTTGATGATCTCGGCAATGCCGGCGCAGGCGTTGTGCAGGATGTCGTCGGCGGACTTGAAGCAGTCTTCCTGCGTCGCGTCCTCGTCCATCAGCTCATACAGGTTCTCGTTAAGCACCACGATCAGCGAATGCACGTGCTTGGCCAGCTCGGAAATGCCGTCCTCGGCCATCTTCAGGCGCTTGTTGCCTTCGAAGGTGAACGGCTTGGTGACCACGCCGACGGTGAGGATGCCCAGTTCCTTGGCAACCTCGGCCACGACCGGGCCCGCGCCCGTGCCGGTGCCACCGCCCATGCCGGCGGTAATGAACACCATGTGCGCGCCGGTCAGGGCCGACCGGATTTCCTCGCGCGCGGTTTCCGCCGAAGCGCGACCCTGTTCGGGCTTGGCCCCCGCGCCCAGGCCGGTGCGGCCCAGGCGGATCTGCACTGGCGCATTGGTGGCCGCCAGCGCCTGCGCGTCGGTATTGGCGCAGATGAAATCCACGCCGTTGACGCCGCTGCGGATCATGTGCGCGACGGCGTTACCGCCGGCGCCGCCAACGCCCACGACCTTGATAACGGTCCCTTTGGCGTTGTTCTCAAGCATCTCAAAGTTCATCATGATGACTCCCTCACAAGTCTGAATATGCAAATCACAAAAATTCCCCAACAACCTATCTTTTGTGAATCGCCTCAAAGCCGAAGCCGGCCGGATGGTCCGCAACGGGTTTGAGACGTCTCCCCTTTTTGCCCGCCCCGCCCTGTCGGGCGGCACAAGCCAGGAGCAGGCCCCAGTCCGCCCCTGCAATCAATTCATGAACCACTCCTTCATGCGCGCCAGCAGCGACTTGAAGTTGCCCGTCTGGGCGGCCACCTTGCGGCCCCGCACGCGCTGCATGCGCGCCTCTTGCAGCAGGCCCATCACGGTCGAGAAGCGCGGGTTGCGCATCACGTCGGACAGGCTGCCTTCGTACTCGGGCACCGCCACGCGCACCGGCTTCAGGAATACGTCTTCGGCCAGCTCGATCATGCCGGGCAGCTGCGCCGTGCCGCCCGTCAGCACCACGCCCGAAGCCAGCAGGTCTTCGTAGCCCGAATCGCGCACCACCTGCTGCACCAGTGAGAACAGCTCTTCGACGCGCGGCTCGATCACGGCGCCCAGCGCCTGGCGCTTGACCTGACGCGGGCCGCGGTCGCCCAGGCCGGGAACCTCGACCGTTTCGTCGGGGCGCGCCAGCACCTGCTTGGCCACGCCGTAGCGCAGCTTGATTTCTTCGGCATCGGGTGTGGGCGTGCGCAGCATGGCCGCGATGTCATTGGTGATCTGGTCGCCGGCGATCGGCAGCACCGCCGTATGGCGGATCGCGCCGCCGGTGAAGATGGCCACGTCGGTCGTGCCGCCGCCGATGTCCACCAGCACCACACCCAGCTCCTTTTCATCGGCCGTCAGGCAGGCCAGGCTGGACGCCAGCGGCTGCAGGATCAGGTCCTGCACTTCCAGGCCGCAGCGGCGCACGCACTTGACGATGTTCTGCGCCGCGCTGACGGCGCCGGTCACGATGTGCACCCGCACTTCCAGGCGCAGGCCGCTCATGCCGATGGGCTCGCGGATGTCTTCCTGGCCGTCGACGATGAATTCCTGCGTCAGCACGTGCAGCACCTGCTGGTCGGTGGGAATGTTGACGGCCTTGGCGGTCTCGATCACCCGCGCCACGTCGGTGGCAGTGACCTCCTTGTCTTTCACCGCCACCATTCCGCTGGAATTGAAGCTGCGGATGTGGCTGCCGGCGATGCCGGTATAGACGTCGCGGATCTTGCAGTCTGCCATCAGCTCCGCTTCTTCAAGCGCGCGCTGGATGGAGTTGACCGTGGTCTCGATATTGACGACCACGCCCTTGCGCATGCCGCGCGATTCGTGCTGGCCCAACCCCAGCACTTCGAAGCGCCCTTCCGGCAGGATTTCGGCGACCACGGCCACCACTTTGCTGGTGCCGATATCCAGGGCGACGATGAGGTCCTTGATGTCACGGGTCATGGCGTTAACGCTTCTTCGAAGAAGTGGATGGAGATTTCGGTTTGGAGTGCCCGTCCGGCAGCGGCGCCAGCGACAGCGCGAATCCGTTCGGGTAGCGCAGGTCGGCCTGCGTGACGCTGCGTCCTTCCAGGCGGCTGGTGACGGCCGGCCAGGCCTGCACGAAGCGCTGGATGCGCGCGGCGAACGGCAGCGCACCCGGCAGCCCATGTGGATCGGGTGCGTCGGCCCCCGGATCGCGGCCCAGGTCCAGCACCATGCCGTTGGACAACGTGGCCTTCCAGGCGTAGCGGGCGCTCAAATCCAGTTCGCGCACGTGCAGGTCCAGCGGGGCGAACCAGCGCGCCAGCTCGGCATAGCGCTGCACCACCAACCCCTCCGACCCTTCCGGGCCCGAGAACTGCGGCAGCGCATTGTCGTCGTCCAGCTCGCCGGTGTTGGCCGTGAACGCTTCGCCCCAGGTATTGATCATCTGGTTCTCGTTCCACAGCGCCAGCGGCTGCTGCTCTTCGATACGCACGCGCAGCGTGTCCGGCCAGATGCGCCGGATCGAAGCGCGCCGCACCCATGGCACCGATTCGAACACCTCGCGCGCCTGGTCCAGGTCGACCGTAAAGAAATTGCCCTCGAAGCGCCCCGCGATCACCGCGCGCACCGCTTCGGGCGACACGTAGCGCAAGTCGGTGTCGGGCGCCGCCTCGAGCTCGATGGCCGACAGCGTGAAGTACGGACGATGCGCCACCCACACCACGCCAGCGGCGAGCATGGCCACCACCGCCAGCACGGCCAGCGTGTTGGCGATCAGGTTGGTGGTGCGCGCGTCGTTCCACACAGATTGTCCTGGTCAAGAGTTACGCGCGGGGCTGTGCACTTTGCACGCAGCCTCCGACACGATGGATACACACAATTCGGCATAGCTCATGCCCACCGCCTTAGCCGCCATGGGCACCAGCGAATGGCCGGTCATGCCGGGCGACGTATTGGCTTCCAGCAGCCAGGGCTGGTTGGCCGCGTCCAGCATGAAGTCGATGCGGCCCCAGCCTGCGCAGTCCAGTGCGCGGTACGCCCGCACCGCCAGGTCGGCCACCTGGCCGGCCACCGCGTCGGGCAGGCCGGCCGGGCAGAAGTACTGGGTCTCGTCCGAAAAATACTTGTGCTCGTAGTCATAGTTGCCGCCAGGCGCCACAATCTCGATCACCGGCAACGCACGCGCCGAACGGCCCGTGCCCAGCACGGCCACGGTCAACTCGCGCCCGGCGATGAACTGCTCGGCCAGCACGGCATCGTCGAATTTGGCGGCCTGGGCATAGCCTTCTTTCATGTCCGAATAGCCCACCACCTTGGTAATGCCCACGGTAGAGCCTTCATGCGGCGGCTTCAGGATCAGCGGCAGGCCCAGCCGGTCAGGCACGGTGCGCAGTTCGGACTGCGCATCGAGCACCTCGAAAGCGGGGGTGGGCAGCCCGTGCTGCAGCCACACACGCTTGGTCATGGTCTTGTCCATGGCCAGGCTGGACGCCATCGGACCGCTGCCCGTATAGGGCAGGCCCAGCAACTCCAGGGCGCCCTGCAAGGTACCGTCTTCGCCGTAGCGGCCATGCAGCGCGATGAACACGCGGTCGAATCCGGCCGCCGCGAGGTCGGCCAGCGTACGCTCGCCGGTATCGAAAAGATGCGCGTCCACACCGGCCGACAGCAGGGCCTGATGCACGCCCTTGCCCGACATCAGCGACACGTCGCGTTCAGCCGAACGGCCGCCATACAAAACGCCCACTTTACCCAGTGCGCGGACGTCGGCAACGGGCCGGGCCACGGGTTGATTCATGCCAGTTCTCCTACCAGGCCGGGCACCTTGCTGATCGAGCCCGCGCCCATCACCACCACCACGTCGCCGTCGCGCACGAAATCCAGCATGGCTCGCGGCAGGTCGGCCACGTCTTCGACAAACACCGGCTCGATGCGGCCGGCCACCCGCAGGGCGCGCGCCAGCGCGCGGCCGTCGGCCGCCACCAGCGGCGGCTCGCCGGCGGCATAGACTTCGGTGAGCAGCACGGCATCAGCGCCGCCCAGCACGCGCACGAAATCTTCAAAACAATCGCGCGTGCGGGTATAGCGGTGCGGCTGGAAGGCCAGCACGATGCGCCGCTCGGGCCATGCGCCGCGCGCGGCCGCCAGGGTAGCCGCCATCTCGACAGGGTGATGGCCGTAATCGTCGATCAGGGTGAATGTGCCGCCGCCATGAGCCGCCGGCACGGGAAACTCGCCGGTCTGGGTGAAACGGCGGCCCACCCCCTTGAACGAGGCCAGCGCCTGGCTGATCGCATCATCGGGCACGCCCAGCTCAGTGGCCACGGCAACCGCGGCCAGCGCATTGCGTACGTTGTGCAGGCCAGGCAGGTTCAGTTCGACGGCCAGCGGCGGCAGCGCTGCGGCACGGTCCTGGCGCTGCACCGTGAAGCGCATGCGGGTACCGTCGGCCTGCACATTCTCGCCGCGCACGTGCGCATCGGGACTCAGCCCGTAAGTGGTGATCGGCCGCGACACGAACGGCATGATCTCGCGCACATTGGCGTCGTCGGCACACAGCACCGCGCTGCCATAGAACGGCAGGCGCTGCGTGAACTCGATGAAAGCGCTCTTAAGCCGCGCCACGTCATGGCCGTAGGTATCCATGTGGTCGGCGTCAATGTTGGTCACGATGGCCATCACCGGCAGCAGGTTCAGGAACGAGGCATCCGATTCGTCGGCCTCGACCACGATGTACTCGCCCTGCCCCAGCCGCGCATTGGCGCCGGCCGAAGTCAGGCGGCCGCCGATCACGAAGGTCGGGTCCAGGTCGCCGGCGGCCAGCACGCTGGCCACCAGGCTGGTGGTGGTGGTCTTGCCGTGCGTGCCCGCCACGGCGATGCCGCGCTTCAGGCGCATCAGCTCGGCCAGCATGATGGCGCGCGGCACCACCGGAATGCCGGCCGCCCGCGCGGCGATCACTTCGGGGTTGTCGCCGGCCACCGCGGTGGACGTCACGATGGCGCCGGCGCCGGCCACGTTGGCGGCGGTATGGCCGATGGCCACCTGCGCGCCCAGGCCGGCCAGGCGGCGGGTGACGGCCGATTCCTGCAGGTCGGACCCGCTGATGGTGTAGCCCAGGTTGAGCAGCACCTCGGCGATGCCGCTCATGCCCGAGCCGCCGATGCCGACGAAGTGGATATGCTGGATTCTGTGTTTCATGATGGGCGCCTCGCTGCCTGTTCGCAGACATCGGCGATATGGGCCGCCGCCTGGGGACGCGCGTGCTGGCGCGCCCGTTCGGCCACGACCAGGAGTTCGGAACGGGTGCGCTGGCGCAGCCAGTCGGCCAGCCATTCGGGGGTCAGCTCGGACTGGGGACACAGCCAGGCGGCCTGCGCGTCGCTCAGGAAACGCGCATTGGCGGTCTGGTGATCGTCGATGGCATGCGGGAACGGGACGAACAGCGCGGCCACGCCGGCCGCGGCCACTTCGGCCACCGTCATGGCGCCGGCGCGGCATACCAGCAGATCGGCCTGGCCCATGGCCGCCGCCATGTCTTCGATGAAGTCCCGGCAATCGGCCTGCACGCCCGCCTGGGCGTAAGCATCGCGCAGCGGCTGCAAGTGCTGCTCGCCGGCCTGGTGCGTGATCTGCGGACGCGCCTGCGGATCGATCAGGGCCAGCGCGCGCGGCAGTGTGGTATTCAGCGCCTGCGCACCCAGGCTGCCACCCACCACCAGCATGCGCAGCGGGCCGGTGCGGCCGGCATAGCGGGTTGCCGGCTCGGGTAGCGCGCACACGTCGCGGCGCACCGGGTTGCCCAGCACTTCGCCGCGCGGCAGCACGTTCGGGAAACCGCTGAGCACGCGGCGCGCCAAGCGGGCCAGCCAGCGATTGGCGGTGCCGGCCACGGCATTCTGTTCGTGCACGACCAGCGGCAGGCCGCGCAGGGCGGCCATCACGCCGCCCGGGAAAGCCACATAGCCACCCATGCCCAGCACCACGTCGGGACGCGCCTGCTTCAGATGCCCCCAGGCTTGCGCGCAGGCGCGTAGCAGCAGGAACGGCAGCTTCAGTATGGCGGCCGCGCCACGGCCGCGCACGCCCTGGAAATGCAGGGGCACCAGGTCGATGCCGCGCGGCGGCACCAGCCGGCCTTCCATCTTGTCGGGATTGCCCAGCCACAGCACGCGCCAGCCGCGTTCGCGCAGAACGTCGGCCACCGCCAGTCCGGGCATGATGTGGCCGCCGGTGCCGCCGGCCATGATGAGGATGGTGCGCGCGCTCATGTGCGCCCTCCCCGCATCATGATGCGGTTCTCGATATCCACGCGCAGCAGCAGGGCCAGCCCGCACAGGTTCATCACCACGCCCGAGCCGCCGTAGCTCATCAGCGGCAGCGTCAGCCCCTTGGTGGGCAGCAGACCCAGGCAGACGCCCATATTGATGAATGCTTGCACGCCGAACCAGATCGCCACCCCATGCGCCACCAGCCCGGCAAACGTGCGCTCCATGGCGATGGCCTGCCGGCCGATGTCGAAGCCGCGCTGGATCAGCACCGCAAACAGCATGATCACCAGCAATACTCCGGCGAAGCCCAGTTCTTCGCCCACTACAGCCATCAGGAAATCGGTGTGGGCCTCGGGCAGGTAGTGCAGTTTCTCGACGCTGGCGCCCAGGCCCACGCCCAGCCACTCGCCGCGGCCCAGCGCGATCAGCGAATGCGACAGCTGGTAGGCGCTGCCGTAGGCGTTGGCATCGTTCCAGGGATCCAGGTAGGCGAACAAGCGGGCGCGGCGCCATGGCGACAGCCAGATCAGCGCCAGGAAGGTGCTGACCAGCACCGCCAGCAGGCTGCTGAAGTACTTGCCGTTGATGCCGCCCAGGAACAGGATGCCCACGGCGATGGCCACGATCACGATGAACGCGCCCAGGTCGGGCTCGAGCAGCAGCAGCATGCCCACCCCGCCCAGCGCGCAGGCCATCGGCAGGAAGCCGCGCGAGAACGCCTGCATGTGCTCTTGCTTGCGCACCGTGTAGTCGGCCGCGTACAGCAGGGCAGCCAGCTTCATCAGCTCGGACGGCTGGAAATTCAGCGGGCCCAGCGGAATCCAGCGGTGCGCGCCATTGACTTCGTGGCCCACGCCGGGAATCAGCACCAGCACCAGCAGCGCCAGCGAGACCATGAAACCGGGCATCGCCAGGCGCTGCCAGACCCGGATGGGCACGACCAGCACCACCGCGCCGGCCATTAGTCCGGCGCACAGGAACAAGCCGTGCCGCAGTACGAAATAATAGCGGCCGTACGAGGCGTAGCGCGGGCCGTCGGCCAGCGCGATAGAGGCCGAATACACCATCAGCAGCCCGAGCAGCAACAGCGTGGTGGCGGCCAGCACCAGGGGCGCATCGTAGTTGCGCATGCGGGTGCGCCCCGGGCGCACGGCGTTGACACTGGCGGTCAGGTCGGCGATCAGGCTCATTACACCTCCCCCCGGTCGCGGGCCAGGTCTTCGACTTCTTCCGCGAACACCGCGCCGCGATGCGGGTAATTGCGGAACATGTCCATGCTGGCGCAGGCCGGCGACAACAGCACTGCGTCGCCCGGCTGCGCCAGTTCGGCGCCGCGCCGCACGGCGTCGCGCATGTCTTGCGCGGCCACGCAGGGCACGCCGGTATCGGCCAGCACGCGGCCGATCTCGGGCCCGTCGGCGCCGATCAGCACCACGGCGCGCGCATGGCGGGCCACCACAGGCGCCAGCGGCGAGAAATCCTGCCCCTTGCCCAGGCCGCCGGCAATCAGCACCACCGGCTGGCCGAGCCCTTCCAGGGCGGCAACCGTGGCGCCGACATTGGTACCCTTGCTGTCATTGATGTAATCGACGCCGCCGATCGTGCGCACGAATGCGGCGCGGTGGGGCTCGCCGGTGTACTCGCGCAAGGCCCGCAGCATCGGGCCCCAGCCTATGTCCAGCACGCGCGCCAGCTGCAGCGCCGCCAGGGCGTTCAAGCCATTGTGCTGGCCGCGGATGCGCAGTGCGTCGAGCGGCATCAGGCGGCTGATGCGCCCCGCGCCGCGGCGCGGCGGCGGCGCATCTTTCTTGCGCCGCACCGGCGGCGCGGGCACGTCGAAATCGCTGGGCTCGCAGGCCACCAGCCAGGCCATGCCCTGCCCCGGCTCCAGGCCCATGTCGCCTACCAGTTCCGGCAGGTCGCGGCCAAAGCTGCGCACGTCCATGCCTTCCAGCGCGTCGACCATGCCGGCCACGCGCGGATCGTCGCGATTGACGATGGCGATGCGCGCCAGCTTCAGCAGACGCGCTTTGGCCCGCGCATAGGCGTCCATGCCGCCGTGCCAGTCCAGGTGGTCTTGCGTCACGTTGAGCACCGTGGCGGCGTCGGCCATCAGGCTGCGGGTGGTCTCAAGCTGGAAGCTGGACAGTTCCAACACCCACACCTGCGGCAGTTCGTCGGCATCCAGCGCGTCGATCAGCGCGGCCAGCGCGGCCGGGCCGATATTGCCGGCGGCGCGCACGGTCATGCCGCCGGCCGCCACCAGCTGGCGGGTCAGCGCGGTTACCGTGGTCTTGCCGTTGGTGCCGGTCACGGCCAGCAGGCGCGGCCGATAGTCGCGGGATTCGGCCAGCCCGGCCAGCGCGCGGGCAAACAGTTCGATCTCGCCCACCACCTCGATGCCGCGCGCGGCGGCCTGCTCCAGCAGGTCGCGGGCCGGCGCCTGCCCGGGCGCCAGGCCAGGGCTCAATACCAATTGCGAAACACCGTCGAGCAGCGCGGCGTCGAAGGCCTCGCCGCAACCCAGGCGGTAATCGACCTGCGCGTCGGCCAGCGCGGCGCGCACGGCCGCCAGCCCGCCCGGCTCGGCGCGCGTGTCGGCCACGCGCAGCGCCGCCCCTTGCCGGGCGCACCAGCGCGCGGCAGCCACGCCCGTCTCGCCCAATCCCAGGATCAGGACCAGCGGCGCGTCGGCACGAGGGGATTCGGAACCGTTCATCGCAACTTCAAGGTGGAAAGGCCGATCAGCACCAGCATCATGCTGATGATCCAGAAACGCACGACGACCTGGGTTTCTTTCCAGCCGCCGACTTCGAAATGGTGGTGCAGCGGCGCCATGCGGAAAATGCGCCGCCCCTGGCCGTACTTGCGCTTGGTGTACTTGAACCAGGTCACCTGCATCATCACCGACAGCGTCTCGACCACGAACACGCCGCCCATGATGAACAGCACGATTTCCTGCCGCACGATCACCGCGATGGTGCCCAGCGCGCCGCCCAGTGCCAGCGCGCCCACGTCGCCCATGAACACCTGGGCCGGGTAGGCGTTGAACCACAGGAACGCCAGCCCCGCGCCCGCGATGGCCGCGCACAGCACCATCAGCTCGGCGGCGCCGGGTATGTAGGGGAACAGCAGGTACTTGGAATAGTCGACCCGGCCCACCACGTACGCAAAAATGCCCAGCGCGCTGCCCACCATGACAGTGGGCATGATGGCCAGGCCGTCCAGGCCGTCGGTCAGGTTCACGGCATTGCTGGTGCCCACGATCACCGCCCAGGTCAGCGCCACGAATCCCAGCACGCCCAGCGGATAGCTGACCGATTTGAAAAACGGCACGATCAGGTCGGCGCGGGTCGGCAGCGGCATGGCAAAGCCGCTGCTCACCCAGGCCTTGAACAGGGGCCACAATTCGGTATTGGCCGGCGCGGATACGGCAAAGGCCAGGTACACCGCCGCCACCAGGCCGATGGTGGCCTGCCAGAAGAATTTCTGCCGCGCCGGCATGCCCTCGGGATCGCGATAGACCACCTTGCGGTAATCGTCCATCCAGCCGATCCAGCCGAAGCCGAAGGTTACCAACAGCACCACCCACACGAAGCGGTTGGTCCAGTCGGCCCACAGCAAAGTGCTGATCGCCACCGCGATCAGGATCAGCGCACCGCCCATGGTGGGCGTGCCGGTCTTGACCAGGTGCGACTCGGGGCCGTATGCGCGCACCGCCTGGCCGATTTTCATTTCGGTCAGCTTGCGGATCACGCGCGGGCCGGCCACCAGGCCGATCAGCAGCGCGGTAGCGCAGGCCAGTACGGCCCGCATGGTGATGTATTCCAGCACGCCGATCGCGCGCACATCGTCAGACAGCCAGCGGGCGATTTCAAGCAGCATGCGGATCTCCCTGGCGCTCGGCCGTGGTCTTGTTATTGTTGGTCGCCAGCACCTTCACTACCCGCTCCATGCGCATAAAGCGCGAACCTTTCACCAATAAGCTGGCCGGCCGCGCACTGCGCAGCGCCGCCACGATCTCGTCGACCGACCCGCAGGCCAGCGCACCCGGGCCGAACGCGGCCGCGCTGTCGCGGCTGGCGTCGCCCAGCGTATACAGCGCGTCGATGCCGTGCCGGCGGGCGTACTCGCCCACTTCACGATGCATGGACGGCCCGTTGTCGCCCACCTCGCCCATGTCGCCCAGCACCAGCGCACGCGGGGCCGGCAACTGGGCCAGCACGTCCACCGCCGCGCGCACCGAATCCGGGTTGGCGTTGTAGGTGTCGTCGATCAATATCGTGCCGTCGTCCAGCGCTTTGCGCTGCATGCGCCCGGCCACCGCACTGAAAGCGGCCAGTGCGCGCACCGCGCTGGCCAGCGGCGCCCCGGCGGCCAATGCCGCGGCGATGGCCGCCAGCGCATTGCGCAGGTTGTGCAGGCCCGGCACCGGCAATACCAGCTCGGCGCTGCCGGCCGGCGTTACCACCCGGCAGCGCGTGTCCTGCGGCGCGGCTTCGATGTTCTCGGCATACACATCCAGCCCCGGCTGCAGCCCGAAGCGCAGCACGCGGCGCGCGCCGGCCTGGGCCTCCCAGATGCCGCAATGCGGGTCGTCGCCGGGGAACACTGCCACGCCGTCGTCAGGCAGGGCCTCGATGCTGGCGCCGTTCTCCTGTGCCACGGCTTCGACCGAATGCATGAACTCCTGGTGTTCGCGCTGCGCATTGGTAACCAGGGCCACCGACGGCGCCGCCAGAGCGGCCAGCACCGCGATTTCGCCCGGGTGATTCATGCCCAGCTCGAATACGGCAGCGCGATGCTGCGCGCGCAGGCGCAACAGCGTCAGCGGCACGCCGATGTCGTTGTTGAAATTGCCCGCCGTGGCCAGCCGGCCCGCCTCGCCCTGCCAGTCAGCCAGGATGGCCGCAATCATTTCTTTGGTGGTGGTCTTGCCGTTGCTGCCCGCCACGCCGATCACCGGCAGCGAGAACCGCGCGCGCCATGCCGCGCCGATGCGCTGCAGAGCCTGGCGCGTATCGCCCAGCACCAGTTGCGGCGGCGACGTGCCGTCTACCGGGTGCGCCACGATCGCCGCGCACGCGCCGGCGGCCTCGGCCTGCGCCAGGTAGGCATGGCCGTCGAACTGCTCGCCGGCCAGCGCCAGGAAGACTTCGTTAGCGCCGATGCTGCGGGTATCGGTGGACAGCGCCCCGGCCTGCGGCAGCAGCAATGCCAGCCGCGCCCACTCGCGATCGTCGAACGGTCGCTTGGCGCCGCCGACCTCTTGATACGTCTCATGGCCCTTGCCGGCCAGCAGCACCACGTCGTCCGGGTCGGCCGCCCAGACAGTCTGCATGATGGCGCGCGCGCGGTCGGCCTCGACCAGCAGGCGAGTGCCGCGCGGAATACCCGCCAAGATCTGCGTAATGATGGCGCCCGGATCTTCGCCGCGCGGGTTGTCGCTGGACACCGTGACCTTGTCGGCCAGGTCGGCGGCGATGCGGCCCATTTCGGGGCGCTTGCCCGCATCGCGCTCGCCGCCGCAGCCGAACAGGCACACCAGCCGGCCGCCGCGCGCATCGGCTACCGGCCGCAGCGCCGCCAAAGCCCGCGACAGCGAGTCCGGCGTATGGGAATAATCGACCACGACCAACGGGCCCCGGCCCGCGCCGGCAAGGTTGCGCAGGAGCAGCGGCGTCACGGCCTGCAGGCGGCCATCAACCGGCCGGGCGGCGGCCACCGCGCGCGCGATCTGGGCCAGCGGCCATCCCAGCTTGTACAGCACGCCCGCGACCAGCAGCAGGTTCGACACGTTGTGGCGGCCCAGCAACGACGTCACGACCTGCGCCTCGCCGTCCGGCGTGGCCAGGGTGAATACCTGGCCGTGCGCCGTGGCCTGCAGGTCGCGCGCCTGGAAGGCTGCCGGGGCATCCTGCTGGGTATAGCCCAGCGCCAGATCACGCGGCAATGTCCGCAGCAGGCGCTCGCCGGCGGCGTCGTCGGCATTGATAACGGCGGCGGCCAGGCCGGGCCACTGGAACAGCCGGGTCTTGGCCTGCTCGTAGCGCTCCATCGAACCGTGATAATCCAGATGGTCGCGCGTCAAGTTGGTAAAGCCGGCCACGGCAATACGCACGCCGTCCAGCCGGCCCTGCTCCAGGCCGATGGATGAGGCCTCCAGCGCAACCGCCTGGGCCCCGGCGGCGCGCATGGCCGCCAGGATGCGATGCACGCTCAGCACGTCGGGCGTGGTCAGGTTGCCGCCCAGCGTACTACCGTCGGGCAGCAGCGCGCCCAGGGTGCCGATGCTGCCGCAGGGCTTGCCGGCGTCGGTCAGGGCCCGCGCCACCCACTGGACGCAAGAAGTCTTGCCATTGGTGCCGGTGATCGCGACGACGCTCAGGCCGGCCGAAGGCTGCCCGTACCAGTCGTCTGCCAGTTCGCCCAGCAGCGCGCGCAGGTCGGGCACGGCGCGCACGCGCGCATCGTCGCCCACTTCGGCCGGCGTCGGCGCCTGGCACAACACCGCCGCCGCGCCGCGCGCGAATGCCTGGCCGATGAACGCGCGGCCATCGGCCGAACCGCCTGGGCAGGCCACGAACACATCGCCCGCCGCTACGTCGCGCGAATCGAGCCGCAACTGCGCATCGGCCGCCACGCGCGCGCGCAGCCAGGCCAGCGCATCGGCGGCCGCGGCGGAGAGTGGACGGGCCGCGCTCATCGCGAAGGCTCCTGCACGCCGGCCACGATCGTGGACTCGAACGGCGCGTCGGGCTGCACGCCCATCATGCGCAGGCTGCCGCCGACGATGGTCGAGAACACCGGCGCGGCAATGGCGCCGCCGTAGTAGCCGCCGACCTTGGGTTCGTCAATGGACACGGCCACCACGATGCGCGGATTGGATACTGGCGCGAAACCGACGAACGAGCTGCGATAGCGCTGCGTGCTGTACTTGCCGTCGACAATCTTGCGCGCCGTGCCGCTCTTGCCCGCGACCCGGTAGCCCTGCACTTGGGCCGCCTTGGCGCCGTCGGGGCCGGCCGCGGCTTCGAGCATCGCGCGGATCAGCTGCGCCACTTTGGGGTTGTAGACCTTGACGCTGGTCGGGTCGCTGTCGCGCTTGACCAGCGTGGGCGACACCATGTCGCCGTCGCGGGCGAACACGGTATAGGCGCGCGCCACCTGCAGCAGCGACACCGACAGGCCATAGCCGTAGGCCATGGTGGCTTTTTCGATCAGGCGCCAGCGGTCCCAGGGGCGCAAGCGCCCCGGGGCCGCACCGGGAAAGCCCAGCTGCGGCGCACGGCCGAAGCCCAGTTCGGTAAAGCGTTCCCACATTTCGCGCGACTCGAGCTTTTCCGAGATGAGCGTCATGCCGATATTGCTGGACCGGCGCAGCACGCCGGCTACCGTCAGCGTGCCGTTGCGGCTGACATCATGGATGGTGCTGCCCTGGTAGCGGAACGCGCCATTGCCCGTTTCGAACTGCGTACTGGTGTTGATGCGGCCCAAGTCCAGCGCCAGCGCGGCGGTAAACGGCTTCATGATCGAGCCCGGCTCGAAGGTATCAGTAATGGCGCGGTTGCGCAGGTTAGGCGCGTGGAAAGTCTCGCGACGGTTCGGATCGAAAGTAGGCAGGCTGGCCAGCGCCAGGATCTCGCCAGTGTGCACATCCATGACGATAGCGCTGGCGGCGCCGGCCTGGTGCTTCTGCATGGCTTCGTTCAGTTCGCGAAACACCAGGTACTGCAGCCGGGCGTCGATCGACAGGTTCAGATCGCGGCCATTGACCGGCAGGGTCACCGCCTGCACATCTTCAATGACGCGGCCCAGCCGGTCTTTGATCACCCGGCGGCTGCCGGGCGTGCCGGACAGCAGGTCGTTGAACGCCAGCTCGACGCCCTCCTGGCCCTTGTCCTCGATGCTGGTGAAGCCCACCAGATGCGCCGTGACCTCGCCGTCGGGGTAGTAGCGCCGCGTTTCGGGTTGTTGGTGGATGCCGGGCACGTCCAGTTTCTTGATCTGGTCGGCCACTTCCATGGGCACCTGGCGCTTCAGGTAAACGAAGTTGCGGTCTTCGTCAGCCAGCCGGCCGCGCAGGTCGGCCACCGAGGTGTCCAGCAGCTTGGCCAGCTCGGCCAGTTGCGCGCCAGTGGCGGGCTTGACGTCTTCGGGAATGGCCCAGATCGCGCGCGCCGGCACGCTGGACGCCAGCACCACGCCATTGCGGTCCAGGATCTTGCCGCGGGTGGCCGACAGGGTCAGGGTGCGTTCGTAGCGGCGCTCACCCTGCTGCTGCAGGAACTCGGTGGACAGCCCCTGCAGGTACAGGGCGCGCCCCGCCAGCACGGCAAAGCCGCCGAACAGCATCAACAGTACCAGGCGGGCGCGCCAGGTGGGCAGCTGCCCGCGCAGCACGGGATTGTCGAAGAATGGCACGCGCTTCATTGCGCGCCTCCGGCCGGTATCGGCGGCTGGTTCACGTACAGCGTGCGGTCAGGCACGATGGGAATCATTTTCAGGTCTTCGCGCGCGGCGCGGTCGACGCGGGCGTTGCGCGCCAGCTCGGCGCGCTCGAGCTGCAGGCGGCGCCAGTCGGTATCCAGCGTGCGGGCCTGGGCATGGCTGCGGTCCAGCTCAATGAACAACTGGCGCGACTGGTACCGGCTGGTCACCAGCGAAATCGCCGACAGCATCAGCAGGGCGGCCAGAAGCAAAGAGGTGCGTCCCATCAGTGCGGCCTCCGCCCGGCGCCGCGCCGCGCCAGTGCGGCTTCGCCCGGCACGCGCAGGGCCGGCACGAATGCGGCGGCGCCGTCGGCGCCCAGCAGCGTCGCGGTGCGTTCCGCCACCCGCAGCACGGCCGAACGGGCCCGCGCATTGCCGGCGATTTCCTCATCATCGGCCTGCACCCGGCCCAGCGACCGGAACAGCGGCTGCGGCAGTTCGCTTTCGCGCAGGGGCAGGCGCGCATGCGCGACGGCCGGCCGGGCCGCCGCCGCGATGCACTGCTTGACCATGCGGTCTTCAAGCGAATGAAAACTGATCACCGCCAACCTCCCCCCCGGGGCAAGCAGCTCTAAAGCTGACGCGAGGGCGCGCGCGAGCTCTTCGAGTTCCCGATTGATGTAAATCCGTAGAGCCTGAAAGGTGCGTGTGGCCGGATGCTGCCCCTTTTCGCGCGTGCGGACGGCGCCGGCGACGCACTCGGCAAGCTCGAGCGTGGTGCGCAGCGGCCGTGTTGCGCGGCGAGCAGCAATCGCCTTTGCAACCTGAAAAGCAAACCGTTCTTCGCCATAATCCGCTATGACCTCCCGCATCTCATCCACACTGGCTTGCGCCAGCCAATCCGCCACCGTCGGGCCGCGGGTCGTATCCATTCGCATATCGAGCGGGCCTTCGCGCATAAACGAAAAGCCCCGCCCGGCATCATCCAGCTGAGGGGAAGACACCCCCAGATCCAGCATCACGCCATCGATCGCCTCGATGCCGCGCGCCGCCAACTCTTCGCGCATGTCGGCAAAGCCGCCGTGCACCACCATCACCCGGGCATCGCCGGCGGCCAGTTCGTTGGCCACGGCAATCGCCTGGGGATCCTTGTCGAACACCACCAGCCGCGCCTCGGCGCCCAGCCGCCCCAGCAGCTCGCGGCTGTGGCCGCCGCGCCCGAAGGTGCCGTCGACGAACACCCCGCGCCGCGCCCGCGCATCGGCCTGCGCGCCATCCTGCCGGCCCGACCGTGCCGCGCCCTTGCCGCCGAAATCGGCCAGCAGCAACGCATCCACCGTCGGCGCCAGCAGCACGGGCCGATGTTCGAATTCCATACTCGGTTTCAGAACGAAAACTGGTTCAACACGTCCGGCATTCCCTGAGCCAGGTCTTCCGCCTCGCGGCGGGCCAGGGAAGCGGCATCCCAGAGCTCGAAGTGCGCGCCCATACCGAGCAGCATCACATCGCGCGTCATACCGGAAGCGTTGCGCAGTTCAGGCGCGATGAGCACACGGCCAGATCCGTCGAGTTCGACGTCCTGGGCGTTGCCCAGCAGCAGCCGCTGCAACGCGCGGGCAGACATGGGGAAAGCGGCGATCTGTTCGCGCTTCTTTTCCCACTCTTGCCGCGGGTACACCAGCAGGCAGCCGTCAGGGTGGCGGGTCAGGGTCAGCCGGCCTTCGGCCTGCGCAATCAGCGCGTCACGATGCCGGGTCGGAATCGAGATCCGTCCCTTGGCATCGAGCGTCAGCGCGCTGCTTCCCTGAAACACCACATTCACCCCACTTAATTGCACAAATTCCTACTTTTTCCCACTCTACGGTAATGGGCAAACGGGGTCAAGCGCGTGGTTGCAATTTTTTCAATCACAACAAGGACTTAGAGCATTTCCTGGATTAGAGAAAATAAAAACCCCCTGATAAATCAGGGGGTTGCGGTAACAATTAAAAGTCCTTCTTCAGAAGTGGCCCGTAGCAGGCGCCCTTTCATTGTTTTACGTTCGGTCTTGCCGTAACAAGACCGGCCATGCGGCCCGGATTCAGTGGCAAGACAGGCCTGTAGGCCGGATTCTGTACGCCGGGCGAGCCCGGCGGGCAATCATTCCTCTGCGCGGGCCATTGCTGGACCGCTGTAGCCACCTACCCGCATGCTCGGGCGAGCCGCCCTTCGGGCCCGAAGGCCCACACATGCCTATTTGGTGTTGCTCCGGGTAGAGGTTGCCGCGTTTCACCCTGCGATGCCGCCGCCCGTTGCCGGACCGCGCGGCACGGAGATGGCCGTGCCGGTGCGCGCCTGGCGCGCCCGCCCCGCAGACTCGTCTCTGTGGCCCTGTTCCTCGACCCCGCCAGCGGGCAAGCCCGCCGGCGGGGCCGGACGGCCGTTAGCCGCTACCCCGCCCTGTGGAGTCCGGACCTTCCTCGACGGATCTGCATCCACCGCGATTGCCCGGCCTGTCTTGCCCCGCCATTTTAGTACACCCGGCCGCCGGCGCGCTTCCTGCGACAATACGGGTTGCACCGCACCAGGCACTCTTATTCATGGCTTCGGCAACTCTTATTACCCTTACCGGCGTGCAACTGGCCTACGGCCACCACGCATTGCTGGCCCACGCAGACTTCACCATCCAGGCCGGCGAGCGCATCGGCCTGATCGGCCGCAACGGCGCGGGCAAGTCGTCGCTGCTGCGGCTGCTCGACGGCCGCGCCCAGCCCGACGACGGCGATCTGGCGCGCCTGTCGGGCCTGCGCGTCGCCACGGTCGAACAAGAACCGCTGCTCGACGATTCCCTTACCGTATTTGATGTCGTGCACGCCATGGGCAACGACCACGAAGACTGGCAGCGGCCGGCGCGCGTGCGGGCGGCGCTCGAACGGCTGGGGCTGCCGGCCGACGCGGCCGTCGCCAGCCTGTCCGGCGGCATGCGCAAGCGGGTGGCGCTGGCGCGCGCGCTGGTCGACGAGCCCGATCTGCTGCTGCTGGACGAACCCACCAACCACCTGGATTTCGACGGCATTGCCTGGCTGGAAGACTTGCTGCGCGGCTGGAAAGGCGCGGCCGTCATCATCACCCACGACCGTCGTTTTCTCGATGCGGTGGCTACGCGCATCGTCGAACTCGACCGCGGCCGCCTGCTCAGCTTCCCGGGCAATTTCTCGCAATGGCAGGAACGCAAGGCTCAGTGGCTGGAGTCCGAACGCCTCGAACAAGAACGCTTCGACAAACTGCTGGCCCAGGAAGAAGTCTGGATCCGCAAGGGCATCGAAGCGCGCCGCACGCGCAACGAAGGCCGGGTGCGGCGGCTGGAGCGGCTGCGCGTCGAGCGCGCCGAGCGCCGCGACCGCATGGGCAATGTCAGCCTGGCCCTGGCCGAAGGCCAGCGCTCGGGCAAGCTGGTGGCCGAACTGGAAAACGTCGACAAAGCATTCGGCGACAAGATCGTGGTGCGCGACTACAGCACCACCATCCTGCGCGGCGACCGCATCGGCATCGTGGGCCCCAACGGCGCGGGCAAGACCACGCTGCTCAAGCTCATCCTGGGCGAACTGGCGCCCGACAGCGGCTCGACGCGCCTGGGCACCAATGTGGCGGTGGCCTACTTCGACCAGATGCGCGCCCAGCTCGACGAAGACGCCACGCTGGCCGATGTAATCAGCCCGGGCAGCGAATGGGTCGAGATCGGCGGCGCCCGCAAGCATGTCATGAGCTACCTGGGCGATTTCCTGTTTTCGCCGGCACGCGCCGGCTCGCCGGTGCGCAGCCTGTCGGGCGGCGAACGCGCGCGGCTGCTGCTGGCGCGGCTGTTCGCGCGGCCAGCCAATGTGCTGGTGCTGGACGAGCCGACCAACGACCTCGACATCGAAACACTGGAACTGCTAGAAGAATTGCTGCAAGAATACGCGGGCACCGTGCTGCTGGTCAGCCACGACCGGGCCTTTCTGAACAACGTGGTCACCCAGACGATCGCCAGCGAAGGCGAAGGCCGCTGGCGCGACTACGTGGGCGGCTACGACGAATGGATCGCCCAGCGCCCGGCCACCCCGGCTGCTGTCGCCGCCAAACCGGCACGCGCCGCGGGCACGGCGGCCGATGCGCCGTCGGCCGCGCCGGCGCCCCGGGTACGGCCGGCCCGGGTTGCCCGGCTCAGCGCCTGGGAACTGCGCGAACTCGAAAGCCTGCCCGAAGCCATCGCCGACATCGAAGCCCGCCAGGCGGCGCTGTCAGAGCAACTGGCCGACGGCAGCCTGTACCGCGATGCGCCGGCCGAAGTCGAGCGCATCAATAAAGAACTGGCCGCGCTGGAAACCGAGCTGGAAGAAAAATTCGCGCGCTGGGAACTGCTGGAAAGCCGGCGCGCCGACGCCTGAACTCAGTCAGGTATCTGACTCCCGCAGGGTGTCAGATACCGTGCTATTGACACAATCGCGGCACACTTCGGTGTCTGACATCCTGCGGGAGTCAGACGCCGGGGCCTTTGGCTGCCGGCTACGCCACGCGCCAGTCCAGCGACTCGCCTGCCGCCAGCGGCACCAGCGACATGTCGCCGAACGGTAGTTCATCGGGAATGGCGTAGGGCTCGCGCCGCAGTGTCAGGGTGTCGGTATTGCGCGGCAGGCCGTAGAAGTCGGGGCCATGGAAACTGGCAAAACCTTCCAGCTGATCCAGCCGCCCGGCCTGCTCGAACGCCGTGGCGTACAGCTCCATCGCATGCAGGGCGGTGTAGCAGCCGGCGCAGCCGCAGGCGTGCTCTTTAAGGCCGCGCGCGTGCGGTGCGCTGTCGGTGCCCAGGAAAAAGCGCGGGTTGCCGCTGGTAGCTGCACCCACCAGCGCCTGGCGGTGCACTTCGCGCTTCAGGATAGGCAGGCAGTACCAATGCGGGCGCAGGCCGCCCTGGAAGATTGCATTGCGGTTGTACAGCATGTGCTGCGGCGTGATGGTGGCGCCTATCGGGCCTTCGGCGTCGCGCACGTACTCGGCGCCGTCTTTGGTGGTGATGTGCTCGAACACTACCTTCAGGCCGGGATACGCCTTGCGCAGCGGCTGCATGACCCGTTCGATGAAGACCGCCTCGCGGTCGAACACGTCGATGCCGGGGTCGGTGACTTCGCCGTGCACCAGCAGCGGCATGCCGCAGCGCTCCATAGCCTGCAGGGCCTTGCCGCACTTACCCAGCAGATCGGTGACGCCGGCGTCGGAATTGGTGGTGGCGCCGGCCGGATACAGTTTCACGGCATGCACCTGGCCTGACTCGTGCGCGCGGACGATTTCTTCGGCCGGGGTGTTATCGGTCAGGTAGAGCGTCATCAGGGGCGTGAACGCCGGGGCGTCATCACGCAGGCGCAGGGCGGCCTCGATGCGCTGCCGGTAGTCCAGGGCCTGTTCGGTAGTGGTTACCGGCGGACGCAGGTTGGGCATGATGATGGCGCGCGCAAACTGGCGCGCGCTGTCGCCCGCCACGGCCTGCAGCGCCGCGCCGTCGCGCAGGTGCAGATGCCAGTCGTCAGGGCGGGTGATGGTCAGTTGCGTGATGTTTTGAGCAGAGGACATGAACAGAAGCGATGGCGGTTTATTCTGCCAGAGGCATGCCGCGCTCGGCCAGCGCGCAGAACATCGCACTGCCCAGCGGAATCACGGCATCATTGAAATCGAAGCGCGAATTATGCAGCACGCAGCCGGATTCGGCGCCGCCTTGCCCCAGGCGAAAATATGCCCCGGGCCGGGCCTGCAGCATGAACGAAAAATCTTCCGAGCCCATCGACGGCACCAGGTCACGCACTACATTTTCCTTGCCCACCAAGTCGGTGGCAATATCTGCCACCAGGTTGGCATGCTGGGGCGTGTTCAGGGTGGCGGGATAGATGCGCTGGTACTCGATCTCGGCGGTGGCGCCGAAACCGCCGGCCACGGCGCTGACCAGCTCGCGCATGCGTGTTTCGACCATTTCCTGCACCGACTTGCGAAAGGTGCGCACCGTGCCCACCATCTTGGCTTCGCGCGGTATCACGCTCATGGCGCCGGGGTGGCCGGCCTGCAGCGACCCGATCGACAGCACGGCCGAATCCAGCGGGTTCACGTTGCGCGACACAATGGTCTGCAGCACGGTGATCACATGTCCGGCGATCGTCACGGGGTCGATAGTCTGATAAGGATGGGCGCCATGGCCGCCGCGGCCCGTGATGGTGATCTCGAAGCGGTCGGCGGCCGCCATCATAGGGCCGGGGTTGATACCCACCGTGCCGGGCTTCAGGCCCGGCCAGTTATGCAGGGCATAAATGGCGTCGCACGGAAAAGTGTCGAACAGCCCGTCCTCCATCATGGCCTTGGCGCCGCCGCGGCCCTCTTCGGCCGGCTGGAATATCAGCACGGCCGTGCCATCGAAATTGCGGGTCTGCGCCAGATAGCGCGCCGCGCCGATCAGGATGGCGGTATGGCCGTCGTGCCCGCAGCCGTGCATCAGGCCCGTCTTGCTGGACTTGTAGCCGAAATCGTTGTCTTCGGTCATGGGCAGCGCGTCCATGTCGGCCCGCAGGCCGATCATGCGGCCGCTGTCGTAGCCGCGACCCCGGATCACCCCCACCACTCCGGTCTTGCCGATGCCGCGGTGCACCTCCAGGCCCAGGGCCTCGAGCGCGCCGGCCACAATGCCCGATGTGCGCACTTCTTCGAAGCCCAGCTCAGGATGAGCGTGCAAATCGCGGCGCAAAGCCGTCAATTCGTCATGAAATAGCCGGATCGATTCCAGCGCAGATCTTGCGTACATGTGCCGTTACACACCTTGATCGGAGGGTGTTGAAGTCCCCATTTTAGTTGCTACAGAGCATAAATGGCTTTGTCTTTGCTGGGGAGACACGTTATGCTCCGGCCGCAGGACAATTTTTCCAACAGCCAGAGAAGGAGCGCCGCATTATGGCTACAACCTCCAAACCCGCGACCGCACGCAAGCCGAACGCCGCATTCATGAAGCCCCTGACCCCCAGCGCCGAGCTGGCCGCCGTCATCGGCTCCGAAGCCGTGCCGCGCACCGAGGTCACCAAAAAGATCTGGGAATACATCAAAAAACACAACCTGCAAGACGCCAGCAACAAGCGCAACATCAACGCCGACGCCAAGCTGCGTCCGATCTTTGGCAAAGATCAAGTCACCATGTTCGAACTGACCAAGCTGGTCAACGCCCACCTGAAGTAAAGCAGGCAAAGGGCGTACCACGTACGTCCCTGCTACCGGCCGCCTGGCATGCGCGCCAGAGCGGGCGGCACGGCCCCGGGCAGGCTGCTTCCCCAGAGCGGAACCCCACAATGAAAAACGGCTGACCAGCAGGTCAGCCGTTTTCGCATGACATGTGCGCAACTCAGGCGTAGGACGTGGGCGCGGTGCCTTCCAGCAGGGCCAGCCAACCCTTGATCAGCCGGTACAGCACCCACACAACCGTGGCCGCCAGGCCGATCCAGCCGATGAAGATCAGCGTGGCAATGGCACTGATGGCCAGCCACAGCAAGGCCCACCAGAAGGTGCGCAGCAGCCAGTCGAAATGAGCGGCATACATGGTGCCGGCAGTATCCGCGCGCTTGACGTACATGAGCACCACGGCCGCCAGGGTGGCAATGCCCAGAAAGCCGCCGGTAAGGAAGCCCAGGGCGTACAGGCCGTAGGCCACGTGGGTCAGCGTGCGCAAATCGGGCGAATTGCTGGGTTGGGGAATCTGGGGATCGCTCACGATAACCGCTCCATCGAATAGATTTAGCCAATCTTACCGCACAAAGACGCATGATCGTGGCCTGACGGCAATCCCTCTGCCGGGGTGTGGCAAGGTCGCGACGCCCGCCACTTTGGCGGGGGTGGATCGGGTTCGAAAGAGTCTTTGAAAGGCAGTGCCGTGCAACCGACGAGGCGCCCAGAAAGACAAAACCCCAGCACGAGGTTGTGCTGGGGTTTTGCGGGATAAGAGCCTGACGATGACCTACTTTCACAGACGGGAAGTCCACTATCATCGGCGCGAAGGCGTTTCACTGTCCTGTTCGGGAA
>Ga0222427_100474_pt1 | contig 60287 bp, 33 predicted proteins | sample 2B20Ametagenome_FD_182890 | JGI IMG/M metagenome (GOLD analysis project Ga0222427, IMG submission 182890) | Enriched microbial communities from leaf-cutter ant dump, University of Wisconsin, Madison, United States - 2B20A (version 2) | ecosystem: Environmental > Terrestrial > Nest > Insects nest... | reverse complement strand
TGGCCTTGTTCAGCGCCTGCTCGCACAGGGCGACGCTGACCGAGTCGTAGTTCGGCTTGCCGTTGCCGCCGCGCAGGACCACGTGACCGTAGGCGTTGCCCTTGGTGGTGACGATGGATACGCCGCCTTCCTGGTTGATGCCGAGGAAGCGGTGCGGGCTGGAGACCGATTGCAGGGCGTTGATCGCTACGGTCAGGCCGCCGTCGGTGCCGTTCTTGAAGCCGACCGCGGAGGACAGGCCGGAAGCCATTTCGCGGTGGGTCTGGGATTCGGTGGTGCGTGCGCCGATGGCCGACCAGCTGATCAGGTCCTGCAGGTACTGCGGGGAAATCGGGTCGAGGGCTTCGGTGGCGGTCGGCAGACCCATTTCCGCCAGGTCCAGCAGCAGTTGGCGACCGATGTGCAGGCCGTCCTGGATCTTGAACGAGTCATCCAGGTACGGGTCGTTGATCAGGCCTTTCCAGCCCACGGTGGTGCGTGGCTTCTCGAAATAGACGCGCATCACCAGGTACAGGGTGTCGGAGACTTCCGCAGCGAGAACCTTGAGGCGCTCGGCGTACTCATGGGCGGCCTTGACGTCATGGATGGAGCAGGGGCCGACCACGACGAACAGGCGATGATCCTTGCCGTCGAGGATATTGCGCACCACTTCACGGCCTGCGGTCACGGTCTGAAGCGCGGTGGCGCTGAGTGGGATCTCCTTCTTGAGTTGATCGGGCGTGATCAGTGTCTCGTTGGAGGCAACGTTAAGGTCGTCGATCGGTAAATCAGCCATCGTGTTACTCGTCAGGTCACGGATGCCGGCCGCCAGCGATCCCCGTGCGGCGGAGCAGCATGATTGAGCTCAGCGGGGAGCGGAACCTTAGCGCGTAATCCCTTGCCTCGACAATGGGCAAATGCCTGATAACAGTGCGCTTCGGGCCTTTGAAACCGGGTTTTTGCGACTAAAGTGGCTGAGGTCGCTCCAATGTCGGCAGAAATCCCTAATATCGACCGCGTACATCCTTCAATCACAAGGCAGAAGTGCAATGAGCAAAGGCCTGAACGACAAACTGGTGGTGGCGATCTCCTCGCGGGCACTGTTCGACCTGGGGGAGAGTCACCGGCTGTTCCTCGCCGAAGGCGTCGAGGCTTATCGCCAGTATCAGATCGAGCACGAGGATGAGCCCCTGCAACCTGGCGATGCCTTCCTGCTGGTGCAGAAGCTGCTGGGACTGAATACCTTGCTCGGCCAGCCCCGGGTCGAGGTGGTGCTGGTCTCGCGCAACAGTGCCGACACCGGCCTGCGCGCCTTCAACTCCATCGAGCATTACGGTCTGGGTATTTCCCGTGCGGCCTTCGTCGGCGGGCGCAGTCCTTATCCTTATCTGGCGGCCTTCGGTTGCCACCTGTTCCTCTCCACTGACGCCGACGACGTGCGCAGCGCCCTGGATGCCGGGTTTGCCGCTGCCACCATTCTTTCCGGCGGGATCCACCGTGAGGCGACCGAGGAGCTGCGCATCGCTTTCGATGGCGATGCCGTGCTGTTCTCCGACGAGTCCGAGCGGGTCTACCAGATGGGCGGGCTCGAAGCCTTCCAGGCCAACGAGCGGCTGGCCGCCCGCCAGGCCCTGCGCGGCGGGCCGTTCAAGCCATTCCTGGCGGCTCTGAATCAATTGCAGGGCGAGTTCCCCAGCACCGCCTGCCCGATCCGTACCGCGCTGGTCACCGCCCGCTCGGCACCGGCGCATGAGCGGGTGATCCGCACCCTGCGCGAGTGGGATATCCGTCTCGACGAGTCGCTGTTTCTTGGTGGCCTGGACAAGTCGGCGTTCCTCGAAGCGTTCGCCGCCGACGTGTTCTTCGACGACCAGACCGGGCATTGCGAGCGGGCCGGCAAGGTCGTCGCCACCGGCCACGTGCCGCACGGTATCAGCAACCAGTCGGACCTGCCGTAAGCCCCGCCGGACGGGGCCTGCGCATCGGTTTGGCGCTGCTAAGCTGAAGCTTGCCCTGCCGCTCTGGCAGTCGAGGAGGTCAAATGATCCGTTCGATGTTGTACGCCACGGACCTCGGTGTATACGCGCCTTATGTCATGCAACACGCGCTGGCCCTGGCGCGGAATTTCAATGCGGAGCTCTACGTGATCCATGCCGTCGAGCCCATGGGGCAATTCGCCGAATCGCTGCTGCAGAGTTACCTCGACGAGCAGACCCTGGACCAGTTGCACAGCCAGGGCGTGAATACCGTGATGGCCAACATCGAACAGCGGGTGCTGGAAAACTTTCGCGATGAACTGGGGGATCAGGAGGATCTGGCGCTGATTCGCGCGGTGCGGGTGCGCCAGGGGGATCCGGCGGAGGTGATCCTGGAACAGGCCCATCGCCTCAATGTCGATCTGCTGATTGTCGGCAGCCATAGCCAGGGGGCCGGGGCGGAGATTCCGATTGGCCGCACGGCGGTGCGGATTCTGCAGTTGTCGCCGGTGCCGGTATACATGGTGCCGCTCGCGCAACATCTGGGGCGGCGGAAAGTTTGAAGGGTTTTTCCGTATCGCCTGTAAGAAAACCGGTGAAATTGTTCTAGATTTATTCTCCTGACCACTAATATAGTTATAACTCGTCGCTGTTGCCGGTGACGCCCAGCCTCTGAGGGATACCTATGAAGCTTCAACAATTGCGCTACATCTGGGAAGTGGCGCACCACGATCTCAACGTTTCCGCGACAGCGCAGAGCCTGTACACCTCCCAGCCGGGGATCAGCAAGCAGATTCGCCTGTTGGAAGACGAGCTGGGCGTGGAAGTGTTTGCCCGCAGCGGCAAGCATCTGACCCGTGTCACGCCTGCGGGCGAGCGGATCATCAACACTGCCGGGGAAATCCTGCGCAAGGTCGAGAGCATCAAGCAGATCGCCCAGGAATTCTCCAACGAGAAGAAGGGCACCCTGTCCATCGCCACCACCCACACCCAGGCGCGCTATGCCTTGCCGCCGGTGATCAGCTCGTTCATCAAGCAATACCCGGAAGTGGCCCTGCACATGCACCAGGGTTCGCCGATGCAGATCGCCGAGATGGCCGCCGACGGCACCGTCGACTTCGCCATCGCCACCGAAGCCCTGGAGCTGTTCGGTGACCTGGTGATGATGCCGTGCTACCGCTGGAACCGCTGCGTGGTGGTGCCCCAGGGCCATCCGCTGACCAAGCTGCCGAAACTGACCCTGGAAGTGCTGGCCGAATACCCGATCGTCACCTACGTGTTCGGTTTCACTGGTCGTTCCAAGCTCGACGAAGCCTTCAGCCACCGCGGCCTGACCCCGAAAGTGGTGTTCACCGCCGCCGACGCCGACGTCATCAAGACCTACGTGCGCCTCGGCCTGGGTGTCGGCATCGTCGCCAAGATGGCGGTGGATCCGAAGCTCGACAGCGACCTGGTGGTGCTCGATGCCAGCGAGCTGTTCGAGTCCAGCATCACCAAGATCGGTTTCCGTCGCGGTACCTTCCTGCGTGGCTTCATGTGCGACTTCATCGAGAAGTTCGCCCCGCACCTGACCCGCGAAGTGATGGCCAAGGCGATCCAGTGCCATAACAAGCAGGAACTGGAAGAGCTGTTCGAAGGTGTCGAACTGCCGGTGCACTGAGTTTCAGGCACCCATGAAAAAACCGGCCTTGGCCGGTTTTTTCGTTTCTGCCGATCAGCTCTTGGTGATCAGGTTGCCGGCATGCAGCCCGCATTCCTTCTGGGTCGACTCTTCCCACCACCAGCGGCCCTCGCGCTCGTGCTGGTTCGGCAGCACCGGGCGGGTGCATGGCTCGCAGCCGATGCTGATGAAACCGCGCTCGTGCAGGCTGTTGTACGGCAGTTCGAGCATGCGGATATAGCCCCAGACTTCCGCGCTGCTCATCTGCGCCAGCGGGTTGAACTTGTACAGGGTGCGCTCCGGGGTGGAGAAGGCGCTGTCGATTTCCAGGGCCGCCACCTGGCTGCGGGTGCCCGGGCTCTGGTCGCGGCGCTGGCCGGTGGCCCAGGCGCTGACCGTGCTCAGCTTGCGCCGCAGCGGTTCGATCTTGCGCACGCCGCAGCATTCGCCGTGGCCGTCCTTGTAGAAGCTGAACAGGCCCTTTTCCTTGACGAAGGGGTCGAGCCTGTCGCGATCCGGCGAGAGGATCTCGATCGGCAGCTTGTATTGCTCGCGCACCTGATCGATGAAGCGGTAGGTCTCGGGATGCAGGCGCCCGGTATCGAGGCTGAACACCTTGACCTGCTTGTTGAGCTTCCAGGCCATGTGCACCAGCACCACGTCTTCGGCGCCGCTGAAGGAAATCCACAGGTCGTCGCCGAAATGCTCGAAGGCGAGCTTGAGGATGTCCTGGGGTGACTTGTTGGCGTAGGTCGCGGCAAGGGCGGCGACGTCGAAGGGTTGGCTCATCAGGCGGCTTCCGGTCATTGAATGGCGCTGGGCGCTCGTAGTGGGCAGATGTTACCAAAAAATGCCGGGTAGACGGGCTGCATTGCTGGCCTTAGAGTGCGCCTTCCATTTTTGGCGTTGTTCGAGGAGTGAGCTGTGGAAATTGCCTGTCTCGATCTGGAAGGCGTACTGGTCCCGGAAATCTGGATCGCCTTCGCGGAAAAAACCGGAATCGAATCGCTGCGGGCCACCACCCGCGACATTCCGGACTACGACGTACTGATGAAGCAGCGCCTGCGCATCCTCGACGAGCACGGCCTGAAGCTGGCGGATATCCAGGAAGTCATCGCTACCCTCAAGCCGCTGGACGGCGCCATCGAGTTCGTCAACTGGCTGCGCGAGCGCTTCCAGGTGGTGATCCTCTCCGACACTTTCTACGAGTTCTCCCAGCCGCTGATGCGCCAGCTGGGCTTCCCGACCCTGCTGTGCCATCGCCTGATCACCGACGAGAATGATCGCGTTGTGAGCTACCAGCTGCGCCAGAAGGACCCCAAGCGCCAGTCGGTGCTGGCGTTCAAGAGCCTGTACTACCGGGTGATCGCGGCGGGGGATTCGTACAACGACACCACCATGCTGGGTGAGGCGGACGCGGGGATCCTGTTCCATGCGCCGGAAAATGTGATCCGCGAGTTCCCGCAGTTCCCGGCGGTGCATGATTTCGAGGCGTTGAAGCAGGAGTTCATCAAGGCTTCGAACCGGGCGTTGAGCCTTTAGATAATGCAGGGTCTGTGAAGGCCCTATCGCTGGCAAGCCAGCTCCCACAGTGACCGCGTGCGCCGCCGAGCCTGTGGGAGCTGGCTTGCCAGCGATGAGGCCCTCACAAGCCCTGAAGAGTTTCCAGAAGCACCCGCACCTTGGTAATCGACTCCTGATACTCGGCCTCCCACTCCGAGTCCGCCACCACCGCACCACCACCCCAGCAGCACACCTGCCCATCCTTCACCAGCAAACTGCGAATGGCGATCGAGCTGTCCATCTCGCCGCGCACGTCCACATACAACAGCGACCCGCAATACAGCGCCCGGCGGCTGGGCTCCAGCTCGTCGATGATGGCCATCGCGCGGATCTTCGGCGCGCCAGTGATCGAGCCGCCGGGGAAGCTGCCGGCGATCAGGTCCAGGGCATCCCTGTCCGCCGCCAGGCGCCCGGTGACGCTGCTGACCATATGGTGAACGTTGGGGTAGCTCTCCAGGCTGAACAGCTCCGGCACCCGCACCGAACCGATCTCGCAGGTGCGCCCGAGGTCGTTGCGCAGCAGGTCGACGATCATCAGGTTCTCGGCGCGGTCCTTGGTGCTGGCCAGCAGTTCCTCGCCGTTGGCGCGATCTTCCTGTGGATCGGCGCTGCGTGGCCGGGTGCCCTTGATCGGCCGGGTTTCCACCTGGCCGTGGCTGACCCTGATAAAGCGCTCCGGCGACAGGCTCAGCAGGGCGCTGCCATCCTCCAGTACCTGGAAGCCGGAAAACGGTGTGGGACAGGCGGCGCGCAATGCCTGGTAGGCACTCCACGGATCGCCCTGGCACGGCGCGCGGAAGCGCTGGGTCAGGTTGATCTGGTAGCAGTCGCCGGCCTGGATGTACTGCTGGACCCGTTCGAAGGCCTGGCGATAGTCGTCGGGGGTAAGGTCACCGCGCATCGGGGCATCGAGACGGAAGCCGGTTCCGTTATCTGCTTCAGCGGGCAGGGTGAACAGGTCGACCAGACGCTGGCGCTCGGCTACGGGCAGGGTGGGGTGGAACAGCAACTGGCTGGTGCCCAACTGGTGATCACTGAGCAGCGCCCAGGCATACAGCCCAAGGGTCGCATCGGGCAGGCCGAGATCGTCCCGGGCCAGCGCCGGCAGGTGCTCCAGGCGGCGGCCGAAGTCATAGCTCAGGTAACCGATCAAACCGCCGGCAAACGGCAGCTCGACCCCGACCGGCAACTGCGCCTCGCCGAGTTGCGCGAGGCTTTCGCGCAGGCGCTGCAAGTACGCCGTACCGCTTTCACCCTCCTGGGCCACCAGGCTGTGCAGCGGCCAGGCGCTGAGCAGGTCGAAGCGGCCGCGTTCGGCACCGGGACGGGCGCTGTCCAGCAGCACCGCGCCGGGCGCATGGCGTACTCGGGCGAAATAAGGCGCCGGATCGGGAAGATAGGGCAGGGGAACCAGGGTGCAGGTCGGCATTCGTCTGAACGGTCGGCGAGGCGGGGGAGGCATTGTAGACCCCCGAAACGATTGCTCCTAGGGGTTTGAACGACCGCCCCGTGCGCAAGAGCGCCGGGGCGGCAGTCGTTACTGCTTGGAAGGAACGTGACCGAACAGCTGCTGGGCGAAGCGCACGCGCTCCTCGGCAGTTTCCTGCTTGCCATCCTTTGCCAGCTCTTCGAGGTGCGCCTCGATGGCGTGGGTGCGCTGGGTCAGGCCGCAGTCGTTGGCGATCTGGATGTTCAGGCCGGGGCGGGCGTTGAGTTCGAGGATCAGCGGACCCTTGTCCTGGTCCAGGACCATGTCCACGCCGATGTAGCCCAAGCCGCACAGCTCGTAGCAGCCGGCGGCGAGTTTCATGAAGCCGTCCCAGTTCGGCAGTTGCACGCCGTCCACCGCGTTGGTGGTGTCCGGGTGCTTGCTGATGATGTTGTTCAGCCAGGTGCCGCGCAGGGTGACACCGGTGGCCAGGTCGACACCGACGCCGATGGCGCCCTGGTGCAGGTTGGCCTTGCCGCCGGACTGGCGGGTCGGCAGGCGCAGCATGGCCATCACCGGGTAGCCCATCAGCACGATGATGCGGATGTCCGGCACGCCTTCGTAGCTGATGCTCTTGAAGATCTGGTCCGGGGTTACCCGGTATTCGATCAGCGCGCGGTCGCGGTGTCCGCCGAGGGAGTACAGGCCGGTGAGGATACTGGAGATCTGGTGCTCGATTTCCTCGTGGCTGATGATCTTGCCGGACACCGTGCGGTAGCGGTTCTCGAAGCGGTCGGCGATGACCATGATGCCGTCACCGCCGGCACCCTGGGCCGGCTTGATGACGAAGTCGCTGCGTCCGCCGATGATCTCGTCGAGTTTCTCGATCTCTTTCTCGGTGGAGATGATCCCGTACATTTCCGGCACATGGATGCCGGCCTGGATCGCCCGCTCCTTGGTGATGATCTTGTCGTCGACGATGGGGTACAGGTGGCGCTTGTTGTACTTCAGGACATAGTCCGCGTTGCGCCGGTTGATACCCATGATGCCCCGGGCTTCCAGGGCCTTCCAGGTTTTCCAGAGTCCGAACATCAGGCGTCAGCCTTTACGAAAGCCTTGAAGCGAACCAGCTCCGTCAGGCGGTAGCCGCGGTAGCGACCCATCGCCAGCATGAAGCCCACCAGGATCAGCAGCACCGCCGGGAAGGTGAAGACGAAGTACACCAGCTCCGGCACGCTCATCAGCAGATGCGCCAGGGAGGCGGCGAACAGCGTGCCGATGGCGACCTTCATGGCGTGGCCGCCGCCGCGCTCTTCCCAGGTGATGGACAGGCGTTCGATGGTCATGGTCAGGATCACCATCGGGAACAGCGCCACCGACAGGCCGCGTTCCAGGCCCAGCTTGTGGCTGAACAGGCTGATGGCGGCGATCAGTACCACGACGAAGGTCAGCACCACCGACAACCGCGGCAGCATCTGCAACTTGAGGTGTTCGAGGTAGGAGCGCAGCGACAGGCCAAGCGCCGTGATCACCGTGAACAGGACGATACCGAAGCCCAGCTGGGTCTCGCGGAAGGCCAGGGCGATCAGCACCGGGGTGAAGGTACCCAGGGTCTGCAGGCCGATCAGGTTGCGCAGGATCAGGATCACCAGCACGCCGATCGGGATCATCACCATGATCATGAAGGTCTGCTGGGTCTGCAGTGGCAGGCCGTAGAGGGAGTATTCGAGGAAGTCGGCGTCGGTGTTCTCGTCGGTCAGCTTGGCCAGGCGGATGGCGTTCATCTCGCTGTTGTTCAGGCTGAAGCTGACGTTGACCTTCTTGCCGCCGTCGACGGTGATCAGGTTGTCGTCACCGGTCCACCACAGCAGGCGGTCGCTGGGCAGGCCCTGCTCGCCGGTCTCGGGGTTGAAGTACAGCCAGTCGTTGCCGTTGAAGCTGCGCAGCCAGAGTTCCGGGGTCTGCGGCTGGTCGGCCACCAGGCGGATGGTCTGCACCCGTTCCAGCGGCACGTGGGCGATGGACAGCAGCAGGTCGATGACCTTGGCCTTCTTCTGCACCGAGGTATCGCCGGCCAGCAGCAGCTTGACGTTGTCGTCGTTGAGATTGTTGACACGCTTGATGGTCTCGCTGACGAAGGTCTCGACGTCGGCGGAGTGCTGGCGGATCGGCGCCATCAGGGCTTCGGCGGCGATCTTCTCGGGACCTTCCACCGGCAGGCTGTCGCGGAAGGTCGGGCCCTTGACCTTGGGTTTTTCGCTGCTGTAGCGCTTGGTCAGGACCAGGCGGTAGTACAGGGTCTGGTTGCCGCTGGCGCGGCGTGCCGACCAGGTCACCTTGCGGTTGCCGTCGACGCGGTTGACGCTGACCCCGTAGTTGTTGGAGATGAAGCTCTCGTTGAGGCTGACGTAGTCATGGCTCAGCGGCGGTACGTACATCTGGACCTTGACCGGGTCTTTCGGGCTGGCGACGAACTCGACCTTGGCGTCGATGTTCCACAGGTCGTCGGTCTCGTCCTCGGTCACCGGGATGCCGAGGAAGAAGATCTGATAGGCCGTGATCAGGACGCCCAGGAGCACCAGGACGGTGATCAGGACTTTCAGATGAAGGGTAAGAGAGCGCATCGGAATTACTCTGCGGTGTGAGCGTCAGTGGCGCAGGCGGGTTTGCCGGCAGCGTATTTAAGGCTTGGATCGACCAGTGCGTCGAAGTGCTTGAGCGCTTCGGAACCGATCAGCAGCGGATACTGGAAGGCGCTGCGGTCGGTGAGGTTGACTTCGATCTCGCGCAGGGCATTGCCCATGCAGATGTTCAGGGCGATCACCGGGCGGGCGGTGTAGGCCTTGCCTTCCTCGGGATCGTAGTCGCCGGCGCGGCGCTTGATCTTGCTGACCCGCGCCAGCGGGCGTTCGATCGGGTGGCTGTGGGCGGCGTCGATGGCCAGGTAGAAGCGCACCCAGGACTCGCCGTTGCGCTTGAAGCGCTTGATATCGCGGGCGCTGAGGGAGGCGGTCTTGGCCCCGGTGTCGAGTTTGGCGGCGACTTCCAGGTCGATGTCGCCGAGCCGGGCGTATTCGTTCAGGCCGTACACGGTCTTGCCGGTTGCCTGGGCCACGAGGGGCAAGCAACAGAGGCCGAGCAACGATAGAAGTGGCGAAAGTCTCATAGATCCTGGCGCAATGCTGTGGGGTATTCGGGTCAAGGCCACTGGCAAACTCTGCGCAAGCTCCTCGTTCGTCTGGCACAAGAAGATGACAGACACACTATCCATGCCACAAAAAACGGGGCGGCGGCATTCTATCACGCTGATGGTGGTACGCCAGCAGCGGCAATGAGACAACGCCGGCGGCGGTGAAGTTCGTTCTTAGACGATTGTCGACAATATTGATTTTGTCTTTGACTGCGAGGGTCAATTTGGCTAGTTTTGCCGCATTGATTTTCAAAGGTGTCGACAATCATGCTGGACACAGCCCAAGCCCCCGGAGTCGTTGCAGACGAGTCGGAAACCCTGTCCGAGAACGTCTTCCGACGCATCCAGGCGGCCATCGTCAAGGGCGAGATCGCCCCGGGCAGCAAGATCTCCGAGCCAGAACTGGCACGCACCTACGGCATCAGCCGCGGCCCGCTGCGCGAGGCCATCCACCGCCTGGAGGGCCAGCGCCTGCTGGTGCGCGTGCCCCATGTCGGCGCGCGGGTGGTGTCGCTGTCCCACGCCGAGCTGATCGAACTCTACGAAATCCGCGAATCCCTCGAAGGCATGGCCTGCCGCCTGGCCGCCGAGCGTATGAGCGTAGCCGAGATCGACGAGCTGCGGCGGGTGCTGGATACCCACGAACGCGACGCCGCGTTCCAGGCCGGGGTTGGCTACTACCAGCAGGAAGGCGACTACGACTTCCACTACCGGATCCTCCAGGGCAGCGGCAACAAGACCCTGGTCAAGATGCTCTGCGACGACCTTTACCAGCTGGTGCGCATGTACCGCATCCAGTTCTCGGCCACGCCCAACCGGCCGCGCCAGGCCTTTGCCGAACACCACCGGATTCTCGATGCCATCGCCGACCGTGACGGCGAACTGGCGGAACTCCTGATGCGCCGGCATATCGGCGCATCCAAACGCAACATCGAGCGTCACTACCTGGACGCCACTAGCCCACGAGGTGAGTCATGAGTCAGAAAAGCAGTCCCGGCCAGCGCTTTCGCGACGCGGTAGCCGCCGAGCACCCGCTGCAGGTGGTCGGTACCATCAATGCCAACCACGCCCTGCTGGCCAAGCGCGCCGGGTTCAAGGCCATCTACCTCTCCGGTGGCGGTGTCGCCGCTGGCTCCCTGGGCCTGCCAGACCTGGGCATCACCGGCCTGGACGACGTGCTCACCGATGTGCGCCGCATCACCGACGTCTGCGACCTGCCGCTGCTGGTGGATGTCGACACCGGTTTCGGCGCCTCGGCGTTCAACGTCGCCCGTACCGTCAAGTCGATGATCAAGTTCGGCGCCGCCGCCATCCATATCGAGGACCAGGTCGGCGCCAAGCGCTGCGGCCACCGTCCGAACAAGGAAATCGTCTCGCAACAGGAGATGGTCGACCGCATCAAGGCCGCCGTCGATGCCCGTACCGATGACAGCTTCGTGATCATGGCGCGTACCGACGCCCTCGCCGTCGAAGGCCTGGAAGCCGCCCTGGACCGCGCCGCCGCCTGCATCGAAGCCGGCGCCGACATGATCTTCCCCGAGGCCATCACCGAACTGTCGATGTACAAGACCTTCGCCGAGCGCGTGCGCGCGCCGATCCTGGCCAACATCACCGAATTCGGCGCCACGCCGCTGTACACCACCGAGGAGCTGGCCTCCGCCGACGTATCCCTGGCGCTGTACCCGCTGTCGGCCTTCCGCGCCATGAACAAGGCCGCCGAGAACGTCTACGCCGCCCTGCGCCGCGACGGCACGCAGAAGAACGTGATCGACACCATGCAGACCCGCATGGAGCTGTACGACGCCATCAATTACCACGCCTTCGAGCAAAGCCTCGACGCCCTGTTCGCGCAGAAAAAGGCCTGAGCCAAAGGCCCCTGATTAGCCAATAGCTTCCATAACAAGTTCAAGAAAGGAGATATCCCATGGCCGAAGCAAAAGTACTCAGCGGAGCCGGCCTGCGTGGCCAGGTGGCCGGGCAGACCGCACTGTCGACAGTCGGTCAGGCCGGTGCCGGGCTGACCTACCGCGGCTACGACGTGCGTGACCTCGCCGCCAACGCCCTGTTCGAGGAAGTCGCCTACCTGCTGCTCTACGGCGAGCTGCCGAACAAGGCGCAACTGGCCGAATACCAGGCCCGCCTGAAAACCCTGCGCGACCTGCCGCAAGCGCTGAAGGAAGTGCTCGAACGCATCCCGGCCAACGCCCACCCGATGGACGTCATGCGCACCGGCTGCTCGGTGCTCGGCACCCTGGAGCAGGAACTGAACTTCGACCAGCAGCGCGACAAGACCGATCGCCTGCTCGCCCTGTTCCCGGCAGTGATGTGCTACTGGTACCGCTTCAGCCACCACGGCGTGCGCATCGACTGCACCAGCGACGAAGACACCATCGGCGGCCACTTCCTGCACCTGCTGCACGGGAAGAAGCCGAGCGAGCTGCACGTCAAGGTGATGAACGTCTCGCTGATCCTCTACGCCGAGCACGAGTTCAACGCTTCGACCTTCACTGCGCGGGTCTGTGCTTCGACCCTGTCCGACCTGTACTCCTGCGTCACCGCGGCCATCGGCTCGCTGCGCGGCCCGCTGCATGGTGGTGCCAACGAAGCGGCGATGGAACTGATCGAACGCTTCCAGAGCCCGCAGGAAGCGGTGGCCGAACTGCTCAAGATGCTCGAGCGCAAGGACAAGATCATGGGCTTCGGCCATGCCATCTACAAAGAGTCCGACCCGCGCAACGAGGTGATCAAGGGCTGGTCGAAGAAACTTGCCGACGAAGTGGGCGACAAGGTCCTGTATCCGGTCTCCGAAGCCATCGACAAGACCATGTGGGAGCAGAAGAAGCTGTTCCCGAATGCCGACTTCTACCATGCCTCGGCGTACCACTTCATGGGTATCCCGACCAAGCTGTTCACCCCGATCTTCGTCTGCTCGCGCCTGACCGGCTGGGCGGCGCACGTGTTCGAGCAGCGCGCCAACAACCGCATCATCCGTCCGAGCGCCGAGTACACCGGCGTCGAGCAGCGCGCCTACGTGCCGATCGAGAAGCGTTGATATAGACCTTGAGCACACCGCTTGATCCTGTGGGAGCTGGCTTGCCAGCGATAGGCCAGACCCGGCAATGAAGCTGTTCCTGCCGACCTCATCGCTGGCAAGCCAGCTCCCACAGGGGGCGGTGGGGCTCTTGAGAATAATGATCGACACAAAACCGAACCCGTGACCGAGCCGACCTGAAATGAACACCGAATTCCGCAAGTCCCTGCCAGGTACCGCCCTGGACTATTTCGATGCCCGTGCGGCGGTCGATGCGATCGCGCCGGGTGCCTACGACCGCCTGCCCTACACCTCCCGCGTGCTCGCCGAGAACCTGGTGCGCCGCTGTGATCCGGCAACCTTGAACGCCTCGCTCGGCCAGCTGATCGAGCGCAAGCGCGACCTCGACTTCCCCTGGTTCCCGGCCCGTGTCGTCTGCCACGACATTCTCGGCCAGACCGCCCTGGTCGATCTCGCCGGCCTGCGTGACGCCATTGCCGACAAGGGCGGTGACCCGGCCCAGGTCAACCCGGTGGTGCCGGTCCAGTTGATCGTCGACCACTCCCTGGCCGTGGAATGTGGCGGCTTCGACCCGCAGGCGTTCGAGAAGAACCGCGCCATCGAAGACCGCCGCAACGAAGACCGTTTCCACTTCATCAACTGGACCAAGAAGGCGTTCAAGAACGTCGATGTGATCCAGCCGGGCAACGGCATCATGCACCAGATCAACCTGGAGAAGATGTCCCCGGTGATCCATGCCGAACGCGGCGTGGCCTATCCCGATACCTGCGTCGGCACCGACAGTCACACCCCGCACGTCGATGCCCTGGGCGTGATTGCCATCGGTGTCGGTGGTCTGGAAGCCGAGAACGTGATGCTCGGTCGCGCCTCGTGGATGCGCCTGCCGGAAATCGTCGGCGTCGAGCTGTCCGGCAAGCCGCAGCCAGGCATCACCGCCACCGACGTGGTGCTGGCCCTGACCGAATTCCTGCGCAAGCAGAAAGTGGTCGGCGCCTACCTGGAGTTCCATGGCGAGGGCGCCCGGGCCCTGACCCTCGGTGACCGCGCCACCATTTCCAACATGGCCCCGGAATACGGTGCCACGGCGGCGATGTTCGCCATCGACCAGCAGACCATCGACTACCTGCGCCTGACCGGCCGCGACGAGCAGCAGGTCAAGCTGGTGGAAACCTATGCCAGGGAGGCCGGCCTGTGGGCCGACAGCCTGGTCAACGCCGAGTACGAGCGGGTACTGCGCTTCGACCTGTCCAGCGTGGTGCGCAACATGGCCGGCCCGTCCAACCCCCATGCCCGCGTCGCCACCAGTGATCTTGCGGCCAAGGGTATCGCCGGCGCCTGGGAGGAAGTCCCGGGGCAGATGCCGGACGGTGCGGTGATCATCGCCGCCATCACCAGTTGCACCAACACCAGCAATCCGCGCAACGTCATCGCTGCCGGCCTGCTGGCGCGCAATGCCAACAAGCTGGGCCTGACCCGCAAGCCGTGGGTCAAGTCATCGCTGGCGCCGGGTTCGAAGACCGTGGCCCTGTACCTCGACGAAGCCGGACTGACCGACGATCTGGAGCAGCTGGGCTTCGGCGTGGTGGCCTTCGCCTGCACCACCTGCAACGGCATGTCCGGCGCGCTGGATCCGGTGATCCAGCAGGAGATCATCGATCGCGACCTGTACGCCACCGCCGTGCTCTCCGGCAACCGCAACTTCGACGGGCGTATCCACCCGTATGCCAAGCAGGCCTTCCTCGCTTCGCCGCCGCTGGTGGTGGCCTATGCCATCGCCGGGACCATCCGCTTCGATATCGAGAAGGATGTGCTGGGCGTGGTCGACGGCAAGGAAATCCGCCTCAAGGACATCTGGCCGAGCGACGAGGAAATCGACGCGGTGGTCCGCGCCTCGGTGAAGCCGGAGCAGTTCCGCCAGGTGTATATCCCGATGTTCGCCATCGAAGAGGACAAGGGGCCGAAGGTCGCGCCGCTGTACGAATGGCGGCCGATGAGCACCTATATCCGCCGTCCGCCGTACTGGGAAGGCGCCCTGGCCGGCGAACGCACGCTCAAGGGCATGCGCCCGCTGGCGGTGCTGCCGGACAACATCACCACCGACCACCTGTCGCCGTCCAACGCCATCATGATGGACAGCGCGGCCGGCGAGTACCTGGCGAAAATGGGCCTGCCGGAAGAGGACTTCAACTCCTACGCCACCCACCGCGGCGATCACCTGACCGCCCAGCGCGCCACCTTCGCCAACCCGAAACTGTTCAACGAAATGGTCCAGGAAGGCGGCAAGGTCAAGCAGGGTTCGCTGGCGCGGATCGAGCCGGAAGGCCAGGTCACGCGCATGTGGGAGGCGATCGAAACCTACATGGAGCGCAAGCAGCCGCTGATCATCGTCGCCGGTGCCGACTATGGCCAGGGCTCGTCCCGTGACTGGGCGGCCAAGGGCGTGCGCCTGGCGGGTGTCGAGGCCATCGTTGCCGAAGGCTTCGAGCGTATCCACCGCACCAACCTGGTGGGCATGGGCGTGCTGCCGCTGGAGTTCAAGCCGGGCACCGACCGCAAGACCCTGGAACTGGACGGCAGCGAACTGTACGACGTGGTCGGCCAGCGCACGCCGCGGGCGACCCTGACCCTGGTCATCACCCGCAAGAACGGCGAGCGCGTCGAAGTGCCGGTGACCTGCCGCCTGGATACCGCCGAGGAAGTGTCTATCTACGAGGCTGGTGGCGTGTTGCAGCGCTTTGCCCAGGACTTCCTCGAAGGCGCGGCTTGATGGCAAGGCCCGGGCAGTGATGTCGGCTGTCCGGGCCTCATCGCTGGCAACGCCAGCTCCCACAAGGTTCGCGGTGCATGCGATACCTGTGGGAGCTGGCGTTGCCAGCGATTGGGGTTTCACCAATTGAACTGACAGGACAAATCCATGGCGCATGTACCCCAGATAAAAATCCCCGCCACCTACATCCGTGGCGGCACCAGCAAGGGTGTGTTCTTCAATCTCCAGGACCTGCCCGAAGCCGCCCAGCTCCCCGGCGCGGCCCGCGATGCCCTGCTGCTGCGGGTGATCGGCAGTCCCGATCCCTACGGCAAGCAGATCGACGGCATGGGCGGCGCCACCTCCAGCACCAGCAAGACAGTGATCCTGTCGCGCAGCATCAAGCCCGATCACGACGTCGATTACCTGTTCGGCCAGGTCTCCATCGACAAGGCCTTCGTCGACTGGAGCGGCAACTGCGGCAACCTTTCGGCGGCGGTGGGCTCCTTCGCCATCAGCGCCGGCCTGGTCGACGCCAGCCGCATCCCGGCCAGCGGCATCGCCACCGTGCGTATCTGGCAGGCCAATATCGGCAAGACCATCATCGCCCATGTGCCGATCACCAATGGCGAGGTCCAGGAAACCGGCGACTTCGAGCTGGACGGTGTGACCTTCCCGGCAGCCGAAGTGCAGCTGGAGTTCCTCGATCCGGCGGCGGACGAGGATGGCGACGGCGGGGCGATGTTCCCCACCGGCAACCTGGTGGACCAACTGGAGGTGCCGGGTGTCGGCAGCTTCGAGGTCACCCTGATCAACGCCGGGATCCCGACCATCTTCGTCAATGCCGAGGCCATCGGTTACACCGGCACCGAGTTGCAGGACGCGATCAACGGCGATGCCGAGGCCCTGGCCCGGTTCGAGACCATCCGTGCCCACGGCGCGGTGCGCATGGGGCTGATCAAGCATGTCGACGAAGCGGCGGGGCGCCAGCACACGCCGAAGGTGGCCTTTGTCGCGCCGCCGGCGGATTACCTGTCGTCCAGTGGCAAGCAGGTCAAGGCTGCGGATATCGACCTGCTGGTGCGGGCGCTGTCCATGGGCAAGCTGCACCACGCCATGATGGGTACGGCGGCGGTGGCTATCGGCACGGCGGCGGCGATTCCGGGCACGTTGGTGAACTTGGCGGCCGGTGGTGGCGAGCGTGAGGCGGTGCGTTTCGGCCATCCGTCCGGGACCCTGCGGGTGGGCGCGCAGGCGCAGCAGGTGAGCGGGCAGTGGAGCGTGACCAAGGCGATCATGAGCCGCAGTGCGCGGGTGTTGATGGAAGGGTGGGTGAGGGTGCCGGGGGATTCGTTCTAAGGCACTTTCTTCTGCGGGAGAAGCGGTGTTCGTCGTGAGGCGGGCACCGCTTTTTTGTTGTCCTCTCGGGCCTCATCGCTGGCAAGCCAGCTCCCACAGGTTCGGCAGTACATGCAATCCTTGTGGGAGCTGGCTTGCCAGCGATGAGGCCCGGAAGAGCACTGCAAAACCCCCAGGCATAAAAAAAGCCCCGCTTTTCAGCGGGGCTCTTTCAACGCAGGGTCCAGCTTAGACCTGAACAGCCGGGATCTTGGCGTTCGCAGCGGCTTCGCGGAACTCGGCGATCTGGTCGAAGCTCAGGTAGCGGTAAACGTCGGCAGCCATGCTGTCGATGTTCTTCGCGTACTCCATGTACTCCTCGACGGTCGGCAGCTTGCCGATGATCGAAGCGACTGCGGCCAGTTCGGCCGAAGCCAGGTACACGTTGGTCGCGTCGCCCAGGCGGTTCGGGAAGTTACGGGTCGAAGTGGAGACCACGGTCGAACCGGTCTGCACACGTGCCTGGTTACCCATGCACAGCGAGCAGCCTGGCATTTCCATGCGTGCGCCAGCCTTGCCGTAGATGCCGTAGTAGCCTTCTTCGGTCAGCTGGTGGGCGTCCATCTTGGTTGGTGGAGCCAGCCACAGACGGGTTGGAATGCCACCCTTGACCTTGTCCAGCAGCTTGCCGGCAGCGCGGAAGTGACCGATGTTGGTCATGCACGAACCGATGAACACTTCGTCGATCTTCTCGCCCTGTACGGTCGACAGCAGGCGGGCATCGTCCGGGTCGTTCGGCGCGCAGAGCACAGGCTCCTTGACGTCGGCCAGGTCGATCTCGATGATCTCGGCGTATTCGGCATCGGCGTCGGCAGACAGCAGCTCAGGGTTGGCCAGCCAGGCTTCCATGGCTTGCGCGCGGCGCTCCAGGGTGCGTGGGTCGCCGTAGCCTTCGCCGATCATCCAGCGCAGCAGGGTGATGTTGGACTGCAGGTACTCGGCGATAGCTTTCTCTGGCAGCTTGATGGTGCAACCGGCAGCGGAACGCTCGGCCGAGGCGTCGGACAGTTCGAACGCTTGCTCGACGGTCAGGTCGTTCAGGCCTTCGATCTCCAGGATGCGGCCGGAGAAGGCGTTTTTCTTGCCTTTCTTCTCGACGGTCAGCAGGCCTTTCTGGATCGCGTAGTAAGGGATCGCGTGAACCAGGTCGCGCAGGGTGATGCCAGGCTGCAGCTTGCCCTTGAAGCGAACCAGGATCGATTCAGGCATGTCCAGCGGCATGACGCCGGTGGCTGCGGCGAAGGCGACCAGGCCGGAACCGGCCGGGAACGAGATGCCGATCGGGAAGCGGGTGTGCGAGTCGCCACCGGTGCCGACGGTGTCAGGCATCAGCATGCGGTTCAGCCAGCTGTGGATGATGCCGTCGCCAGGACGCAGGGACACGCCGCCACGGGTGCGGATGAAGTCTGGCAGGGTGTGGTGGGTGGTGACGTCGATCGGCTTCGGATAGGCCGCGGTGTGGCAGAACGACTGCATGACCAGGTCGGCGGAGAAGCCCAGGCAGGCCAGGTCTTTCAGCTCGTCGCGGGTCATCGGGCCAGTGGTGTCCTGGGAGCCGACGGTGGTCATCTTCGGCTCGCAGTAGGTGCCCGGGCGAACGCCGGCTACGCCGCAGGCCTTGCCGACCATCTTCTGCGCCAGGGTGTAGCCCTTGCCGGTGTCGGCAGGCTGCTCTGGCTTCTTGAACAGGTCGGAAGCGCCCTGGCCCAGTTCGGCACGGGCTTTTTCGGTCAGGCCACGGCCAACGATCAGCGGGATACGGCCGCCAGCGCGGACTTCATCCAGCAGGACTTCGGTTTTCAGCTCGAAGTTGGTGACCAGCTCGTCGCTGCCGTGACGGCGGACTTCACCCTTGAACGGGTAAACGTCGATGACGTCGCCCATGGCCAGGTTGGTGCAGTCGAATTCGATCGGCAGGGCGCCGGCGTCTTCCATGGTGTTGTAGAAGATCGGGGCGATCTTGGTGCCGAAGCAGAAACCACCGGCGCGCTTGTTCGGCACGTACGGGATGTCGTCGCCGAAGAACCACAGCACGGAGTTGGTAGCGGATTTACGGGAAGAACCGGTACCGACCACGTCACCGACGTAGGCGACCGGGAAGCCCTTGGCCTTGACCGCTTCGATCTGTGCCAGCGGGCCGACCGAACCAGGTTGCGAAGGCTCGATGCCGTCACGGGCCATTTTCAGCATGGCCAGGGCGTGCAGCGGGATGTCAGGGCGCGACCAGGCGTCCGGGGCAGGGGACAGGTCGTCGGTGTTGGTTTCGCCAGGCACCTTGAACACGGTCAGGGTGTACTTCTCGGCGATGGCCGGACGCGAGGTGAACCACTCGCCGGCAGCCCAGGATTCCAGCACGGCCTTGGCGTGAACGTTGCCGGCCTTGGCTTTTTCGGCCACGTCGTGGAAGGCATCGAACATCAGCAGGGTGTGCTTCAGTTGCTCGGCCGCGACGGCGCCCAGCTCGGCGTCATCCAGCAGCTCGACCAGGGTGGCGATGTTGTAGCCGCCCTGCAGGGTGCCCAGCAGCTCGGTGGCACGCTTGCGGTCGATAAGTGGGGAAGTGGCGTCGCCCTTGACGATGGCGGAGAGGAAAGCGGCCTTGACGTAGGCGGCTTCGTCGACTCCCGGGGGAACGCGGTCGGTGATCAGTTCAACGAGGAAGGCTTCTTCGCCGGCCGGCGGGTTTTTCAGCAGCTCGACCAGGCCTGCAGTTTGTTCGGCGTTGAGCGGCTGGGGAACGATACCCAGTGCTGCGCGCTCTTCGATATGTTTGCGGTAGGCTTCAAGCACAGTTATTACCCTCATCAGTGGTCCCAAATGGGTGTCCGGGACGCTCATCCAGAAAATCCGCACTCATGCGCAAATACGGCTTTTTGAGCCGCGTAGCCAGAGTTGCAGGAAATCCTTACAGAAGCTGCTTTCAAAGTTTTACGCCTGTAGAACGGAGGCTGATGAGGGCTGGTGCGGGACATTCAGGGCTGAATCTCCCGAACCAACGCCGTTCTACCGGATGAACTGTGCTCGTGACGCTTTGAAAACAGCTTCTAACGGACATTGGTGCCTAAAAAGGCGGTGTGATTCTACGGCAATTTCCAAATAAAGGTAAGGCGACGACGAAGACTTTAGCGAGTGACCCCCGTTAGACAAAGGGCTAACATGGCCGCCTGTTTCACTGCCATGCTGTCGATTCGCCCATGTCCAATCAGTCCATCAAGACGCCTTGCGTCGGCCTCTGCTCCACGGTTTACGGGGATACGGTGTGCCGTGGCTGCAAGCGCTTCCACCACGAAGTGATCCACTGGAACGGCTATAACGACGACGAGAAACGCGCCGTCTGGCTGCGCCTGGAGCAACTGCTGGTGCAGGTGATGACCGCCAAGCTGGAGGTGTTCGACATCGAGCGCCTGCGCCAGCAACTGGAGCAGCGCAAGATCCGCTACGTGGCCCACCAGTCGGAATATTGCTGGGCCTACCAACTGATCGCCCGCGGCGCCCGGGTGATCCGCGAGCTGGAGGCCTACGGCCTGGTCCTGCTCCCCGAGTTCCGCGACTGGGAACTGCCGGAACTGCGCGACGCCATCGATACCGAGTTCTTCCTGCTTTCCGAAGCCCACTACCAGCGCTACATCGCCCCGGGGTTCCTCAAGGATGCCCTGGGCGCCAGGTAGTTCGTCAGTTGCTCCGGCTTTTGTTCCAGAGGCTTGTATGCTCAAGGAACCACTCGGGTATTCGTGAAACTGATCAGCAGTCGTTTCAACGTCAGGGAGACTGAACGATGAACACTGCTGCCCCCGCCGTACACCGGCATACCCCGACGCTCCGGGCATTCGATGCACGCGGCCTGGTGATTCGCGATATCGCCTATCTGCGCGAGCTGGACGTAGTGCCTGTAACCTGCCTGATCAGCCGCCATCAGCATGACGCCCGTGGATTCCCGCTGCGCAGTGCCGATCCGCGCCTGTACGAGCAGGGTCTATGGAACGTCGCCTGGCACACCGACCTGGCCGGCCAGGCGCTGTGTACCCGTAGTCTGGATGCCGGCCTTAGCGTGACCCTGCACGATGCTGCTCGTCGTCCCGGTCTGCAGGTCGACCATATCCGCCAGCTCGACGGCGGCGGCGAGGATCCTGCCGAGGCCGTCACCCGGCTCTGGAGTTACGAAAGCCCGACACTGCGTGGACGTGTGCTGACCCTCAGCGAGCAGCTTGCCGGGCAGCCGGCAAGGATTACCGAACGCTTCGTTTACGCTGCGGCGACCCCCGCCGAACAGGCATTGAATCTCGCCGGCCTCTGCGTACAGCACTTCGACCCGGCCGGGGTAGTGGTCATCGACCAGATGACGCTGACCGGTGTAGCGCTTTCGCTTAGCCGGTTCCTGCTGGACGGCGCCGATGACGCCGAGCATGAAGCCGACTGGCAGCAGGCAACGTTGCCGCTTGGAGACGTCCACACCAGCCTGACCCGCAGCGATGCCACCGGCGCAGTGCTGACCACCACGGATGCCGCCGGCCACCGCCAACGTATTGCCTATGACCTGGCCGGGCAGTTGCGCAGCCGCTGGCTAGTGCTGCCAAGCGGCGAAGACGTGCAAATGGTTGCCGCACTGGACTATGACGCCGCCGGCAACCTGCTGCGCCAAGTGCATGGCAACGGAGTAGAGGTCAGCTGTCGCTACGAGGCGCAGACCCTGCGCCTGGCTGCGATCCGTGTCGAGCGTCCCGCCGGGCATCCGCTGGGCGCGGCGCTGCTCCAGGACTTGCGCTACGAGTACGACCCCGTCGGCCATGTCACGGGCATCGCCAATGAAGCCGCAGGCCCGACCTACTGGCGCAACCAGCGGGTCTCGGCGCGCAGCACCTATCGACATGACAGTCTCTATCGGCTGGTCGAGGCCACGGGTCGGGAAATGGCCAGCGCCCATTGGCAGGGCGGTCGCCTGATGCCGGTAGCGGTCGCCCTGGATGATGCCACCTACACCCGCTACGCCCAGGGCTACCGCTATGACCATGGCGGCAATCTCAGGCAGATTCGCCACAGTGCGCCCGTTGCGGCCAGCAGCCACACCACCGAGATTACCGTCAGCGCCTGCAGCAATCGCGCCGTGCTCGCCAGCCTGGGCGACAGTCCGCAGCAGGTGGATGCGCTGTTCACCGCTGCCGGCGCTCAGCGCCAGCTGAACCCCGGCCAGGCGTTGCGCTGGACGCCGCGTGCCGAGCTGCGCAGCGTGGTGTTGGCCACCCGTGACGTCGATCAGGAGCACTATCGCTATGACGCGGCCAGCCAGCGCGTGCTGAAAGTCACCCGCAGCAGTGGGGCGCCGACCCGACGGGTGGTCTATCTGCCGAATCTGGAGCTGAGGAGCATGGGCCATGGCGACGAAGCGCTCGAGGCGCTGCAGGTCATTCAGGTGCCCGACAGCGGCCGGGTGCGGGTCCGCCTGTTGCATTGGCAAAGCGGCAAGCCGGATGGCATCGACAACGATCAGTTGCGCTACAGCTACACCACCCTCACCGGCAGTTGCGGCCTGGAAATCGACGGCAACGGTGCGCTGATCAGCAACGAAGAGTTCTATCCCTTCGGCGGTACTGCGATCTGGACCGCACGCAATGCGCTGGAGGCGGACTACAAGACCCTGCGCTACTCGGGCAAGGAGCACGATGCCAGCGGCCTGTGCTATTTCGGCTATCGCTACTATCAGCCTTGGGTCGCTCGCTGGTTGAGCGCGGACCCGGCGGGAACGCGGGACGGGCTCAATCCCTATGCGATGGTCGGCAACGACCCGGTGAGCTTCTTCGATGCCCAGGGATTGATGCGACGTTCGCCGCAGGCCGGTGGCAGCAGGCCGTCCACGCCACCCTTCATCACCATGGCAAGGGGCTTGCACCAGTTCCCCTCGCTGGAGCGGCGCCAGGTGATCGATGCCCTGCAAGACGCCCGGGGCATCATGGCCAAGGTACTCCATCCCGATCCTTTGCCCGATGAGGAGATGCGCACCTGGTTCGGCCCGGCGTATCCGATGCAAGCCCGGCAGGTGGTGGAAACCTGGGGCAAGGTTGCGCAATTCCTGACCACCTACAGCTCGCCTTATCCGGGCTACGACAAGTTCCACAGGGTGCTCTCTCCCGAGCCCGACCAATATGCGCTGGTCGACAGCGATGACTTCGATGGCGTATTGAGGATCGATTCGGGCTTCTTCGATAGCAGTACCTCGGCTGTCGAGCGAACGGCGACAGTCATCCACGAGCTTTCCCACCTGAGCCGGGTATCGAAGGTTCCGGTGCCAGGGCCGGGTACGCGGGATTTCTTCTATCTGCTGGAAGGCAATGCACGAAGGGATTCGGACAGGATGGTCAATAAAGGGGACATGGCGCCCGAGGATCTCGAGGATCCCCAGTCCCTGTTCAACGAAATCGCTACGCTAGACAACCTGGTTGTGGAGCATGTGGATGAAACCGTCATGAAGTACTCCACGCCGCTCAAGCGTGACTTCATGGTCGTCAGGCAGGCGCGCCACGAATTCGAAAGCCGGCCATTGCTGCGAGCCCGGGTTGCAGCCAGGAATGCCGACAGCATCGCCCAGGCGGCGATGGCGATCGCTGCCCGACGTCCTTGAGCGGTTGCTGGCCGGACGCGGCGCCGGCCAGCGACATTAAGCTCAGCCCTGCGCCAGTTCGTTCAGGTGCGCCGCGACCTCTGCGGTCTTCAGTACCAGCACGTCGCTTTCCAGCGAGTCCAGCACCACTTCCGCGGTATTTCCGATCAGTGCCCCTGTAATCCCGGTGCGGGCCACGGTGCCGATGACCGTGACCACGGCGTCCAGCTTGCTGGCGGTGTAGGGAATCAGCACATCCGCCGGCCCTTCGGCGACATGCAGGCGCTCGTCGCTGATGTCGAATTCGGCCTGGAACGCCGCGCATTCCTCGCGATAACGCTGTTCGATGGTTTCCTTGAGCTGGTACACCGGATCCGCCGCCGAGAGCATCGGCGACGGATGGGCGGCGATCACGTGCAGGTCGCCCTTGGCCAGCCCGGCGATGGCGTAGCCGTGGTCGATGATGTCGCCGTGCAGCACACGGTGGTCCTGGTCGCGGTTGCCGACGTCGACCGCCGCCAGGATCACCCCGCCGGTCCATGGCCGTTCGGTCTTGACCATCAGCACCGCCGCCGGGCACAGGCGCAGCAGCTTCCAGTCCGAGGGAGTGAGCAGGGCCTTTTTCAGCGGGTTGTCCGGGCGATGCTCCTTGATCACCAGCTCGCAGCCCTCGGCCTGCTGCACATCGATGATCGATTCGTGCAGGGTGTCGTGCCAGGCCTGCTCGAAGGTGACGTTGTCGTAGCCATCGTCGTGCAACTGGCTGCTGAGCAGGCTGAGCAGGGCGCTGTGGTCGTGCTTGCGATCGCACATCAGCAGGTGCAGGCGCGCGCCGGTGGCCGTGGCGATGAGCTTGGCCCGGGTCAGGGCGCGGCTGTGGGCGTGTTCGGGATCGAGGACCACGAGGATGCTGCGGACGGCTTGCATGAGTCTGGACTCCCTTGGGAAATGACGACCGATGCCTGACTATAGTCGGCGCCCGCCGCGACGGAGCTTGATGCATATCAAAGCATAGTCACTGGTGCGCGCCGGCCGCGCCGGTATAATCGCCGGCCCTGTCGCCCTCATGCCGTTTGTGAATCATGGAACCCATTCCCGAAATCGACGCCTTCCTCGGTTGCCGCACCCCCGACGCCTGGGTGCAAGCGGCGCTGGCCGACCAGGAAACGATGCTGATCGACCATAAGAACTGCGAATTCAAGGCGGCGAGCACCGCCCTCAGCCTGATCGCCAAGTACAACGCCCATATCGACCTGATCAACATGATGTCGCGCCTGGCCCGCGAGGAGCTGGTCCATCACGAACAGGTGCTGCGCCTGATGAAGCGCCGCAAGATCCCCCTGCGTCCCGTGTCCGCCGGCCGCTACGCCTCGGGCCTGCGCCGTGTGGCCCGGGCCCACGAGCCGGCCAAGCTGGTCGACACCCTGGTGATCGGCGCCTTTATCGAAGCGCGCAGTTGCGAGCGGTTCGCCGCACTGGTGCCGCATCTCGACGAAGAACTCGGCAAGTTCTACTACGGCCTGCTCAAGAGCGAGGCGCGGCACTATCAGGGGTATCTGAAGTTGGCCCTGCAATACGGCGATGCCGAGGATATCCAGCGCACCGTGGACAAGGTGCGTGAGGTCGAGGTCGAGCTGATCCTTTCCCCGGATGAAGAATTCCGCTTCCACAGCGGCGTCCCTGCCTGAGTTGACTCTACACCCCCCCCTGTGGGAGCGGGTTCACCGGGACGCCGGACCGCCGCGATGACGGCAGTGAAGCCACCACCGTCATCGCGGCGGTCCGGCGTCCCGGTAAACCCGCTCCCACAAGGCCCGCGTTGCCTTCCTGATCCTGACTCTTCCACTCAGCCTTTCATCGCCAAAATAGAAAGCAAGCTAATAAATGCCTGGACAATGATTGCCTAAGCAGACATATTTGCTTACATTACTGCCTAAGCAGGGTTCTCCCCACATGCAGCATTTCACCCCGGAAAATTTCCAGACCTGCACCATCGGCCTGCTTCTCGGTCGCGCCGCGCTGGTCAAGGACCGCATCCTCGACAGCCATCTGCAGGATCACGACGTCACCGCCGCGCAGTTCAAGGTGTTGATCATCATTGCCCAGTTCGCCGTCGATACCCCGGCCGACCTGTGCCGCTACCTTGGCCTGGACAGCGGCTCGATGACGCGCATGCTCGATCGCCTCGAGCAGAAAGACCTGATCGCCCGCAGCCGCTGCCCGCAAGACCGTCGCCAGATCCGCGTCGGCCTGACCGACGGTGGTCGCCAACTGGCCGACCGCCTGCCGCATATCGGCGCGGCGGCAATGAACGAGCTGGTCGGCACCCTTGATCCCGCAGAACTGGCCACCCTCACCGCGATCCTGACCAAGGTGCTGGTCAATGCCGGCGATGCCTTGACCCTGTTGCGGGTGGGCGACAAATGAACAAGACCACCTTGCGTACCAGCCTGAGCCTGCTGGCGCTGGCCTTGAGCCTGGCCGGATGTGCCAGCTATGAAGGTCTGTCCACCTCCGGCAAGCGCCTGTCCGCCGCCGAACTGCAAGCCGGCAAGACCCTCGCTGGCGTCACCCTGTCGCCGGCCGCCTGGCCGAAAAGCGACTGGTGGCGCAGCCTTGGCGATCCACAACTGGACGGCCTGATCGGCGAAGCCCTGCGCGACAGCCCGGACATGCAGATCGCCAGCGCTCGCGCTCACCAGGCCAGCGCTGCGGCCCTGGCCGCCGATGCCGAGCGCATGCCGACCCTGGATGCCAATGCCAGTGTCAGTCGTGCGCGCCTGGACCGTACCCAGGATCCATCGGGGCAGGGCGGGCGCTATTCGACCTCGCGCAACCTGAGCCTCGACTTCAGCTACAACTTCGATCTCTGGGGCGGCCAGCGTGACGCCTGGGAGGCCGCCCTGGGCCAGGCCCGTGCCGCCGAGGTCGATCGCCAGGCCGCCAGCCTGACCCTGGCCGCCGATGTGGCCCGGGCCTACAGCCAGCTCGGCCAGGCCTATATCGTCAACGACCTGACCCAGGAAGACCTCAAGCGCACCCGGCAAATGCTCGACCTGGGCAAGCGCCGCCTGCAGGCCGGGATCGACAGCGACTATCAGTTGCAGCAGACCGAAAGCCTCGCCGCCAGTTCGGAAGAACAGGCGATCGACGCCGCCAAACAGCTGCGCAGCGCGCAGATCACCCTGGCCGTGCTGCTCGGCAAAGGCCCGGATCGCGCCCGCGAGATCGCCCGCCCGGCGGTGCTCAAGCCGGGGGCGGTGGCGCTGCCATCGGTGTTGCCCGCCGAACTGCTCGGCCGTCGCCCCGATCTGGTGGCCGCGCGCTGGCGGGTCGAGGCGGCGGGCAAGTCCATCGACGCCAGCAAGACCCGCTTCTACCCCAACCTCAACCTGACCGCTGCTGCTGGCACCCAGGCCCTGCTGGGGGACGCGATCTTCGGGGCGCCAAGCCGCTTCTTCAATATCGCTCCGACCATCTCGCTGCCGATCTTCGACGGCGGTCGCCTGCGTGCCGATCTCGACGCCCGCGACGCCGACTACGACCTGGCGGTGGCCCAGTACAACAAGAGCCTGGTCAATGCCCTCGGAGAGGTGAGCGACAGCATCGACCAGTTGCACGCCCTCGGCGAGCAGGTCGCGGCCAAGCAGCGCGCCGCCGATATCGCCCAGCAGTCCTACGACACGGTGATGCAGCGCTACGGCGCCGGCATCGGCAACTTCCTCGATGTGCTGAGCATCGAGCAGCAATTGCTGCAGGCCCAGCGTCAACTGGCGCAGCTCAACGCCGAGCGCATCGACCGCTCGATCCTGCTGATGCAGGCCCTTGGTGGTGGCTTCCAGGCCGACGCCGCACCCCAACAGCACGCCGCGAACCCGTCGCCGGCGCCTCGTCACCCATAACGTCAAGGTATTCGTCATGGCTAACCCAACGGACACTGCCGTCAACGAGCAGGACGTCAACAACCAGCGCAAACGCAAGACCTGGCTGATCGGCCTGGTGCTCATCGTCGCCGCCCTCGGCGCCGGCACCTGGGCCTGGCACGAGCTGTACGGGCGCTGGAGCGAAAGCACCGACGACGCCTACGTCAATGGCAACGTGGTGGAAATCACCCCGCTGGTCAGCGGCACCGTGGTCAGCATCGGCGCCGACGACGGCGACCTGGTGCACGCTGGCCAGGAGCTGATCCGCTTCGACCCGAGCGATGCCGAGGTCGGCCTGCAGGCCGCCGAGGCCAAGCTGGCCCGGGCGGTGCGCCAGGTGCGCGGGCTGTACAGCAATGTCGACGGGCAGAAGGCCCAGGTCGCGGCGCGCAAGGCCGAGCTGCAAAAGGCCCAGGAAAACTACAACCGGCGCAAGACCCTGGCTGCCGGCGGGGCGATTTCCCAGGAAGAGCTGTCCCATGCCCGTGACGACCTGGCCTCGGCGCAGAGCGCCCTGAGCAATGCCCAGCAGCAACTCAACACCACCACCGCACTGGTGGACGACACCGTGGTTTCGTCCCATCCGGAAGTCCAGGCCGCCGCCGCCGAGCTGCGCCAGGCCTACCTGAGCAACGCCCGTACCACCCTGGTGGCGCCGGTCACCGGTTATGTGGCCAAGCGCACCGTGCAATTGGGCCAGCGCCTGGAGCCCGGTACCGCGACCATGGCGGTGATCCCTCTCGACCAACTGTGGATCGACGCCAACTTCAAGGAAACCCAACTGCGCAACATGCGCATCGGCCAGCCGGTGGAGATCAGCACCGACCTCTACGGCAGCGAAGTGAAATACAGCGGCACCATCGACAGCCTCGGCGCCGGTACCGGCAGCGCCTTCGCCCTGCTGCCGGCACAGAACGCCACCGGTAACTGGATCAAGATCGTCCAGCGTGTGCCGGTGCGGGTGCATATCAACCCCGAGCAACTGGCCAAGCATCCGCTGCGCATCGGCCTGTCGACCATTGTCGACGTCGACCTGCACGACCAGAGCGGTCCGGTGCTGGCCCAGCAGCCACCGCAGAAGGCCAGTTTCGCCACCCAGGTGTATGACCGCCAACTGGCCGAGGCCGACACCCTGATCGCCCGGCTGATCCACGACAACAGCGCCAGCGACAAGACGGCACAGCGATGAGCAACCAGGCCTCGTTCACCCCGCCGAGCCTGCTGCTGACCACGGTCGGCCTGTCCCTGGCGACCTTCATGCAGGTGCTCGACACCACCATTGCCAACGTGGCGCTGCCGACCATTTCCGGCAACCTCGGGGTGAGTTCGGAGCAGGGCACCTGGGTCATCACCTCGTTTGCGGTGAGCAACGCCATTGCCTTGCCGCTGACCGGCTGGCTGAGCCGGCGCTTCGGCGAGGTCAAGCTGTTCATCTGGGCGACCCTGCTGTTCGTGCTGGCCTCGTTTCTCTGCGGGATTTCCCAGTCGATGCCGGAGCTGGTGGGCTTCCGGGTCTTGCAAGGCGTGGTGGCCGGGCCCTTGTACCCGATGACCCAGACCCTGCTGATCGCCGTCTATCCCCCGGCGAAACGGGGGATGGCCCTGGCCCTATTGGCGATGGTCACGGTGGTGGCGCCGATTGCCGGGCCGATCCTCGGTGGCTGGATCACCGACAGCTACAGCTGGCCGTGGATCTTCTTCATCAATATCCCGATCGGCCTGTTCGCTGCCGCCGTGGTCCGCCAGCAGATGCGCACCCGGCCGGTACAGACCAGTCGCCAGCCGATGGACTATATCGGTCTGCTCAGCCTGATCATCGGTGTCGGCGCCTTGCAGATCGTCCTCGACAAGGGCAACGACCTGGACTGGTTCGAATCGAACTTCATCATCGTCGGCAGCCTGATCTCGGTGGTGTTCATCGCCGTGTTCATCATCTGGGAACTGACCGACAAGCACCCGGTGGTCAACCTCAAGCTGTTCGTCCACCGCAACTTCCGCATCGGCACCATCGTACTGGTGGGCGGTTATGCCGGTTTCTTCGGCATCAACCTGATCCTGCCGCAATGGCTGCAGACGCAGATGGGCTACACGGCGACCTGGGCCGGCCTGGCGGTGGCGCCGATCGGCTTGTTGCCGGTGTTGATGTCGCCTTTCGTCGGCAAGTACGCGCACCGCTTCGACCTGCGCCTGCTGGCCGGGCTGGCGTTCCTGGCGATCGGCCTGAGCTGCTTCATGCGCGCCGGCTTCACCCATGAGGTGGACTTCCAGCATGTGGCGATGGTGCAGTTGTTCATGGGCATTGGCGTGGCGCTGTTCTTCATGCCGACCCTGAGCATCCTGCTCTCGGACCTGCCGCCCCATCAGATTGCCGATGGCTCCGGGCTGGCGACCTTCCTGCGTACCCTGGGCGGCAGCTTCGCGGCGTCGCTGACCACCTGGATCTGGATTCGCCGGGCCGACCAGCATCACGCCTATCTCAGCGAAAGCATCAGCACCTACGATCCGGCGACCCGTGAGGCGCTGCATCAATTGGGTGGGGCAGGGGGCGCGTCGTACCGGCAACTGGAGCAGATGCTCAGCAGCCAGGCGTACATGATGTCGACGGTGGATTACTTCACGCTGATGGGCTGGGTGTTCGCGGGGTTGATCTTGCTGGTGTGGCTGGCCAAACCGCCGTTTGCGGCGAAGGCGGGGCCGGCTTCGGGCGGGCATTGAGAGGAAGGCGGGAACCCCCGGGCGCGCGATCCATGCGTCCGGGGGCGGCGTCACTTAATCGAGCAGCAGTGGCTTGATACCGGTGATGATCGGTTCGCCGCTGATTGGTGCGTAGATCTCCACGAGCACGCGACGGATAGCGCTGAAGCCCGGGATGGACTGGTTGGCCACGTACTGGTAGTTGGTGCCGTTGACGACCTGGGAGCGGACTTCCAGTGGTTGGTATTCGGCGCCGATCAGTCGCTCGGTGGCCGCAGCGAAGATCTGTTCCTCTTGAGGGCTGAGTGCGTGCAGAGGAGTCCAGCCACCAACTTGTTGAGAGCTCATGCGTTTTATCTCCATATAAAAGTTCCTACTCGTCTGGCTTTTCGGACTACGCCCCGTCTATTTCAATGGTTTCCGGCATCCATGTTCGTGTTGTTCATCTGTGATCCAGTTCACATAATGGCCATACGATATCATTGGCAAAGCTGGCGTCTGTCGGATAGAAACCATTCGTTATGTAGGTGATTGGCTATTCACGGAAGTGTCACAGGGATGCCGGCAAGGGCAATGATGTCGTCTGGTCGGTCATCGCTGGCAAGCCAGCTCCCACAGGAACCGCGCCGAGCACAAATACTTTGGCTGACCCGGAACCCTGTGGGAGTCGGCTTGCCGACGATGAGGCCAGCAGCCACAGCATCAATCTGCTTGCCGGCCACCAGAGAATCTCCCGCAGAGGAGAAGTGCATGCTTATGCAGGGGAGTACTGCCAGGAATCAGGCGAATTCGAACGGGCTCAACTGGAAACCCTGTTCATCCACCTGCAACGCCCAGCCTTGCTTGTCCCAATCCCCCAGCACGATGCGCCGCCCGGCACTGCCGTCTTCGAGGCTGAGCTTGTGGATGGCCGGCCGGTGGGTGTGGCCGTGGACCAGGGTGCGAACGCCATGGCGCTGCATCAGCCGTGGGACTTCCTCGGCGGTGACGTCGATGATGTCGTTGGCCTTCATGCGCGTCTGCGCCTTGCTTTCGCTGCGCAGCTTGCGCGCCAGCTTGCGCCGGGTCGCCAGCGGCAGATGGCGGAGGATCCACAGGCTCAGCGGATTGCGCAGGTAGCGGCGCAGCTTCATATAGGCTTCGTCGCGGGTGCACAGGCTGTCGCCGTGCATCAGCAGCACCGCTTCGCCACCCATCTCGACCACGCTCGGGTCCTTGAGCAGGGTGCAGCCGGCGGCCTTGCAGAACGCCTGGCCGATAAGGAAGTCGCGGTTGCCGTGCATCAGGAACACCCGGGTGCCGCCGTCGCTGAGTTCGCGCAGGGCCCGGCAGATCGACTGCTGGAACGGCGTCATGCCGTCGTCGCCGATCCAGGCTTCGAAGAAGTCGCCGAGGATGTACAGGGCCTGTGCATCCCGGGCGCGGGTCGCCAGCAGATCAAGAAACGCCCGGGTAATGTCCGGGCGTTCTTCTTGCAGGTGCAGATCGGAGATCAGCAGTATCACTCAATGATCTCGGCTTTCTCGATGATCACGTCGTCCTTCGGTACGTCCTGGTGGCCAGCCTTGGAGCCGGTGGCGACCTTCTCGATGGCATCGACCACTTCCTGGCCTTCGGTCACTTCGCCGAACACCGCGTAGCCCCAGCCCTGCACGTTCTTGCCGCTGTGGTTGAGGAAGCCGTTGTCGGTGCCGTTGATGAAGAATTGCGCCGAAGCCGAATGCGGCTCCATGGTACGGGCCATGGCGATCGAGTACTTCTTGTTCGGCAGGCCGTTGTCAGCTTCGTTCTGGATGCTGGCGCGGGTCTTCTTCTGGCTCATGTTGGTGTCGAAGCCGCCGCCCTGGATCATGAAACCCTTGATCACGCGGTGGAAGATGGTGCCGTCGTAGTGGCCGTCCTTGACGTACTGGACGAAGTTTTCCACGGTCTGCGGGGCTTTTTCGGCGTCCAGTTGCAGGACGATGTCACCGTGGTTGGTGCTCAGTTTGACTTTGGCCATGCTGGAATTCGCTCTCTCAAGGCATGTGGGAAAGAAGGTGTGCGTCGCACGTATTTGACCCTGACGCCCGCTTCGGCAACGGCGATACGTTTATCGCAGGGATTTTTTTCCGTACGCCACGCATATTAGCGCCGGTTTGTCGGTGCGGTGCTGTCGGCGGCGCGACGGCTTCGGCTATGATAAGCGCTTTGTTTCACGCGGCCTACCCGCGCCGCAGACCGGACTTCCAAGGATCCTATGAGCAAGCCCACCGACACCGCTCCCAATGCCGCCAAAGGCGCGCCCGCCGTTCCCGTGAATTTCCTGCGCCCGATCGTGCAGGCCGACCTGGATGCGGGCAAGCACAGCAGCATCGTCACCCGTTTCCCCCCAGAGCCCAACGGTTACCTGCATATCGGCCATGCCAAGTCGATCTGCGTGAACTTCGGCCTGGCCAAGGAATTCGGCGGTGCCTGCCACCTGCGCTTCGATGACACCAACCCGGCCAAAGAGGACCAGGAGTACATCGACGCCATCCAGGAAGACGTCAAGTGGCTGGGCTTCGAGTGGACCGGTCCGGTGCGCTATGCCTCGGAATACTTCGACCAGTTGCACGCCTGGGCCGTCGACCTGATCAAGTCGGGCAACGCCTACGTCTGCGACCTGACCCCGGAACAAGCCAAGGAGTACCGCGGCAACCTGACCGAGCCGGGCAAGAACAGCCCGTTCCGCGAGCGTAGCGTCGAAGAGAACCTCGACCTGTTCGCACGCATGAAAGCCGGCGAGTTCAAGGACGGCGAGCGCGTCCTGCGGGCGAAGATCGACATGGCTTCGCCGAACATGAACCTGCGCGACCCGATCCTCTACCGCATCCGCCATGCCCACCACCACCAGACCGGTGACAAGTGGTGCATCTACCCGAACTACGACTTCACCCACGGTCAGTCGGACGCCATCGAGGGCATCACCCACTCGATCTGCACCCTGGAGTTCGAAGGCCATCGTCCGCTGTACGAGTGGTTCCTCGACAACCTGCCGGTGCCGTGCAAACCGCGCCAGTACGAGTTCAGCCGCCTCAACCTGAACTACACCATCACCAGCAAGCGCAAGCTCAAGCAACTGGTCGACGAGCAGCACGTCACCGGCTGGGACGATCCGCGCATGTCGACCCTGTCCGGCTTCCGCCGCCGCGGCTACACCCCGGCGTCGATCCGCAACTTCTGCGAAATGATCGGCACCAACCGTTCCGACGGCGTGGTCGACATGTCCATGCTCGAGTTCAGCATCCGTGACGACCTCGACCGCACCGCACCGCGCGCCATGTGCGTGCTGCGTCCGCTGAAGGTGGTCATCACCAACTACCCGGAAGGCCAGGTCGAGCAGCTCGAACTGCCGCGCCATCCGAAGGAAGACATGGGCGTGCGCGTCCTGCCGTTCGCCCGCGAGCTGTACATCGATCGCGACGACTTCATGGAAGAGCCACCGAAGGGCTACAAGCGCCTGGAACCGGCTGGTGAAGTACGCCTGCGCGGCAGCTACGTGATCCGTGCCGACGAGGCGATCAAGGATGCCGAAGGCAACATCGTCGAGCTGCGCTGCTCGTACGACCCGGACACCCTGGGCAAGAACCCGGAAGGCCGCAAGGTCAAGGGCGTGATCCACTGGGTCCCGGCCGAGGGCAGCGTCGAGTGCGAAGTGCGCCTGTACGACCGTCTGTTCCGCGCCGCCAATCCGGAGAAGGCCGAAGAGGGCGGCAGCTTCCTCGACAACATCAACCCTGATTCGCTGCAGGTGCTCACCGGTTGTCGTGCCGAGCCGTCGCTGGGCAACGCCCAGCCTGAAGACCGCTTCCAGTTCGAACGCGAAGGCTACTTCTGCGCCGACCTGAAAGATTCCCGTCCAGGCCAACCGGTATTCAACCGCACCGTGTCCCTGCGTGACTCCTGGGGCAGCTGAGGAAATTTCGTGCTTACCATCTACAACACGCTGAGCAAGACCAAGGAAGTATTCAAGCCGCTGGAAGGCAACAAGGTGCGCATGTACGTGTGCGGCATGACCGTGTACGACTTCTGCCACCTCGGCCACGGCCGCAGCATGGTCGCCTTCGACCTGGTCACCCGCTGGCTGCGTTACAGCGGCTACGACCTGACCTACGTGCGCAACATCACCGACATCGATGACAAGATCATCAACCGGGCCAACGAGAACGGCGAGACCTTCGACGCCCTCACCGCGCGGATGATCGACGCGATGCACGAGGACGAGCGCCGCCTGAACATCCTGCCGCCGGACCTGGAACCGCGTGCCACCGACCATATCCCCGGCATGCACGCGATGATCCAGACCCTGATCGACAAGGGCTACGCCTACGCACCGGGCAACGGCGACGTGTACTACCGGGTCGGCAAGTTCGTCGGCTACGGCAAGCTGTCGCGCAAGAAGATCGAAGACCTGCGCATCGGTGCGCGGATCGAGGTCGACGAGGCCAAGCAGGACCCACTGGACTTCGTCCTGTGGAAAGGCGTCAAGCCGGGCGAGCCGAGCTGGGAGTCGCCGTGGGGGCCAGGCCGTCCGGGCTGGCACATCGAGTGCTCGGTGATGTCCACCTGCTGCCTGGGCGAGAGCTTCGACATCCACGGTGGCGGTAGCGACCTGGAGTTCCCGCATCACGAGAACGAGATCGCCCAGAGCGAGGCCGCGACCGGCAAGCAGTACGCCAATTCGTGGATGCACTGCGGGATGATCCGTATCAACGGCGAGAAGATGTCGAAGTCGCTGAACAACTTCTTCACTATCCGCGACGTGCTCGACAAGTATCACCCGGAGGTGGTGCGCTACCTGCTGGTATCCAGCCACTACCGCAGCGCCATCAACTACTCCGAAGACAGCCTGCGCGATTCGAAAGGCGCGCTGGAGCGCTTCTACCACGCCTTGCGTGGCCTGCCGCTGGTGGCGCCGCAGGGTGGCGAGGAATTCGTCGAGCGCTTTGCCGCGGCGATGAACGACGACTTCGGTACTCCGGAAGCCTGTGCCGTGCTGTTCGACCTGGTACGCGAGATCAACCGCCTGCGCGACAGCGATGCACAAGCGGCAGCGGGCCTGGCCGGGCGTCTGCGCGAGCTGGGTGGTCTGCTCGGTGTACTGCAGCTGGAGGCCGATGAGTTCCTCCGTGCCGGTGCCGAAGGCAAGGTCGATGCGGCTGAAGTCGAAGCGCTGATCCAGGCGCGCCTGCAGGCGCGGGCCGAGAAGAACTGGGCCGAATCCGACCGGATTCGCGACCAGATCGCGGCCATGGGCGTGGTGCTGGAAGACAAGAAGGGCGAGACCACCTGGCGCTTGGCTGACTGAAGTCTTGTGTTGCCAGTGATGGCCTCATCGCCGGCAACGCCGGCTCCCACAAGGTTCTGCGGTGTACGCGGTACCTGTGGGAGCTGGCATTGCCAGCGATGAGGCCATCAGCCTTTTACACCTGCCCCCGGCAGTGCATCACCAGACGAGCCCCACCCAGCTCGCTTTCCCCCACCTCAAGCCCGAACCCATGCAGGTCGACGATCGCCGCGACGATCGATAGTCCCAGCCCGAACCCGGCATGCTTGTGGCCTTCCTCGCTGCGATAGAAGCGCTTCAATACCGTCTCGCGTTCCTCCGCCGGAATCCCCGGTCCACTGTCTTCCACCGCGATATGCACCCCGTCGTCATCACTGCGGGCGCTGATCCGCACCCGGCCGCCCGCCGGAGTGAACTTGATGGCATTGCCCATCAGGTTGGCCAGGGCTTCGAACAGCAGTTCATGGTCGCCGAACAGGGCGGGCAGTGGCTCGCTCATGTTCAGGCCCAGGGCTATTTCGCCGTCTTCGGCCAGTGGCAGGTAGAAATCGTGCAGCTCTTCGAGCAACGCCCTGGGTGCCAGCTCGACGAAGCCCGCCCGACGCTGGCGATCCTCCAGTTCGCTGATACGCAACAGGCCGCGGAAACGCGCCATCAGGGTGTCGGTCTCGGCGATCGCCTGTTCCATCGCCTCGGCCTGCGGCGCATCGTCGCCGGCCTGCTGGCGAATGCGATAAAGCTGGGCGCGCAGGCGGGTGAGCGGGGTGCGCAGGTCGTGGGCAATGTTGTCGCAGACGCCCTTGACCTCATGCATCAGCCGCTCGATGCGGTCGAGCATGGCGTTGACGATGGCGGCAAGCATGTCCAGTTCGTCACGTCGCTGCGACAGCGGCAGGCGCCGGGTCAGGTCGCCGGCGACGATCTGCTCGGCAGTGGCCTGGATCGCCCGGATGCGCTTCAGCGGTCTGCGCCGTAGCCAGTACCAACCGGCGATCCCGGGAATGATGGTCAGCGACAGGCCCCAGAGCAGGGCATGGAGAATGATCCGGGTGACCACGAACAGCGAGCCGTTGTCCCGTACCAGCACCAGCCAGCGACCATCGGGGACCTTCAGCGCCACGCCATCGCAGCTGTCCGCCGGCATGCGCGGATCGTCGGCGTCGAGGCAGCGGCTTAGCTCATGCACACGTCCATCCAGGCCTAGCCCTGGCGGCATCTGGCGGATCTGCCCACCCAGCGGATTGAACTGCGCATCGAACAGGCCGTAGGCGTCGAAACTGCGGTCCTCGAAGGCCTGGCTGGCGATCAAGGCATCGTCCAGCTGCTTGCCGCTCATATGGGAAAACAGGTGCTGGCGTTGCAGCAGCGAGTGGCGGGTGAGCTTGTTCAGGTAGCTGGACACCTCGAAGTACAGCACCCCCATCAGGATGCTGCTCCAGGCCACAAAGAGAAAACTGTACAGCGCCAGCAGGCGGCTGGTGGACGAGCTCCAGCCTTTATGCGGGTTCGGCAATGGCATAGCCGGAGCCTCGCACGGTGCGAATCAGCGGCGTCTGGCCGGGCGCGTCGATCTTCTTGCGCAGGCGGCCGATATGCACATCGATCAGGTTGGTGCCCGGATCGAAGTGATAGCCCCAGACCTCCTCGAAAATCATCATCCGGGTGATCACCTGGCCGGAATGGCGCATGAGGAATTCCAGCAGCTTGTACTCGGTCGGCAACAGGTTCAGGGATTGCTCGCCGCGGCGTGCCTCGTGGCTGATCAGGTCCAGCTCGAGGTCGGCGACCGTCAGGCGGGTCTGGGTCATCGGCACGCTGTTGCGGCGCAGCAGCACCTCGACCCGGGCGGCCATCTCGTCCGAGGCGAACGGCTTGGTCAGGTAGTCGTCGCCACCGGCGCGCAGGCCGCGGACCCGTTCGTCGACATCCGACAGGGCGCTGATCATCAGGATCGGCGTGGCGATCTTCAGGTTGCGCAGGGTGGTGACGATGGTCAGGCCATCGACCTCGGGCAGCATGCGGTCGACGGTGATCAGGTCGTAGCCGCCGGCGATGGCGCGGGCCAGGCCTTCGCGGCCGTTGTCGACCCAATCGACCTCGAGGCCGTGGCTGGAAAGTTCGGCGACGATTTCCTGGCCGGTGACGGCATCGTCTTCGATAGTCAGTACGCGGGGCATGCTTTTACCTGGGCGGCGTGTGGAAACTGGATTGTGCCAAAGAATAGGCAAGCCCCTGATTAAAGGAAATTCATCTTGCAAAAAAGCCGCCGGGCGCGGTTCCTGCTGTGTTCAACACAGCAGGAACCGCGCCCGGCGGCTTTTTATCGGCGATGGCGAGGCGGTCAGGCGACCTTGACGATCCAGCCCGCCGGAGCCTCGACGTCACCGCTCTGGATGCCGGTCAGTTCGGCGTAGAGCTTCTTGGTGACCGGGCCGACTTCGGTTTCGCTGTGGAACACGTGCAGCTTGCCGTTGTACTGGATGCCGCCGATCGGGGTGATCACCGCGGCGGTGCCGCAGGCGCCGGCTTCCTTGAACTTGCCGATCTCGTCGATCAGTACGTCGCCCTCGATGACCGTCAGGCCCAGGCGCGAGGCGGCCAGTTCCATCAGCGACAGGCGGGTGATGCCCGGCAGCACGGAAGCGGATTTCGGGGTGATGAATTCGTTGTCGGCGGTGATGCCGAAGAAGTTGGCCGAACCCACTTCCTCGATCTTGCTGTGGGTCAGCGGGTCGAGGTAGATGGCGTCGGCGAAGCCGGCTTTCTTGGCGTCGTAGCCTGGCATCAGGCTGGCCGCGTAGTTGCCGCCGACCTTGGCGGCGCCGGTGCCTTGCGGTGCGGCGCGGTCGAAGTCGGAGATGATGAAGTTGTGCGGGGTCATGCCGCCCTTGAAGTACGAGCCGACAGGGATGGCGAAGACCGAGAAGATGAACTCCGGCGCGGTGCGCACGCCGATGTTGTCACCCGTGCCGATCACGAACGGACGCAGGTACAGGGCTCCCTTGCCGTACGGCGGAACGAAGCGCTCGTTGGCCTTGACCACTTGCTTGCAGGCTTCGACGAAGGCTTCGGTCGGTACTTGCGGCATCAGCAGGCGGGCGCAGCTGCGGGCCATGCGCGCGGCGTTCTGGTCGGGGCGGAACAGGTTGATCGAGCCGTCCTTGCAGCGATAGGCCTTGAGGCCTTCGAAGCATTGCTGGCCGTAGTGCAGGGCAGTGGAGCCTTCGCTGATGTGCAGGACGTTGTCTTCGGTCAGGGTGCCCGCGTCCCACTCGCCGTTGCGCCATACGGACAGGTAGCGCTTGTCGGTCTTGATGTAGTCGAAGCCCAGCTTGTCCCAGTTGATTTCGTTACTCATGACACCCTCGATCGATTTGGCAAATGCCTGTGCGGTACAGGCCGCGCTTCGCGCGCAAGGGGCTCACGATAATACATCCCGTGCAGATCGGAAACGCCTGTCGGCAGATTCGCCGGGACAATTCGTCGTCCGTTCGTAGCAGCCGACCCGCGGTCGTGGTGGCGCGGAATTTTCCCGGCGGGGTGGTAGATAGGACTTTTTCAGGTTTGAAGTTCTGATCGAAATCGCGCTTTTTCGATGAGTAATTTGCCATTTTTAATGGACCAGCCCGCCTTTAGCCTGAATGCCCGATTCATGGACGAGAGGTATTCGGCATGGCCGAGATACAGGAAGCAGCAACGACCGCCACCGATGAAGTGGATGTGCACTACCAGACCGTCAGCCAGCGCGTGCCGCAATGGCTGGTGGACGCCAGCGCGGAGGAACGCGCGGCCCTGCGCGCCACGGCGCCGACACGGATTCCCTGGCTGGCCGATGCCAGCGTCAACCTGCCCGATGCGCTGCAGACCCTGCGCGACGAGCACCAGCGCCATCTGCAACTGGGGCGGACGGTGCAGGGCTTTCTTGCGCAGTTGCCCGATGCCGAGGCCTTCGCCGAGCCGCTGTTGCGCGCGGCGCTGAAAAGTACCTTCGGTATGGATCTGGATGTGCGCCACACCTTTCTGTTCAACGCCGTGCGCGCCAGGGCGGCAGAAGCGCATATCGGCGAGGGTGACCCGGTGGTGTGGGCGTTCCAGATCGTGAAGGTGGCGACCCAGTCGCTGTTGCAGGCTGCCCTGCAGAACTTCGAAGCCTTCGAGGCCGCGCCGGATGGCTTGCGGGACGAGCGCAGGCCGTCCCAGGTGTTCATCAGCGAGAGCGGATCGGCGGCGCAGCCCGGCCGTGATATCGACCTCGTGCCCGAGCGGTTCGCCGCCCTGTGCCGCGAGCTGGACCTTGGAGGTCGCTACCAGCGCCTGATCGAGGCGACGTTCAAGCCCCAGCCCGGGGCGGGTGAAAGCGTCGACTCGGCAGCGGCCCATCGCCAGGCCTGGTTCAAGCTGTTCGACCAGTCGAGCTTTCGCCTCAACCTGCACCTGGCCTGGCTGCAGTCGTGGATTGGCGAGGACATGTACCAGGACCTGCTGGCGCTGGGCAACAACCAGAAGACCGCAGTGCCCCTCGAACGGGCGGTACTGCGCCTGTGGGATGTGGAACTGAACGGCATCGTCATGTTCCTGCGCCAGCATGCCGATATGCCGGAGCTGGAGCGCCTGGTGGTGTACATGCCGGACGAGCCGCGCCAGCCGTTCGAGGAATTCCATTCCGTGCGCGACTTCCACCGCTCGCTGCGCCAGCGCCTGCAGGACCCGGCATGGCGCAAGTACTTCCAGCGATTCATTCCGGCGCGCCAGCGCGAGCGGTTGCTGCAGCACATCCAGCGCACCCTCTACCCGAAAGTCTGGAACGAGGGCGGCTGGTACGAGGAACGAGCCAATGACAATGCCCTGCTGCGAATAGGCAAGCGCGCCTTCTCCACGCCGCTGTTCGAGACCCTGTTGCAACGCAGGATCCAGGTGCTCAAGGACGATGGCTTGTTCCATGCGGTGCCGACCGCTGAGGAGGATCACAAATCGGCGCAGGACAAGCTCGAGTATTTCCTCGGGGTCGGCTTCAACGTGCTCAACCTTGCCGCCTTCGTGGTGCCGGGGCTGGGCGAGGTAATGCTGGTGGTCAATGCCGCGATGCTCGGCTACGAGGTCTACGAAGGCTTCGACAGCCTGGCCCGTGACGAGCGGGAACAAGCCTGGGGCTATTTCCTCGACGTTGCGGAAAACCTCGCGCTGATCGGGGCGATGGGCGCGGCGGGTGCTGCAGCCCGGCGCTTCACCGGCAACCTGCCGCTGGCGGTGCGCGGCATGCGTCCGGTGACCCTTGGCGATGGCAGCGTGCGCCTGTGGAAGCCGGACCTGGCGCCGTTCGCCTACGACATCGACCTGCCGGCCGGGCTGCAACCCGGCGACAACGGCCTGTACAGCCATGGCGGACGCGACTGGCTGAAGCTGGAGGGGCGCTACTACTCGGTGCGCACCTTGCTGGTCGGCGAGCACGGCTACGTGCTGGAGCACCCCGAGCGGCCATGGGCCTACGAGCCGAGCGTGCGTCACAACGGCAATGGCGGCTGGCTGCACGAAGCCGACACGCCCGAGCAATGGCGTGGCATGCAGCTGTTCGCGCGCCAGGGCCATCGCGAGGCGGCCATCTCCGAAAGCATGGCGTTGCGCGCCCTGCGTATCAGTGGTGTCAGCGAGGCGGAGCTGCGCCATACCCTGGTCAACAGCCGGCGTCCGCCGGCACTGCTGACCGACACCCTGCGCCGCCTGTCCCTGGCCGAAAGCCTCGGCGAATCGAGCGAGGCGTTCGCCTCCGCCTACGACAATCAGCAGCCGCGCCTGTCCGGCGCCGGACAATGGTTCAAGCGTCAGTTCGGCGGTCTGCCGAACCTGGTCATCGAGGAAATCCTCGGCTCGGCGAACAGTCATGAACTGGACGAAATGGCCGTGGCTGGCCGCGTTCCGCAGCGCCTGGCCGAAGAGGCGCGGGTCTATTTGCAGCAAGTGCGCATCGCCCGCGCCTGTGAAGGCCTGTACCTGGAAGGCGCTGCCGGCCTCGACAGCGCGCGCCTGCTGCTGCACGGGATGCAGGCCTTGCCCGAGTGGCCGGCCGGGCAGGCGGTCGGCTTGTACGAAGGTTCGTCCGCTGGACGGCTGCTGGCGGGCGGCGAGGGTGGTGCCGTGGTGATCTGGCGCGGACAGGCGCCCAGTACCTTTTGCCAGGCGCTGCTCGATGCCCTCGCGCCAGCGACCCGGGCCCAACTCAAGGTGGACGATGGCGCCGCGCTCTGGCGCAGTCTGCAAGAGCAGCCGTTGCCGACGCGCCGCCAGTTGCGCGAGTGGCTCGGCATGCCGGCGCTCAAGCCCGCGTTTCGCTCGCCCATGCGCCTAGCGGACGGGCGCCTCGGCTATCCCCTCAGTGGCCGCGGCAACCCGTTCTTCACCGAGGACGAGTTGCTCGACAAGCTGCGTATGCTCGAACTGGACGACCTGTATGTCGAGGACGTCCTGCGCGGGCTCTACCGCGCCGGGCTGGATCGCCTGGCGATCAATGCCCGTCTGGATCGGCTGCTCGACGAGATGCTGCAACTGCGCGCGCGGATGGATCACTGGAACCTGGAATCCTCCCGGGAAAACCTCAGCGAGACGCGCCAGCGCAGCCGCGAGCGTATCGGTGCCGCCCTGTGGCACCACTGGCGGCGCAATCTGTTCCCGGAGCTGGGGCGCGAGCGGCAGGCCCTGGTGTTGTCCCAGGTGCAGTTGGCGGACCTGCCGGTGCAACTGCCCGGTTTCTTCCGCGACCAGGTCCGGGCGATGCTGCTGGACGATGTGATCCTCAGCGAAGGTGCGCAGTATGGGCGGTTGATTGGCGAGTCTGCGGTGCAGGCGCTCGCCGAAGAGTTTCCGCTCCTGAACACCCTGGATATCCGCAGCGGCGAATGGAGCGCGGGACTGACGCAGATGATCGCCGACGCCTGGCCACGGCTGACCACCCTCGGACTGCGCGAGCAGGCCCGGCTGATCAGTCACCAGGACCTCCATGTGCTGACTGAATTGCCCAGCCTGCGCTGGCTGGAACTGCGCGGCAGCCGCTTGCACAACATGCCGATTACCGCGCTCAACGGCTTCCACCTGGATTACCTGGGCCTCGATTGGCTCGATCTTGAAGTCTGGCCGCACTGGCTGGACAACCTGGCATTGGACCGGATCGGCGAGCTGTCCATGGTGGGCAACCGCTTGAGCGAGATGCCGAGCCTGATCCTGGATGACCCGATACCCGTGGGAAGGCCGATGCGCATTGCCTTGCAGGGCAATCACTTCACCTACCAGGCGCTGCTCGACATGCGCCTTTCCGAGCGCTTCCGCGGGCGCTATATCTTCGGCCTGGACCTGTCCCCGGCCCTCGATGACGAGCTGAACCAGCGCGTGGAAGAGCGGGTCAGGCTGCATGCAACCTTGCAGGCGTGGATCGAGCCGGTCGAAGCGGCCATGCCCCTGGCGCCCGAGCACAGTGCCTATCGGCAGCGCATCACCACGGCGCTGCTGAATTACTGGCGCACCACGCTGCGCACTACCGGGGCCGCGCGCCTGCAACTGGAAGATCTGGTCCTTGCCGATTTTCCGGGCAATCTGCCGGGGTTCTTTGCCTCGCGGGTTCGCCGTCTGGAACTGGTCCGCTTCGATGCCCAACTGCCGACCCTGGAGCGTTTCGTCAGCCAGTTCCCGCAATTGCTCGAACTGTCGTTGTCGACCGGACAGCCGGGGTTGGCCCAGGTGCCGGAGTTTCTCACCCGTCTGGTCCATCTGCGCGACCTGTCGCTGGTGCGCATGGGCATGACCATCGACCAGGCAGCCATGGAAGCGTTCGGCCGGATGCCGGCGCTGTCTTCGCTGCAACTGGACGGTAATGCGCTGGGCCAGATCAATGATGTGTCGATGTTCGACGAGCGCTTCCTCGGCTTCCTTGGACTGGGGCGGATGGGCATCACCCACTGGCCGGCATGGCTGGAGCGGATGCTGCCCAATGGTGTGGAACTGCTCGGGCTGGACGATAACCGGCTCAGCGAATTGCCGAATTTCCTCCTGGAAAACCGCCGCTCCGAGACCGGCGCGGTGGAAATCTCGCTGCATGGCAATCCGCTGACCCGGGAAACGCTGATCCGTGCCCACACCTCGCAGCATTTCGGTCGTCCCTACACCTTCACCATGGATGTGCCGAGGGACATCCTCGCTATGGGGCGCGAGGAGCACACCTCGGACTCCGAAAGCGACGGCACCGAGGAGACCGACGAGGTCCTGATGTCGGATGAAGAGCCGGCCGTCACCTGGGAAACCGGTGATGTGGAGGAGGATGCCCGGCATGAAGGCCTCTGGGCCCGGCTCTCGAGCGATCCCGAGGCCAGTTCGCTGATGGCGCTGGTCGCGTACCTGCGCCATAGCGCCGACTACCGTACCGCGAGTACCCGTCTTGAGCTGGTGAACCGGGTCTGGGTGGTGCTCGAGGCTGCCGCCGAGGATGCCGAACTGCGCCAGGCCCTGAATGGCATGGCGGTGGAGCCGTTGCAGCAGGTCCACGATCATGACACTTGTGCCGATGGCATCCGGCTCGAGTTCAACCAGATGGAGCTGCTGGTCAATACCCGTCGGGCCCTGCGCACGCTCCCCGAGGAAAATCGTGGGCCGGCGCTGTTCCGCCTGATGCGCAGCCTGTTTCGCTCGCAGCGCCTGGACAGCATTGCCCGGGAACGGGCCGGCCAGCGTGACGAGGCCGAAGTGCGCCTGGCCTACCGCCTGCGCTGGGCCGAGCAACTGGAGCTGCCATTGCCACCGCGCAGCATGCTGTACCGCCGGGTGGCCGACATCGCCCCGGGTGAGCTGGACCAGGCCTTCACCCAGTTGCAACTGGACGAAGCCGGGCCGGGGCTGCTGAGCTTCGCTGCGGATTGCGATTTCTGGGTGGCTTACCTGCGCGAGACCTATGCCGAGCGCTTCAAGGTGATCAAGGACGGGTACGAGGCGGCGGTGCTCGGGGTCATCGATGCCTATCCCGACGACACCCCCGAGCAATCGGCGGCGCGGGTGCGGGCACTGGAGGAGCAGTTCAAGCTTGATGAGCGGGTGCTGCTCGAACGGCTGACCCTGGAGCGTTCCATGGTTGGGGATTGATCGGGTTGCTCCTGGGCATGGAATCTGCGTCCGGCGCGGTCACTGTGGGAGCTGGCTTGCCAGCGATGGCGTCCGGTCTGACAACATCCTTGTTCCTGCTGGCCTCATCGCCGGCAAGCCGGCTCCCACAGGGTTCCGGGCCGGTCGCATGGTCCAGGCCTGACACAAAACCTGTGGGAGCTGGCTTGCCAGCGATGCTCCACACGGACTGACAACCGGGAACCCCAACCCTTTTCAAAACCCGGCCTGGCCTCATTAGCCTGAACGCCCCATTCAAGGACGAGAGGGCGTGCCCATGGCCGCTATCCCCGCTGTCGAAAAAAACGCAGAACCCGATATCCACTACCAGACCGTCAGCCAGCGTGTGCCTCGGCATTTCCTGGACGCTCCGGCGCCGCAGCGCCAGGCCTTGCGCGCTGCCTTGCCGGCACCGATGCCCTGGCTGGAGGCGGCCAGGAGCAACTTGCCGGAGGTGCTCGCGGCCCTTCAGGACGAGTACGCCCGGCATCAGTTCCATACCCGCGCAGTGAGCGGTTTTCTCGCCGAGGTGCCGAGCGCCGAGGCCTTTGCCGAGCCATTGCTGCGCGATGCCCTGAAGAACAGCCTTGGCCTTGACCTCGATGTGCGCCACACATTTCTGTTCAACGCCGTGCGCGCCCGCATTGCCGAAGCCCATATCACTACCAGCGACCCCGCAGTCAGGGCCTTCCAGGCGGTAAAGGCCGGGACCCAGTCGCTGCTGCTTTGTGCGCTGCAGAACTTCGAGGCGTTCGAGGCACAGGACGGCGGCCTGCGCGACGAGCTCCGTGCGTCAAGCATCTTCGTCAGCGATAGCGGGCTTGCCACGCAACCGACCCGCACCCTCGACCTGGCGCCCGAACGCTTTGCCGCGCTGTGCCGTAGCCTTGATCTGGGCGGCCGTTACCAGCGCCTGATCGAGCAACTGTTCCAGCCCGAACCCGCCGCAGGAGAAAGTGCAGAGGCCGCAGCGATCAATCGCCAGGCACGCTTCAAACTGCTCGAACAATCGAATTTTCGCCTGGCCCTGCACCTGGCCCGTCTGCAATCGTGCATCGACCAGGCCTGCTACGAAGAACTGCTGGAAGTAGCGAAGAACGGCCGGGCCAGTGGTGATCTCGAGCGCAGCGTGCTGAGCCTGTGGGAGGTGCAACTGACTGGCATCGTGCTGTTCTTCCGTCCTGGCCGTCTGGTGGTCTACATGCCGGATGAACCCGAACAGCCCGTGCAGGTGTTCGATCACCTGCAGGCATTCCATGCCTCGCTGCGCGAGCGCCTGACCCGTCCCGCGTGGCGCAGCTACTTCCTGCGCTTCGTCCCGGCCCGGGAGCAGGCGAACCTGCTGCAGCGCATCCAGCGCACCCTTTATCCCAAGGTGTGGAATCCGGGCGGCTGGTACGACGAGCGCTTCGACCCCAACGCAGCCTTGCACCTGAGCAAGCAGGCGTTCGCCACGCCGCTGTTCAACGTGCTGTTCCAGCGCGCCATGCAGGTGTTCAGGGATGATGGCCTGTTTCACGCGGTGCCTACGGCGGCGCAGGATCACAAGTCGACCCAGGACAAGATCGATTACTTCCTCGGCCTCGGTTTCAACCTGCTCAACGCAGCGGCCTTCGTCGTGCCGGGATTGGGCGAGGTGATGCTGGCGGTCAATGCGGCGCTGCTCGGCTACGAGGCCTACGAGGGCTTCGACAGCCTGGCCAAGGGCGAGCGCGAGCAGGCCTGGGGCTACTTCATGGATGTCGCGGAAAACCTGGTGATCATCGCTGCGCTGGGCGCCGCGGGGGCTGCGGCACACCGTTTCGCCGGGGAGTTGCCCGTGGCGGTGCGCAGCATGCGCCCGGTCAGCCTGGCGGATGGCAGCGTGCGTCTATGGAAGCCGGACCTGTCGCCTTTCGCCTACGAAATCCGCCTGCCAGCCGGGTTGCAGGCGGATGCCAACGGCCTGTACGCCTTCCAGGGGCGCCAGTGGCTGGTCCTCGACGGTCACCACTACTCGGTGCGCAGCCTGCTCGGCGAGGAGGGCTATCGTCTGGAGCATCCCACCCGCGCCGGGGCCTATGAGCCCTCGGTGCGTCCCAACGGCAACGGCGGCTGGCTGCACGAACTGGACACCCCGGAGCAATGGCGTGGCCAGGAACTGTTCCGCCGGCAAGGGCCGCTCGAAGCCAGCGTTTCCGAGGATATGGCCCGACAGGCCTTGCGCATCAGCGGTATCCGCGAGTCGGAATTGCGCCAGACCCTGGTCGAGCGCCAGCGCCCACCGGCGCTGCTGACCGATACCCTGCGCCGCCTCGCCCTGGCACGTACCTCCGGCCCCGAGACCTTCGCCGCCGACTACCAGGCCGCACAGGCGCCGCTGTCGCGCCCAGGGCAGGTGCTGCAACGCAGCTTCGCCAGCTTGCCCAATGTCATCGTCGAAGAGATCGTCGGCGCCGCCACGGCGGCCGAGGTCGATGAACTGACCCGAACCACCCGGATCCCCCTGCGCCTGGCTGACGAAGCACGCCTCTACCAACAGCAGGTGCGCATTGCCCGGGCCTGCGAAGGCCTGTACCTGGACCGCGAAATCAGCCTCGACAGCGCGCGGCTGATGCTCCACTCCCTCGAAACCCTGCCGGACTGGCCCAAGTCATTGCGCATGGGCCTGTACGACGGCTGGATCGAAGGACCGCGGCTGGCGGGGATCGGTGAAGGCGAGGAGCCGGAACTCGGGGTGATCTGGGATCGGCAGTTGCCCGGGGAGTTTTGCCAGGCGCTGTTCGACAACATCCCCAGCGCCTACCGCGAGCGTCTCGAGTTTGCCGACGCCGCCAGCCTGTGGCGCAAGCTGCAGGCGCAACGCCTGGCCCCGCGTCAGCGCCTGCGCGAGTGGCTGGGCATGCCGGCGATCAAGCCGGCGTTCCGCTCGCCCATGCGCCTCGCCGACGGACGCATCGGCCTGCCCCTCAGCGGCAATGGGCAGGCCTTCTTCACCGAGGACGAACTGCTGGACAAGCTGCGCATCCTCGAACTGGAAGATGTTCATGTCGAAGACGTACTGGCGGCCCTCTATCGCCGCGGCCTGGATCGGGCGGCGATCAATGTGCGCCTGAATGGCCTGCTCGACGAGATGCAGGCGCTGCGCCAAAGCCTGGACCGCTGGTCCCTGGAGTCTGCCGGGGAAAACCTCAGCCTGCGCCGCCAGCACAGCCGCGAGCGCATTGGCCTGGCGCTGTGGGAGCACTGGCGGCGCAGCATCCTGCCCGAACTGGGGCAGCCGGCGTCGCGCTTGATCCTGTTCCAGGTGCAACTGGCGGACCTGCCCGAGCAGTTGCCGGCGTTCTTCCGCGAACGGGTGCACTCGCTGTTGCTGGACGACGTGATCTACCAGGAGGGAGCGCCGCACCAGGTGATCATCGATGAACATCGCGTGCAGGCACTGGCGCGGCGCTTTCCCAACCTGAGCAAGCTGGATATCCACCGTGGCGAGTGGGGGCGCGGCCTAGCGCCGATGCTGGTGCGTGCCTGGCCGCGGCTGCGGGCGTTGGGCCTGCGCGAGTTGCGCACGATCATCACCCACCAGGACATGCGCACCCTGGCTAGCCTGGCGGAACTGCGCTGGCTCGACCTGCGGGCGATGAACACCATGGACATGGGCGAGTCGGCTTTGGACGGCATGACCCTGGAGTACCTGGGCCTCGACTGGCTCGGCCTGGAGAGCTGGCCCGTCTGGTTGCACAACGATGCGCTGGCGCGTATCGGCGAGGTGTCGTTGCTGGGTAATCGCCTGAGCGAAGTGCCGGCCAGCCTGCTGAATATCACCGAGGCCGGGGAAACCCCGACCAAAATCATCCTGCTGGGCAACCGCCTGCACTACCAGGCCCTGCTCGATGCCCATCTGGCCGAGCGCTTGCACCGGCGCTTCACCTTCGACCTGGGCGCGTCGCCGGCGATCGAGGCCGAACTGGACAGTCGTGTCGTCGAGGCCCGGCAGTTGCAGGATGCCTTCCGTGTCTGGGCCCGGGAGCCGGTGCAGGGATCTTCCGTACCAGGGGCGGAGCACGCGGCTTATCGCCAGCGCATCGCCAAGATCCTGATGGCCTACTGGCGCGAGGACCTGCGTGGTGGTGGCGTGGCCATGCTGAGCCTGGAGGATCTGGCGCTGGGTGATTTCCCCAGCCGTCTGCCGAGGTTCTTCCACGAGCGGGTGACCCGCCTGGACCTGACCCGTTTCGCCGGCAACCGCGCCACGCTGTCGCGCTTCGTCAGGCAGTTCCCCCACTTGATCGAGCTGTCGCTGGTGGATGGCCGGCCGGTACTGGCCAACGTGCCCGAGTTCCTCACCGAGCTGCCCGGACTGCGTGAAGTGGCGCTGGTGCGCATGGGACTGACCATCGACCAGGCGGCCATGGCGGTGCTGGCGCGGATTCCGCGCCTGGCCTCGCTGCAACTCGACGGCAACCGCCTGGGCCCGATTACCGATATGTCCGGCTTCAACCAGCGTCACCTGAGTTTCCTCGGCCTGGCCCAGATGGGCATTTCCACCTGGCCCGAATGGCTCGACGCCATGCTGCCCAACGGCACCGAGCAGCTCAACCTCGACGACAACCAGCTGACCGCGCTGCCGCAGTATCTCCTCGACAACCACCGCATACCGGACGGCGCAGTGGAGATATCGTTGTACAACAATCCCCTGCCCAGGGAGACCATGATCCAGCTGCATACCTCCCAGCATTACAACCGCCCCTACAGCTTCACCATGGACTTCCCCGAGGACATCCTCGAGATGTGGCCGGAGGCTCACTCTTCGGATTCCGAGGGCGGTTCGGCGGAGGAGGACGAGTGGCTGGAAGAGGAGGTCGGCAACCCCTGGACCACCGGCGACGCCGTGCAGGATGCGCGCAACCTGGCGGTGCATCAGCGGTTGCTGGCGGCGGGCGATGCCGGGACCCTGCTCGAACTGATCGCGCGGCTGCGCCACAGCGCCGACTACCGGAACCTGGGCAGCCGCGCAGAGCTGGTGGAGCGGGTCTGGAACGTCCTGCTGGCGGTAGACCAGGACGTCGAACTGCGCCAGGCGCTGAACGGCATGGCCCAGGAGCCGCTGCAACAACTGCATAACCAGGAGACCTGCCCCGACGGTATCCGCCTGGAGTTCAACCAGATGGAGTTGCAGGTCTACATCCGCCAGGCATTGCGCCAGATCGACGAGAGCAACCGTGGTCCGGCACTGTTTCGCCTGATGCGCGGGATGTTCCGCGTCAACGCCCTGGACCGGGTGGCCCGCGATCAGGTCAGGGCCCGTGACGAGGCGGAAGTACGCCTGGCCTACCGTTTGCGTTGGGCGGCGCAACTGGAGTTGCCGCTGCCGCCACGGTCGATGCTGTATCACAGCGTGGCCAATGTGTCCCAGGGTGAGCTGAACGGGGCGTTGAACAAGGTGTTGAGCGAGGAGGCCGGCCCGGCACTGGGGCGCTTCGGTGCGCAGTGCGATTTCTGGGTCGCGTATTTGCGCGACGCCTTCTCGGAGAGCTTCAAGACGCTGAAGGATGCCTATGAAACCGAGGTGCTTGCGGCGACCGAGCTGTCCCCGGGAGAAGCCGCCGAGCAGATGGCAACGCGGATCAAGGCGCTGGAGGACAAGTACAAGGGCGATGAACAGGCACTGCTTGAAAGCCTGACCTTCCAGCAGTCGCTGGCCAGGCCCTGAGGCGCATCCAGGTACGGGTCAGGGCTTGCACCGGGTAGCCCTGACCCGTTTTTTTCACCCTCGCGGCTCATTAGCCTGAACGCCCCATTCAAGGACGAGAGGGCGCCAGCATGGCCGCTATCCCCGCAGTCGAAACAGCCGATATCCACTACCAGACCGTCAGCCAGCGCGTGCCGCCGCACCTGCTGCAGGCTACGCCAGAGCAACGCCAGGCCTTGCGCGCGGCCTTGCCAGCGGCGCTGCCCTGGCTGGCCGCCAGCAGCGCCAGGTACCCCGAGGTGATCCAGGCGCTACAGGCCGAGCAACAGCGTCACCAGGCCCATGCCAAGGCCGTGTCGGAATTTCTCGAGCAATTGCCCAGCGCCGAAGCCTTTGCCGAACCGCTGCTGCGCCAGGCGCTGAAAAACACCTTCGGCCTGGACCTCGATGTCCGCCGGACCTTCCTGTTCAATGCCGCGCGAGCGAGTGTCGATGAATCGCGGATCAATGGCGGCGACCCGGTAGCCAATGCCTTCCAGATCGTGAAGATGGCCACCCAGTCGCTGCTGCTGTCGGCCCTGCAGAACTTCGAAGCGTTCGAGGCCGAGGAGGGTGGCATGCAGGATGGCCGCCGCACCTCGCTGATCTTCACCAGCGACACCGGGCAGATCCTCGATCCCAGCCACGACGTGCCGCTGCTCCCGGAACGCTTCGCCCTGCTATGTCGCACGCTGGATCTGGGCGGTCGCTACCAGCAACTGATCGACACGGCCTTCCGTCCGGCACCCGTCGGCGGTGAAAGCGCCGAGGCCGCTGCCAGCGCCCGCCAGGCCCATTTCAAGCTGTTCGAGCAATCGAGTTTTCGCCTGACCGTACACCTGGCCTTCCTGCAGGGCACGATCGACCGGACGCTATACGACGACCTGCTGCAGGCCGGCGAAAAGCATGACCCTTCCGGCGGCTGCAGCCTGAGCCTGTGCGAGGTGGAGCTGTCGGGCATCGTGCTGTTTGCCCGTGGCCAGCGCGTGGTGGTGTACATGCCCGAGGAGCCGCAGCAGCCCTTGCAAGCGTTCGATTCGCTGGCGGTGTTTCAGGACTCGCTGCGGCTGCGCCTGAAGGAGCCGGCGTGGCGCGCCTACTTCATGGGCTTCATCCCGGCCCGCGAGCGCGCCACGCTGATGCGCCGGATCCAGCGCATTCTCTATCCCCGGGTGTGGAATCCGGGTGGCTGGTATGAAGAGCAGTTCGACGCCCAGGCCGACCTGCGCCTGGCCATGCCACGCATCAGCGAGTCGCTGTTCGACGCCCTGCTGCGCCGCAGGATTGCCCAGCTCAAGGATGACAGCCTGTTCCATGCGGTTCCCACCGCCACGCAGGATCACAAGTCCGTCGAGGACAAGGTGCGCTACTTCCTCGAGATCGGTTTCAACGCCCTCAATTTCGCTGCGTTCGCCGTGCCGGTGCTGGGCCAGGTGATGCTGGTGGTCAATGCGGCGCTGCTCGGCTACGAGGTGTACGAGGGCTTCGACAGCCTGGCCAAGGGCGAGCGCGAGCAAGCCTGGAACTACTTCATGGACGTTGTGGAAAACCTCGCGCTGATGGCTGCGCTTGGCGTGGTCGGCGGCGCCCAGGCGCGCTTTACCGGCAACCTGCCGGTGGCGGTGCGCAGCATGCGCCCGGTGACCCTGGGCGACGGCAGTGTGCGCTTGTGGAAACCGGACCTGACGCCCTTCGCCTATGACATCGAACTGCCCAGCTGGCTGCGCCAGGGCGACAACGGCCTGTACCACCACGAGGGACGCGACTGGTTGCGCCTGGAAGGGCGTTACTACTCGGTGCGCACCCTGCTGGGCGAACAGCCGGCCTACGTCCTCGAACACCCGTCACGGCCGGGCGCCTACGAGCCATCGATCCGGCACAACGGCAATGGCGGCTGGTGGCACGAACTGGAAACACCGGAGCAGTGGCGCGGCATGCAGCTGTTCAGTCGCCTCGGCCCCTTTGAGGCGGAGATCTCCGAGGCCATGGCCCTGCGTGCGCTGCGCATCAGCGGCGTCAGCGAAGCGCATTTGCGCCAGAGCCTGCTGGACAGCCGCCGGCCGCCGGCGCTGTTGAGCGATACCCTGCGCCGGTTGAGCCTGGAGGATGTGCTGCGGCAGTTGTCCTTCGAGGAGGGCGAGAAGCCTGCTGGTCCTTCCCTGGTGCAGGGCTTTGCCCTCGGCTACGAGCGGATGCAGGCGCCGCTGTCGGCGGCGGGGCAAGTGGTGCAGCGCCAGTTCGCCAGCCTGCCTAACGCGATCATCGAGGAAGTCATCACCGAGGCCACGCCAGCGGAGGCTCAAGCGCTGGGCAGCGGGCGCGTGCCGCTGCGCCTGGCCGAAGAGGTCCGGCTCTACCAGCAGCAGGTACGCATCGCCCGCGCCTGCGAAGGCCTTTACCTGAACGTCGAGGCCAACCTCGACAGCGCCCGGGTCCTGCTGCATGGCCTGGAGGCATTGCCAGGCTGGCCGGAGGGTCTGCGTATCGGCTTGTACGATGCTGCTCCGGAGGGGCCGCTGCTGACCGCAATCGGCACGGCAAGCGGCGAGGAACTGGCTCTGGTCTGGCGCGGCCAGTTGCCCAAGGACTTCTGTCAGGCATTGTTCGACGTGCTGCCGGCCGCAGCCCGCACGCAACTCGGCCTCGAAGATGCCGCCGCGCTGCGCCGGGCCCTGCAGGAACAGCCCATGGCGCCCCGTCAGCAGTTGCGCCAATGGCTGGGCATGGCGGCGCTCAAGCCCGGATTCCGTTCGCCCATGCGTCTGTCCGACGGGCGTATCGGTTATCCCCTCAGCGGACAAGGCCAGCCGTTCTTCACCGAGGACGAGTTGCTGGACAAGCTGCGCCTGCTGGAGCTGGACGATATGCATGTCGAGGATGTCCTCCAGGCCTTGTACCGGACTGGCCTGGAGCGCACGGCGATCGCTGCGCGCCTGGACGGGCTGCTCGACGAAAGGCTGCAACTGGGTGAAGCCCTGGATCGCTGGATCATGGACTCGGCCACCCAGACCCTCGGCGAATCGCACCAGCACAGCCGCGAGCGTATCGGTGCTGCCTTGTGGCAGCACTGGCGCAGCAATCTGCTCCCCGAACTCGGGCGGCCAGAAACGCCGTTGCATCTGGCGCGGGTTCACCTGGCGGACCTGCCGGCGCAGTTGCCGGAGTTTTTCCGCCAGCGGGTGGTCTCGATGGTGCTCAGCGAGGTCAATCAGAGGGCCGGCGCGCCCTTCGAACGCCTTATCCGCGAGCCGCAATTGCAGGCACTGGCCGAGCGGTTCACGCATGTCACGGCGTTGCATATCTTCAGCGGCGAGTGGCAGATCGGACTGCCGCAGATGATCGCCCGCACCTGGCCGCAACTGCGCGGGCTGGGCCTGCGCGAAGTGGGTGTGCGTGAACTGGGCGGACTGGTGATCGGCTATCAGGATGTGCGTGCGCTGGCCCAGTTGCCGCGCCTGCGCTGGCTGGAGCTGCGCGGCTGCCGTCTGCTCGATTGGCCGATTCCCGCGCTGGACGGCCTGACCCTGGATTACCTGGGCCTCGAATATCTGGGCCTGGCGGCGTGGCCGCAGTGGCTGGATACCGTGGCGTTGGCCCGGATCGGCGAGCTATCGCTGGTGGGCAACTGCCTGGCCGAACTGCCGCCGGATATCCTCGACGACGCCGAGCCGCTCGCCGTGCCGATGCGTGTTGCGCTGCAGGGCAACCAGTTCAATACCCAGGCCTTGCTCGACCTGCGCCTCGCCGAACAGGTCCACCGCCGCTTTGCCTTCGACCTGAACCTGTCCGCCACGGTCGAAGCCGATCTGGGCCTGCTCGTCGAGGAGCACAGCCAGTTGCAGGCGACCTTGCAGGCGTGGGTCGACGACAGCACCGCGACCACGCCGCTGACGCCCGAGCGCCACGGCTATCGGCAGAGGGTGGCCAGGGTGCTGCTGAATTTCTGGCGCGAGGACCTGTACCTCTCCGGCACGGCGCTGCTGCATCTCGAGGATGTGGTGTTGGCGGATTTTCCCGAGCAGTTGCCGGCGTTCTTCGCGACCCGTGTCCAGCGCCTGGAAATGACCCGTTTCGATGCGACAACGGCAAGCCTGGAAGACTTCCTCGGGCGCTTCCCGTTGCTCGCCGAGCTGTCGCTGGTGGCCGGGCGTCCGGCCCTGACGCAGGTTCCCGCCAGCCTGGCGAGTCTGGCTCATCTTCGCGAAGTGGCGCTGGTGCGCATGGGCATGACCATCGACCAGGCGGCCATGGAGGCCCTGGGTCGTATCCCGTTGCTGACGTCGTTGCAGCTCGATGGCAATCGCCTGGGTGAAATCACCGATGTCTCTCAGTTCCAGGGCCGCTTCCTCGATTACCTCGGTTTGGCGCAGATGCACATAGCGGTATGGCCGGCGTGGCTCGACAGCTTGATTCCCCACGGCATCGAACTGCTGGGCCTGGATGACAATCGGCTCACGGAACTGCCCGGCATGCTTCTGGATAACCACTATGTCGATAACGGCGCGACGGATATCTCGCTGCGCAACAACCCGCTGAGCCGCGAGACCATGATCCGCGCCTTCACCTCGCAGCATGCCAACCGTCCTTATTCCTTCAGCATGACCTTGCCCGAAGACATCGCGGCGATGGAGGCGCGGCCGCACTCGTCGGACTCCGAGGCTTCGGAGACCACGCCGGAGGAGGCCAGCCAGTCGCCCGAAGATCCTTTCGACAATTGGCAGACCGGGGATGTCGAGGCGGATGCCCAGCACCGTCTGATCTGGCAGCGCATGGCCACGCGCGGCGATGCCGGGTCGCTGCTGGCGCTGGTCTCGCGTTTGCGCCAGAGCGCCGATTACCGCACGGCGAGCCGACGCGCCGAGCTGGTGACGCGGGTCTGGACCGTGCTGGCAGCGGCGGACCAGGACACCGACCTGCGCCTGACCCTCAATGGCATGGCCGAGGAACCCTTGATTCAACTGCATTACCAGGACACCTGTCTTGACGGGATTCGCCTGGAGTTCAACCAGATGGAGCTGCAGGTGCATACCCGCCAGGCCTTGCGCGACGTGGGCACGGAGAATCGCGGCGCGACGCTGTTCCGCCTGATGCGCGGGCTGTTCCGTGCCCAGACCCTCGACCGCATTGCCCGCGAGCGCGCCGGCATTCGCGACGAAGCGGAAGTGCGCCTGGCCTACCGCTTGCGCTGGGCCGAGCAACTGGAACTGCCGGTACCGCCGCGCAGCATGCTCTACCGCAGCGAGGCGGAGATCGCCCCGGGCGAACTGAACCAGGCGTTGCAGCGCTTGCAGCAGGAAGAAAGCGGACAGGGCCTGCTCGGCTTCGCTGCCGATTGCGACTTCTGGAGTGCCTATCTGCGCGAGGCCTTCAGCGAGCGCTTCCAGGCACTCAGGGAGGCCTATGAAGCGTCGGTGCTGGCGGTCGTCGACCTCTGGCCCGATGAGTCGGCGGAGCAGTCGGCGCCCCGTATCAGGGCCCTGGAGGACAAGTTCAAGGCCGACGAGCGCAGCCTGCTCGAACACTTGACCCTGGAGCAGGCGATGGCCGGCGTGTAGGCAGGTTTGCCCTTGCCGGCGCCAAGGCCGGCAGGGGCAACTGCGGGGTGTTATCTATGTGCCCCCGACCTCACCCCTGCGCTGACTAGGCTGGAGCGCCCTTATCAGCCAGAACAGGTGATTCACATGTCGACAGCGGAAAGCTCCACGACTTCGACGGACGAGGCGGCGAGCCGTCATCGGCAGGGCTACGCCACCATCAGCAAACACACACCGCAATGGCTGCTGGAGGCGACCCGCGAAGCACGCCGGGTCGGCCACGAACAAGGCATGGCGGCACTCCCCTGGGTGCTCACGGCGACCCGTGAGATGCCCGAAGTGGTCGCCCGTCTGCACGACGATTACCGCGAGCATGTTGCCCTGGGAGCCCAGGTCGAGGCCTGGCTGGGCGCCTTGCCCGATCCCGAGCGCTTTGCCGAGCCCTTGCTCATAAGCTTGCTGCAGAGCCATCTGGGCGAGGCGGTGGATGTACGGCGGACCTGGTTGTTCCATCCGCGACGGATGCGCACGGACGACTCCTTTCTCAGCGCATCGAGGGACTGGGCAGTGGAAACCTTCAAGGCCTTCCGCCTGGCCTGCCGGCCACTGCTGAGCGTGGCCCTGCAGAACTTCGAGGCCTGGGAAAGCGAGCCCGAGGGCATGGACCTGCCGGTGACCAAGGCGCAGATCTTCAAGGCCAGCCCGGGACAACCGCTGTGGGGAGGGGAGGTCCTGGCGATCGCCCCGCACCGTTTCGCCGGGCTGTGTCGCCAGCTCGATCTCGGCCGCCGCTACCAGGAGTTGATCCAGCAGCACTTCGATCCTGCCGCCGCAGGTGACGAGCCAGGCCGGGAGTCTACCCGGCAGCGCCGCCGGGTTTTCGAACGCCACGAGCAGACCGGGCTGCTGCTGCACCTGCATCTGGCACGCATGCAGGGGCACATCGGCCAGCCGCTGTACCAGGCCATGCTGGCGTTGCTGCGCGAGGGCCAGGCGACCCTTGACGGCGTGGCCCTGGAAAGCGCCGGCCTGAGCCTGTGGAAGGTCGAACTGAGCGGCATCGTCGTGTTCGCCTGGGAGCGTGCGGTCGACAGCGCGCCGGACAGCCGGGTGCTGTACATCCCGGGAGATCCCGAGCAACCGCTCAAGGAGTTCGACTCCTTCATCGAGGTGTGCGGGCACCTGCGCGACCGGTTGCTGCAGGACGACTACCTGGCCTTCTTCCAGGGCTTCATTCCTGCGCGGCATCGCGCCGAGGTCCTGGACAAGCTGCGCCAGGCCTTTCACCCCAAGGTCTGGAACCCCGGTGGCTGGTACGAGGAAGTGCTGGATCGCCAGGCCAGCCTGCCCTTCCACGAGACGCTGCTGGCGGGACCGTTGCAGGCCAGCCTGCTGGCGCGAAAGCTCGAGCGGCTCAAGGACGACGGTTTGTTTGTCGCGGTGCCGACCGCCGAGGAGGATCACAAGAGCCTCGAAGAGAAACTCGAATACTTCGCCCAGGATGCCCTGCTGATAGCGAACACCCTGGCCTTCGCGGTGCCGGTGGTGGGCGCGGCGATGATGGTGTTCAGCGCCGCGCAGTTGGCCCACGAAGTCTACGAAGGCATTGGCGAATGGACCCGGGATGAGCGTGAGCAGGCCTGGACCTACCTGTTCGACGTGGTCGAGAACCTCGCCCTGGTTGCCGCCCTCGGTGGCGCGGCAAGCGCGCCACCGGGCATCGCAGTGCGCGAAATGCCCGACCTGCTGCATCCGGCGCGCCTGGCCGATGGCCGCATCCGTTTCTGGTCCCGGGACCTCAAGCCATTCGCCCACGACCAGCTCCTGCCCGCCGAGCTGAAACCCGATGCGCAAGGTCTCTACGTCTACCAGGGCAAGCGCTGGCTGCCCCTGGACGGACGTATCCATGCGGTGGGCGGTGACGCCGAGGCTGGCTACTATCTCCAGCATCCTCGCCGGGCCGATGCCTACCGGCCGGGCCTGCGTTATCAGGGGGAGGGGGTGTGGCTGCATGAGCTGGACCGGCCGCGGGAATGGGCAGGCGTGGCATTGTTCCAGCGTTTGGGCGCAGCCGCCCGGGATCTTGACGAAGTCCAGGCACAGCGGCTGCTGGTGATCAGCGGCTGCCACGAGGCCGAACTGCGCCGGGCGCTGGCTGATGGACAGCACCCGCCAGCCTTGCTGATGGACTGCCTGGAACGCTATCGGATCCACCGCGAGCTGCTGGCGCGAGGCGAGCCCCTGACTCCTGAACACTTCAATCGCCTGTTCGACATGCTCTACCAGGATCCGGCGCCGCCAGCGGCCGCCCTGGTCCCGCTGCTAAGGGACTTCGGCGGGTTGCCCCGACGTCTGGCGGAGGAGCTGCTGGAGCACGCCAGTGCAGCGGAGCGGACGCTGCTCGAGGAGCAGCAGCGGGTGCCGCCGCGGCTTGCCGAGGAAGCCCGCCACTATCTGCAGGCGGTGCGCCTGGCGCGGGCCTACGAAGGGCTGTACCTGGATCCGCTGTCGAACAACGACAGTACCCGGCTGATCCTGCACAGCCTGGCCGGGCTGCCGGGCTGGGCCGAGCAGTACCGCATCGAGATCCGCGGCCTGCGCGCCGACGGGCCGCTGCTCGATAGCATCGGCCCGTCCCCGGCGGTGCATCGACGGGTGCTGGTCAAGAGTGCCGACGGCTATCGCCTGGCGGAGGAGCCCCAGGGCGATGCCGTGGATCTGTTCGGCGCGGTACTGGCGACCCTGACTTCGGCGCAACGCAGCGCCCTCGGCTTGCGCGTGGCCGAGGACAGCCAGGGCTTGCGTCAACGGGTCCTGGCCCGTCCACTGGCGCGGCCGGAGTTGCGCAAGGTCCTGCATATGCAGCCGGTCCGCCCGGCCACGCGCTCGCCCATGCGCCTGGCCAACGGGCGGCCGGGTTATCCGCTGAGCGGGCGCGGACAACTGGCGGCGCTGCCGGCGGAGAACACCCTGCTGGACAAGATCCGCCTGCTGGAATTGCCGGATGTGTTCCCGCGCGACCTGCTGCAGCAGTTGCGTGGCATCAATCTTGGCGACGAAGCCATCGACCTGCGCCTGGGGCTGCTGCTCGACGAGCGCGAGCAACTGCAACACCTGCTGCCGCTGGGCGACATGTCGCCACGCCTCGCCGGCGAGGGGCCGGCACCGAACGATCGGCAATTGATCGAGCTGGCCCTGTGGCAACACTGGCGTGACAACCTGCTCCCGGAAATCGGTCGCACCGGGGTGCCGTTGCGCCTGTTCGCGGTTTCGCTGGAGGACTTTCCCGGGGAACTGCCCGATTTCTTCCGCCTGCGTGTGCAAGGGCTTGAGCTGTCCGGGGTGTCGCTGCCGCCGGCAACCATGACTGCGGGCGAGGATGGTGCATTGCGCCTGGAGGATCCGCTGGCGCAGATGCTACGGCGCTTTCCCCGGGTCACCGCGCTGGAGATCGATGCCCTGGAGAACCGCTCGGTGCATGACCTGCCACGGGTCGTGGTCGGTGCCTATCCGCGCCTGGCCGAACTGCGCCTGCTCAACCTGCATCTGCCGTTGGGCCAGGAGGTGCTGGACGAACTGGGCCGCTTGAGCGAGCTGCGCCATCTGGACCTGAGCGGCAATCGACCGAGCCACTTGCCGGTGCGCCTCAGCGAAAGCCTGCAACTGGACTTTCTCGGTCTCGATCGCCTTGGCCTGGAGCACTGGCCGGAGTGGCTGGACAGTGATGCGCTGGAGGGTATCGATGCGCTATCGCTGCGTGACAACCGTCTGGTCGGCCTGCCGCCACACCTGCAACGCAACCCGGCGAGCGCCGATCACTCGACCTGGGTGTCGCTGCGCGGCAACCTGCTGTCCCAGCAGGCGCTGATCGGCATTCGTATCGGTACCTGGCGCGGTCGGCGTTTCCGCTTCGACGTGGAGATCCCGCCGGCAGTGGAGAGCACCGTGCAGGCCATGATGCGCGAGCGCGACGCGCTGTCCGGCTCCATCGACGGTTGGCTCGGTACCTCGGAGGTCAGTGCGGAGCGGCTGAGCGCCCGCCGCTCGCTGGGTAACGCGCTGGTGGAGAGCTGGACGAGCCAGGGCGAGGTAGCAAACACGCGACCGCTGTTGCTCGAGGACACCCGTCTGGAGGATTTCCCCCATGCCTTGCCGGAGTTTTTCTACGAGCGCATCAACCGCCTCGAACTGATCCGGCCCCTAGGCAACGTGGAACAGCTGGAGCGCTTGATCGGCCGCTTCGGACGCCTGGAGCATCTGAGTATCAGCGGCTTCCGTCTCGATCGCTTGCCTCCGGTGCTGGCAGATCTGGGCCAGTTGCGGCAGTTGTCGGTGGTCGATGCGCACCTGCTGGTCGACCAGGCCAGCATCGATCTGCTGGCGCGCCTGCAGATCGAT
>Ga0222427_100473_pt1 | contig 60647 bp, 46 predicted proteins | sample 2B20Ametagenome_FD_182890 | JGI IMG/M metagenome (GOLD analysis project Ga0222427, IMG submission 182890) | Enriched microbial communities from leaf-cutter ant dump, University of Wisconsin, Madison, United States - 2B20A (version 2) | ecosystem: Environmental > Terrestrial > Nest > Insects nest... | reverse complement strand
CTTCCAGTTGCTCCAGCCAGAGGCTGCGCGTTGCACCGAACTCCTTGGCGGTGCGGGACTCGGTGACGCCTCCGGCATGACACTTCGCCAACATGCAGACAAAGCCATCATGCGATTCAGCGACCTGGCAGTCGTAGTCGTGGACTGCCGCCAGCCGGAACGCCGCGCCATCGTGATGATCGGCATAGAGCTCGGCGACGTCGTCGACAGTCTTCTGCCAGGTCGCGAGGGTCTTGTCGTAGTGATCCTGGAACTTTTTACGGGCTTCTTCGTTGTAGCGCTCGTCGAGCCGTTCACGGGCATCGGTGATTGCCTCGGTGCCCCGGCGCTCCTTCTCCTGCTCCAGATCGAGGGCCGGCATGGGAGTCATGTAGGTAGGGTACCCCTGGGACTTCTCCGCGATGGCGTTGTAGTTCTCCCGATTCTTGACTGCTGTCTTGGCCTCCTCGATCGCACGGGCACGCGCTGTACTGACCTGGAACTGACGAACACCAAGCAACGTCTGGGAGGTGAAGTGCTTGAAACACCGTTCCGGTTCGGCAATCCATTCCTGCATGGCCTGATAGCGCAGCACCCGCTGGGCATTCAACTCCTGGACCATGCCGAGGGGATCGGGCAGGACCAGGGCCAGCACGCCCTTGGGCAACTGGTATTCCTTGGTCACGGCACGCACATGCCCGGCCATGGCACGCAGCCGGTCATTGCGTGGGTAGAAGCCGTGCACGCTGCGGAAATCGCCAGCCATGGAATAAGAATATTCAAGCACCTGCTGCAACTGCAGGTCGTTTTCGGTCATGGCGATGCCGACGCTGGCCGGGTCTTCGCGGGCGACCTTGAGGTCGAGCTTGTAGAAGCGTTCGTCGAGGTTCATGCCGTCGACCACGCCGCCCTGCTTGTAGGCACGCAGCACCTCTTTGGGCCAGGGGTCGTTGGCAATGGCCAGCCAGGCAGTGGAGTACCTGTGGGTGTTGATATTGAGGAAAGCGGCGGGAATGTCATGGTCCTGCTGGACGCAGAGCTTGCTCAAGGGCACCGGTTCCTCACGCGGGATCTGGAGCGCCGGGAACTGACGCAAGGCGCCTTCGGGGGTGATCTGGTAGGCCTGCCAGTACTTGCGGTCGAGCAGGACATAGAGGAAGCCGCGGCGCAGGATGCGCGGCTGGTCGGGCACCATGCGTACGGCCGTGACCTCGGAGTCACGGGACACCGGCAGCGCCTGGGTTTGCCAGGGCTCCGGAGCATAGGCAGCGCGCAGCGGCAGGATAGGCAGGCCCCAGCGCTGGCAGGTCATGCAGCGTTCGAGAGGGACCGGGTCGAGTTGCTCGGTGGCCGCCTCGAGGTTGAGCTCGGGCTTGAAGTTGATGTTGAAAGTCATGCGAGAGTCCCTGCAACGATATTCCGACCACCGGATTCAGCGTCGGAGCGCATTTGGATAAAGGCTCACCAAGGTGCAGGGCCATCTGTTGACTGGCCGCTGACCCTGGGGATTTCCCTGGAAACGATTCCGGGGAAAGCCTGCATGGCGAACAGCGGCCTGAGATATAGGAAAATTCCTAAGCAACCCACTGAAATTCCTTAACTTTCAGCATGGATTGACCTTAGAGGTCGTTGGTGTCTGTAGAATCGGCAGCATGCTCAATCTCCCCCAAGCCCCCCTGCAACGCCTGTCCCTGTCCTGGCTCCACGAGTCCGGTATCGACGCCGCGATCCTGCGTCTCGACCTGATCGACCCGCTGGTCAGTGGCAACAAGTGGTTCAAGCTTCTCGAACACCTGCGCATCGCCCAGCGCAACCAGGCGCCGGGCATCATCAGCCTCGGCGGCAATCACTCCAATCACCTCCACGCCCTGGCCGCTGCCGGCCAGCGTTTCGGTTTTGCCACCGCCGGCCTGCTGCGCGGCGAGCCGCAGGACACCCCGACCACCCGCGATCTCGAAGCCTTCGGCATGCAGTTGCACTGGCTCGGCTATGGCGGTTACCGCGCGCGCAACCAGCCCGGTTTCTGGACGCCGTGGCAGCAACGCTACCCCGGCTGGCACTGCGTGCCCGAGGGTGGTGGTGGCGCGGAGGGGGCCAAGGGCTGCGGGCTGATTGTCGAGCAGGCCCGGGCGCAACTTTCCACTATCAGTTGGGGCCATTACGACGCCTGGTGGCTGGCCGCAGGAACCGGCACTACCGTGGCCGGGTTGGTGCAGGCGGAAGCGGGTGCGGGTGCGGGTGCCCATCCGGTGCATGGCGCGCTGGCGGTACCCAGGGGGTATGGCGTGGAAGAGAATCTATCGGCCTTGACCGGCTATCACCTGCACGACGCCTGTCGCGGCGGCTTTGCCAAGGTGGACGCGGAACTGCTGACCTTCATCGAGCACTGCGAACGGGAATCCGGCGTGCCGCTGGAGCCGCTGTACACCGGCAAGGCGCTGATGGCCCTGAAAGAAAACGCCGGGTGCTTCGCCCGAGGCACCCGGCTGATCTTCGTGCATACCGGCGGCCTCCAGGGCCGCCGCGGCTTTTCCGGCCTTTAATCCTTGCCCGGCAGCATCCGCAGCAGGGTGTTGTCCTTGCGCACATAGTGGTGGTACAGCCCGGCCACGGCATGCAGGCCGATCAGCCAGTAGCCGAGGCTGGCGAACCATTCGTGCCAGCCCTTGACCGTTCGCGCCAGTTCCTTGTCCGGCTGCACCAGCGCCGGCAGTTCGAAGCCGTAGAAGGGGATCGGTTTGTCGGCGGCGCTGAGGATCACCCAGCCGGCCAGCGGCAGGCCGATCATCAGGGCATACAGGGCCCAATGCACCAGGTGCGAGAGGCCGATCTGCCAGCCCGGTGGAGCAGGGACGATGCGCGGGGTCGGTCGGGTCAGCTTGAGGAACAGGCGTAGCCAGACCAGCAGGAACACGCTCAGGCCGAGCATGAAGTGCAGGGTCTTCATCAGCTCCCGCTCCGGGCTGTCCTTGGGAAAGATGCCGCGAAACTCCATGCAGGCGTACACCGCCGCCAGCAACACCAGCATCAGCCAGTGCAAGGTCACGGACAGGCTGCCGTAGCGCTCCCGGGTATTGGTCAGGCTCATCGGGTACTTCCTCGTCAGGTCACGGATTGGGCGCTCTTGCTGGCGCTGTCTCTACAGGGTAGATAGCCGAGTGCTGTTACGGAGGAGGGATTGCGGAAAAAAGCCCGGGTAAAGCTTGGTGATTGATGTTGTGACTGCTGGCCTCATCGTCGGCAATGCCGACTCCCACAATGTTCTGGGCCAGCCGGAGCATCTGTGCTCGACGCTGACCCTGTGGGAACTGGTCTTGCCAGCGATGAGGCCCGCAAGAACAACACAGACCAGCAAGATCGATGTCGAGGCTGATGGCCTCATCGTCGGCAACGCCGACTCCCACAGGGTTCTGGGCCAGCCGGAGCATCTGTGCTCGACGCTGACCCTGTGGGAACTGGCCTTGCCAGCGATGAGGCCCGCAAGAACAACACAGTCCAGCAAGATCGATGTCGAGGCGGATGGCCTTATCGTCGGCAAGCCAACTCCCACAAGGTTCTGGGCCAGCCACAGTCTCTGTGCTCGACGCGGGCCCTGTGGGAGCTGGCTTTGCCAGCGATGAGGTCCGCAAGATCAACACAGACCAGCAAGATTAATGTCGAGGCGGATGGGTCAAGTTGGCGGGCAGATTTTCCGCCAGGTGCGGCCAGCTGTCGGCAACCAGGAAGGCGCGCTGCGCTTCCTGCCAGTCGCCATCCGCGCCCGGCTCCAGGCGCACCATCAGTTGCGCCTGGGCCTGCGGATCGAGAGCGGCCAGCCAGTCCTGCAACTGCGTTGGTGTCCACACAGCACTGCTGGCAACCCGCGCCGGTCCGAGCCAGGCCTGGCGCGGCAGCAATTGCCAACGACCGTCGCCATGGGCGGCGTGGAAGGCGGGCCAGTCGCGCTGGTGCAGCCAGCGTCCGCGCAGGTGGCCGGGGTGTGCGCCCTGGGGGGCGTCGGCGTGGACGTGCCAGGGGTAGAACAGATAGCCGCCGAGCCAGAGTCGCGCCTGGACCCGGTCGAGCCTCAGTCCGGCCAGGGCCTCGCGGCTTTCCGGGCGGGCCGAGATGGGCAATTGGTGTTCGGCCAGGTGGGCCAGCTTGTGGCCCAGGCGGTCGTGGCAACCGGGTCCGAGCCAGTGCGCCGGGTCGACGCCGTCGCCGTGTTCCGGGCCGAGATAGAACTTGATCGCCAGCTCCAGGTGATGCACGCCCTCGCGGTCGCGCAGGAGCACGTCCAGCTCGCCGAGGGTGTGCCCGCCCTGGCGGATCGGCAGGTTGGCCGCCAGCAGTTCGACGCCGGGGGCCTGTTGCAGGGCGAACTGCCAGAGCCGCTCGTAATAGATGCCGAGACGCCGGCTGGCCGAGCGCGACAGCCAATCGAGCAACAGGGCCGGGTCATGCTCCAGCTTCAGCAACCAGTCGCGCAGGGCATCCGGATCGTCCACCCAGCCGCTGCCGCTCAACGGATGCCGCTGTGGCCACGGCGCCTGTGCCAGCAACGGCGGCGACAGCAGCGCCCAGGCCAGGTCGCGGACCGCGGGCTGGCGCAGATGGCGGGGCAGGGCGTGAAGGTCGGCGAAGGGGTTCATCCAGCGAGCATAGCCTTGTTTATAGGGCGCCGTTTGCCGCAGGCCGGGGCACTGGCCCATAATCGGGCCTTTGACCGTGCGCCTTTTGAACCTCGTTAGCCCAAGCAGGAACCCCATGGAGCAATTTCGCAATATCGGTATCATCGGCCGCCTCGGCAGCTCCCAGGTACTCGATACCATCCGCCGACTGAAAAAATTCCTGCTGGAACGGCATCTTCACGTCATCCTCGAAGACACCATCGCCGAAGTCCTGCCTGGCCATGGCCTGCAGACCTCCTCGCGCAAGCTGCTGGGCGAAGTCTGCGACCTGGTCATCGTGGTTGGCGGTGACGGCAGCCTGCTCGGCGCCGCCCGCGCCCTGGCCCGGCACAACATCCCGGTACTGGGGATCAACCGCGGCAGCCTGGGCTTCCTCACCGATATCCGCCCCGACGAACTGGAAGTGAAGGTCGCCGAAGTGCTCGACGGCCATTACCTGGTGGAAAACCGCTTCCTGCTCCAGGCCGAAGTGCGCCGCCACGGCGAGGCCATCGGCCAGGGCGATGCCCTCAACGACGTGGTCCTGCACCCGGGCAAGTCGACCCGGATGATCGAATTCGAGATCTACATCGACGGCCAGTTCGTCTGCAGCCAGAAGGCCGACGGCCTGATCGTCGCCACCCCGACCGGCTCCACCGCCTATGCCCTGTCCGCCGGCGGGCCGATCATGCACCCCAAGCTGGATGCCATCGTCATCGTGCCGATGTACCCGCATACCCTGTCCGGACGGCCGATCGTGGTCGACGGCAACAGCGAACTGAAGATCGTCGTGTCCCAGGACATGACCATCTACCCGCAGGTCTCCTGTGACGGCCAGAACCACTTCACCTGCGCCCCCGGCGACACCATCACGGTGAACAAGAAGCCGCAGAAGCTGCGCCTGATCCATCCGCTGGACCACAACTACTACGAGGTCTGCCGGACCAAGCTCGGCTGGGGCAGCCGCCTGGGTGGTGGAGGCGACTGATGCTCGATCCCGCGCGCAGTTTCGACCTGATCGGCGATGTACACGGATGTGCCCTGACCCTCGAACGCCTGCTCGACGCCCTCGGCTACAAGCGCCAGGGCGGGGTGTGGCGGCACGCCCAGCGTCAGGCGCTGTTCCTTGGCGACATCATCGACCGCGGCCCGCGCATTCGCGAGGCCCTGCATATCGTCCATGACATGGTGGAAGCCGGCCAGGCGCACTGCATCATGGGCAACCACGAGTACAACGCCCTCGGCTGGACCACCCCGGCCGCGCCCGGCAGCGGCAAGGCCTTCGTCCGCGAGCACACGCCACGCCATGCGCGGCTGATCGACGAGACCCTGACCCAGTTCGAGCAGCATCCCGGCGACTGGCATGACTTCCTCGGCTGGTTCTACCAGTTGCCGCTGTTCGTCGATGCCGGGCGCTTCCGCCTGGTGCATGCCTGCTGGGATGCCCAGGTGATCGCCACGCTGCGCCAGCATTATCCGGACGGGCGTATCGACCCGGCCTTCGTGCAGGCTTCGGCCGAGCCCGACAGCTTCGCCCACCTGGCCTGCAACCGCCTGCTGCGCGGCACCGACATGCGCCTGCCGGACGGCCTGACCCTGACCGGCGGCGACGGCCTGACCCGGGCCTTCTTCCGCACCAAGTTCTGGGAGGAGGACCCGCAGACCTACGGCGATATCGTGTTCCAGCCCGACGCGCTACCGGAGGCGGTGGCCAGCGCGCCTTTGTCCCGTACCCAGAAAAACGCCCTGCTGCGCTATGCCGAGGACGAGCCGCTGCTGTTCGTCGGGCATTACTGGCGCAGCGGCAAACCGACGCCGATCCGCGCCAACCTCGCCTGCCTGGACTACAGTGCCGTGTTGTACGGCAAGCTGGTGGCGTACCGGCTTGATGACGAAACCCGGATCGACCCGCGCAAGTTCGTCTGGGTCGACGTGGAACGGCCGGAGGCCAGTCAATGAATGTGGTGCCGATCCTGCGCCAGCCGCTGGATGCCGACCTGAGTGGCTTCGTCCAGTTGTTGCGGCGCCTGCAGGTGCCGCATCGGGTCACCGAGGAAGCCGGCGAGCAGGTGCTTTGGGTCGCCGAGACCCTGGCGGGACAGGTCAGCGAGTTGTACCAGCGCTATCCCGACGGCGATCCCCACGGCGAAGTGCAGCCGCTGCTGGATACCCCGCCCCCGGCGCAAGCGGCCCGCCCCGGTTTCGCCGAGCAGATGCGCACCAGCAAGGCCACTGCCGGGGTATTGCTGCTGTGCCTGATCGTCGCCGGCCTGACTGGCCTGGGCGACAACCTTTCCACCCTGCGCTGGCTGACCTTCGTCGATTTCCGCGTGCAGGGCGATTACATCTACTTCATGCCGCTGGAGGCCAGCTTGCAGGCCGGCCAGTGGTGGCGCCTGTTCAGCCCGATGCTGATTCACTTCGGCATCCTCCACCTGGCCATGAACGGCATGTGGTTCTGGGAGCTGGGGCGGCGCATCGAAGCGCGCCAGGGCGTCTGGATGATGCTCGGCCTGAGCCTGGTGTTCGGCCTGGTGTCCAACGCTGCGCAGTACCTGTTTGGCGGCCCGGGCCTGTTTGGCGGGTTGTCCGGCGTGCTGTACGCCTTGCTCGGGCATATCTGGCTGTATCAATGGCTGGCGCCGGCGCCGGTCTATCGCATGCCGCGCGGCGTGCTGGTGATGATGCTGGTCTGGCTGCTGCTGTGCCTGTCCGGTGTGGTCAGCCTGCTCGGCTTCGGCCAGATCGCCAACGCCGCCCATGTCGGCGGTCTGTTGGTCGGATGCCTGAGCGGGCTCTTGGGCGGGGCGCTGGCCCGGCGTAAACTGACGGCTTGATTTGGGAGACGCTATGTCCACTTTTGCGCAAATGATCGAAAACATCACCCCGGAAATCTACGAGAGCCTCAAGCTGGCCGTGGAAATCGGTAAATGGGCCGACGGCCGCAAGCTCACCAGCGAGCAGCGCGAACTGTCCCTGCAGGCAGTGATCGCCTGGGAGATGCAGAACCTCCCGGAAGACCAGCGCACCGGCTACATGGGCCCGCAGGAATGCGCTTCGCAGTCCAAGACCGTGCCGAACATCCTGTTCAAGTCGGATGCGATCCATTGATCGAAGTCGGCCGTGGTTCCATTCGCAAGATGGCCGCGCGTCTCGAGACGCCGGTCGTGCAATACGCTTTCCGCCTGGATGAGGTCGAAGTGCCGGTCAACCCGATGATCGGCCAGACCGTGCGTCTCGAATACCTGGGCGCCATCCATTGCAGCCATTGCGGCAAGCGCACCAAGACCAGCTTCAGCCAGGGCTACTGCTACCCGTGCATGACCAAACTGGCCCAGTGCGACGTGTGCATCATGAGCCCGGAGAAGTGTCACTACGACGCCGGCACCTGCCGCGAGCCGTCCTGGGGCGAGCAGTTCTGCATGACCGACCACGTGGTCTACCTGGCCAACTCGTCGGGGGTCAAGGTCGGCATCACCCGTGCCAGCCAGCTGCCGACCCGCTGGCTCGACCAGGGCGCCAGCCAGGCCCTGCCGATCCTGCGGGTTGCCACCCGCCAGCAATCCGGCCTGGTCGAAGACCTGCTGCGCAGCCAGGTGGCCGACCGCACCAACTGGCGCGCGCTGCTCAAGGGCGACGCCGAGGCGGTGGACCTGGTGGCCGTGCGCGACCAGTTGTTCGGCAGCTGCGCCGAGGGCATCAACATCCTCCAGGAGCGCTTCGGCCTGCAGGCGATCCAGCCGCTGACCGATGGCCAGCCCCTGGAAATCCGCTATCCGGTCGAGGCCTACCCGAGCAAGATCGTCAGCTTCAACCTGGACAAGAACCCGGTGGCCGAAGGCACGCTGCTGGGGATCAAGGGCCAGTACCTGATCTTCGATACCGGCGTGATCAACATTCGCAAGTACACGGCCTACCAGTTGGCCGTGCATCAGTAACGCCGTGAATTAGCAATGCTGTGATTAGTAAAAGGACCGCCACATGCGTACCGAACAGCCGCAAGTGATCTACCTCAAGGACTATCAGGCGCCCGAGTACCTGATCGACGAAACCCACCTGACCTTCGAGCTGTTCGAGGACCACACCCTGGTCCACGCGCAACTGGTCATGCGCCGCAACCCGGCCCGTGGCGCCGGCCTGCCGCCGCTGGTGCTGGACGGCCAGCAGCTGGAACTGCTCAGCGTCGCCCTCGACGACCAGGCCCTGGCCGCCGGCGACTACCAGCTCGACGACAGCCACCTGACCGTGCAGCCGAAGAGCGAGCAGTTCACCCTCGACACCAGCGTGCGCATCCACCCGGAAAGCAACACCGCGCTGGAAGGCCTGTACAAGTCCAGCGGCATGTTCTGCACCCAGTGCGAGGCCGAGGGTTTCCGCAAGATCACCTACTACCTCGACCGCCCGGACGTGATGAGCGCCTTCACCACCACGGTGATCGCCGAACAGCACCGCTACCCGGTGCTGCTCTCCAACGGCAACCCGGTGGGCAGCGGCCCGCAGGAAGACGGCCGGCACTGGGCGACCTGGGAAGACCCGTTCAAGAAACCCGCCTACCTGTTCGCCCTGGTGGCCGGCGACCTGTGGTGCGTCGAAGACACCTTCACCCGCCAGTCCGGGCGTGACGTGACCCTGCGCATCTATGTCGAGCCGGAAAACATCGACAAGTGCCAGCACGCCATGACCAGCCTGAAGAAGTCCATGCGCTGGGATGAAGAGGTCTATGGCCGCGAGTACGACCTGGACATCTTCATGATCGTCGCGGTCAACGACTTCAACATGGGCGCCATGGAAAACAAGGGCCTGAACATCTTCAACTCCAGTTGCGTGCTGGCCCGCGCCGAAACCGCCACCGACGCCGCGCACCAGCGGGTCGAGGCGGTGGTCGCCCACGAGTACTTCCACAACTGGTCGGGCAACCGCGTGACCTGCCGCGACTGGTTCCAGCTGTCGCTGAAGGAAGGCTTCACCGTGTTCCGCGACGCCGAATTCAGCGCCGACGTGAACTCGCGTACGGTCAAGCGCATCGAGGACGTTGCCTACCTGCGCACCCACCAGTTCGCCGAGGACGCAGGTCCCATGGCCCACGCGGTGCGTCCGGACAGCTTTATCGAGATCTCCAACTTCTACACCCTGACCGTCTACGAGAAGGGTTCGGAAGTGGTGCGCATGGTCCGCACCCTGCTCGGAGCCGAGGGCTTCCGCAAGGGCAGCGACCTGTATTTCGAGCGTCACGACGGCCAGGCGGTGACCTGCGACGACTTCATCAAGGCCATGGAAGATGCCAATGGCGTCGACCTGACCCAGTTCAAGCGCTGGTACAGCCAGGCCGGCACGCCGCGCCTGGCGGTCAGTGAGGCATATGACGCTGCTGCGCAGACCTACAGCCTGACCTTCCGCCAGAGCTGCCCGGAAACCCCGGACAAGGTCGAGAAGAAGCCGTTCGTGATCCCGGTGGAACTGGGCCTGCTCGACGCCCAGGGCAACGACCTGCCGCTGCGCCTGCAAGGCGAGGCCGCGGCTGTCGGTACCAGCCGCGTGCTGTCGGTGACCGAGGCGGAGCAGACCTTCACCTTCGTCGGCATCGCCGCCAAGCCGCTGCCGTCGCTGCTGCGTGGCTTCAGCGCGCCGGTCAAGCTGTCCTTCCCCTACGACCGCGACCAGCTGATGTTCCTGATGCAGCACGACAGCGACGGCTTCAACCGCTGGGAAGCCGGCCAGCAGCTGTCGGTGCAGGTGTTGCAGGAGCTGATCGGCCAGCAGCAGAAGGGCGAGAAGCTGGTACTGGACCAGCGTCTGGTCACTGCCCTGGGCAGCGTGCTGGGCAATGACGCGCTGGACCAGGCCATGGTCGCCGAGATGCTCTCGCTGCCGAGCGAAGCCTACCTCACCGAAATCAGTGAAGTGGCCGATGTCGATGCCATCCACACCGCCCGCGAGTTCGCCCGCAAGCAACTGGCGGATCAACTGTTCGATGGCTTGCTGGCGCGCTACCAGGCCAACCGCGAGGTCTCGCGCAATACCGCCTACGTCGCCGAAGCCGAGCACTTCGCCCGCCGTGGCCTGCAGAACATCGTGCTGTCGTACCTGATGCTCAGCGGCAAACCTCAGGTGCTGGAAGCGACCCTGGAGCAGTTCGACGCCTGCGACAACATGACCGAGCGCCTCACCGCCCTGGCGGTCCTGGTCAACTCGCCGTTCGAAGCCGAGCGGGCCAAGGCGCTGGAAGCGTTCGCCGAGCACTTCAAGGACAACCCGCTGGTCATGGACCAATGGTTCAGCGTCCAGGCCGCGAGCACCCTGCCGGGTGGTCTGGCGCGGGTGCGCAAGCTGATGGAGCACCCGGCGTTCACGATGAAGAACCCGAACAAGGTGCGTGCCCTGATCGGTGCCTTCGCCGGGCAGAACCTGGTCAACTTCCATGCGGCGGATGGTTCGGGCTATCGCTTCCTGGCCGATATCGTCATCGAGCTCAACGCCCTCAACCCGCAGATCGCCTCGCGGCAACTGGCGCCGCTGACCCGCTGGCGCAAGTATGACGACAAGCGTCAGGCGCTGATGAAGGGCGAACTGCAGCGGATCCGTGATTCCGGGCAGTTGTCCAGCGATGTGTTCGAGGTGGTGAGCAAGAGCCTCGCCTGATCGGCCAGCCTCCCGGGCCTCATCGCCGGCAACGCCGGCTCCCACAGGATTCGCGGTGTACTCAATTCCTGTGGGAGCCGGCGTTGCCGGCGATGAGGCCATTAGCTACACCATCAAATTCCCGCCTGCTTCTTGCCGATAACAAAAGATAACGTCCCGTTCGTTGTCAGCCCTTCGCAATCCCCATTAGGATGGCCATCAGCTATTGCAGGGCTCTGGAACACGCTTTTCGCAGTACCTGCATCTGGATTCACCCACATAACAAGAACCGGGGGACAGATCGATGACCGAGCCTCTTATAGCGCGGCAGCACAGCATATTGCGCACGAGGCCATGGGCACTGGCGGCGAGCATGGCCGCACTGTTGACCATGGGTTTCTGGGCCGACAGCGTCGAAGCCGCAAACGCCCAGGAGGCGGACGTCTGGTCGACGCTTTCCGCCAAGTCCGACAAGGGCCTGCTGCTCGACGTGACCAAAGCCGGCGCGCGCCTGGTGATGGTCGGCGAACGTGGCCATATCCTCTATTCCGATGACCAGGGCAAGACCTGGACCCAGGCCAAAGTGCCGACCCGCCAGTTGCTGACCGCCGTCACCTTCGTCGACGACAAGCATGGCTGGGCCGTCGGCCATGACGCGCAGATCCTCGCCAGCAGCGACGGTGGCGCGACCTGGAGCAAGCAGTTCGAAGACCTGTCCCGCGAAGCGCCGCTGCTCGACGTCTGGTTCGAGAACACCGAGCACGGCATCGCCATCGGCGCCTACGGTGCCATGCTCGAAACCAGCGACGGCGGCCAGCACTGGCAGGACGTCGGCGACCGCCTCGACAACCCCGATGGCCTGCACCTGAACGGCATCGCCCGGGTCAAGGACGCCGGCCTGATGATCGTCGGCGAGCAAGGCTCGATGTACCGCTCCAGCGACGACGGCCAGACCTGGGAAAAACTCGAAAGCCCCTATGAAGGCTCGTTCTTCGGCGTGATCGGCACGGCCCAGGCCAATACGGTCCTGGCCTACGGTTTGCGCGCCAACCTGTTCCGCTCCACCGACTTCGGCACTACCTGGCAGCCCATCAGCCTCCAGGCCGCCCGCGGTCCGCTTCAATTCGGCCTGGCAAGCGCTACGCTTCTCGATGATGGCAGTCTGGTACTGGTCGGCAATGGCGGCACCGTCCTGCGCAGCAGCGACGATGGCCAGAGCTTCAGCGTCTTCAACCGTACCGACCGCCTGGCCCTGGCTGGAGCCAGCGGCCTGTCCGACGGCAATCTGATCCTGGTGGGGCAGGGCGGCGCGCACTTCGCCACCGCCACCGGAGCCGAGAGGGCGCAACCATGACCGTTCGGGAGCCGTTCAACATGAACCAGCAACACCATCAGGACAAACCGACCACCCTCGAGCGCCTGATCTTCAACAACCGCCCGGCGGTGATCGCCATCTGTCTGCTGGTGAGCATCTTCCTGTTCTGGCAGGCCACCCTGATCCGCCCGTCCACCAGCTTCGAAAAGATGATTCCGCTGGAGCACCCGTTCATCCAGAACATGCTCGAGCACCGCAATGACCTGGCCAACCTCGGCAACACCGTGCGCATCTCGGTGGAGGCGACCAACGGCGACATCTTCGACAAGGACTACATGGAAACGCTGCGGCAGATCCATGACGAGGTGTTCTACATTCCCGGCGTCGACCGCTCGGCGCTGAAGTCGCTGTGGAGCCCGGCGGTGCGCTGGACCGAGGTGACCGAAGAAGGCTTCTCCGGCGGCGAGGTGATCCCCAACACCTACGACGGCTCGCCGCAAAGCCTCGATACCCTGCGTGACAACGTGCTCAAGTCCGGGCAGATCGGCCGCCTGGTGGCGAACAACTTCAAGTCCAGCATCGTCGACGTGCCGCTGCAGGAGTCCTACCCGGACCCGCAGGACCCGGGCAAGCAGATCAAGCTCGACTACCAGCAGTTCTCCCACCAGCTGGAAGAGAAGATCCGCGACAAGTACCAGGCGCAGAACCCTAACGTGAAGATCCATATCGTCGGCTTCGCCAAGAAGGTCGGCGACCTGATCGACGGCCTGATGATGGTGGTGGGCTTCTTCGGTATCGCCTTCGTCATCACCTGGATCCTGCTGTACTGGTTCACCTGGTGCATCCGCAGTACCGTCGCGGTACTGATCACCACCCTGGTGGCGGTGGTCTGGCAGCTCGGCCTGATGCATGTGGTGGGCTTCGGTATCGACCCCTATTCGATGCTGGTGCCGTTCCTGATCTTCGCCATCGGCATTTCCCACGGGGTGCAGAAGATCAACGGTATCGCCCTGCAATCCAGCGGCGCCGACAACGCCCTGACCGCCGCGCGACGGACCTTCCGCCAACTGTTCCTGCCGGGGATGATCGCCATCCTCGCCGACGCCGTGGGCTTCATCACCCTGCTGATCATCGATATCGGGGTGATCCGCGAGCTGGCCATCGGCGCCTCCATCGGTGTCGCAGTGATCGTCTTCACCAACCTGATCCTGCTGCCGGTGGCGATTTCCTATGTCGGCATCAGCAAGAAGGCCGTCGAACGCAGCAAGAAGGACGCGACCCGCGAACATCCGTTCTGGCGCCTGCTGTCGAACTTCGCCAGCCCCAAGGTAGCGCCGGTGTCGGTGGCCCTGGCCTTGCTGGCCTTCGGCGGCGGCCTCTGGTACAGCCAGAACCTGAAGATCGGCGACCTCGACCAGGGCGCGCCGGAGCTGCGTCCGGACTCGCGCTACAACAACGACAACGCCTTCATCATCGACAACTATTCGACCAGTTCCGATGTGCTGGTGGTGATGGTCAAGACCCCGACCGAGGGCTGCTCGGCCTACGGCACCATGGCGCCGATCGACGAGCTGATGTGGACCATGGAGAACACCCCCGGCGTGCAGTCGGCGATCTCCCTGGTGACCGTGTCCAAGCAGATGATCAAGGGCATGAACGAGGGCAACCTGAAATGGGAAAGCCTGTCGCGCAACCCTGAGGTGCTGAACAGCTCGGTGTCCCGTGCCGACGGCCTGTACAACGGTGATTGCTCGCTGGCGCCGGTGCTGGTGTTCCTCAACGACCACAAGGCCGAGACCCTCGATGGCGTGGTCAAGGCGGTCAAGACCTTTGCCGACAGCCACAACCGCGAAGGCCTGGAGTTCCTCCTCGCCGCCGGCAACGCCGGGATCGAGGCGGCCACCAATGACGTGATCAAGTCGGCCGAGCTGACCATCCTGATCCTGGTGTACATCTGCGTGGCGGTGATGTGCATGATCACCTTCCGTTCCTTCGCCGCGACCCTGTGCATCGTCCTGCCGCTGGTACTGACCTCGGTGCTGGGCAACGCACTGATGGCCTTCATGGGCATCGGCGTCAAGGTCGCCACGCTGCCGGTGGTGGCGCTGGGCGTGGGTATCGGCGTGGACTACGGCATCTACATCTACAGCCGCCTGGAAAGCTTCCTGCGTGCCGGCCTGCCGCTGCAGGAGGCCTACTACCAGACCCTGCGCTCCACCGGTAAAGCCGTGCTGTTCACCGGCCTGTGCCTGGCCATCGGCGTGTGCACCTGGATCTTCTCGGCCATCAAGTTCCAGGCCGACATGGGCCTGATGCTGACCTTCATGCTGCTGTGGAACATGTTCGGTGCCCTGTGGCTGCTGCCGGCACTGGCGCGCTTCCTGATCAAACCGGAGAAACTCGCCGGGCAGAAGGGCAACTCGATCTTCGCCCACTGATCCCCGGGGAACCCTCGCGCGGGCCAGGCGTCTCAACGTCTGGCCCGCGCTGCATTTGGGCTATCATTGGCGCCTTTCCCCCGACCATGGCAGTTCCCCGATGACCACCCTTGCCCACGCCCTGCAATCCTGCGACATGCTGTTGATCGACGGCCTGCACTGCTTCGACTTCGTGCATGACGACAACGGCCTGCGCGCCGAATGCATGGACGGCCGCGCGCTCAAGCGCTGGGTGTTCAGTGCCGCCCAGGTCGAGGCCGCCCGCGCCGAAGGCGGGGATTGGCTGATCGACAGCGACAACGGTGCGCACCGCCTGGTGTGCATGGGCGCCCTGCGCGCCCCGGAGGACGATGACTACGAAGATGAAGAGGGTGCTGGCGAGCCTGCTGATCGCTAGCGGCATGAGCATGACCGCGCATGGCCATGAGCTGCTGGTGGGCAGCTACACCGATGGCGCCAGCCAGGGTATCTACCGCTACCGGTTCAGCGAGGGGCGGATCGACGCGTCGCCGTTGCAGGTCGTCGAGACCAGCAACCCTTCCTGGCTGACCCTGTCTGCCGATGGCCGTCGGCTGTTCGCGGTCAACGAACTGGCGCTAGGGCAGGTCTCGGCATTCAGCCTGGATCCCTACCATGCGTTGACACCGGTGAACCAGGTCACCAGCGAAGGTGCCGAGCCGACCCACAGCAGCCTCAGCCATGACGGGCGCTTCCTGTTCGTCGCCAACTACGGCGGCTCCAACGCCGAGGGCGGTAGCCTGGCGGTCTTGCCGGTACAGGTCGATGGCAGCCTCGGCAGGCCGGTGCAGCAACTGCGGCATGCGCCGAGCCAGGTCGACCTCGAACGCCAGGCCACGGCTCATGTGCACTCGGTGGTGTCCTCTCCGGATGGCCGCTTTGTTTTCGCCAGTGACCTGGGGGCGGACAAGGTTTTCGTTTATCGCTATGAGCCGGACCGCTCCGAGCCACTGACCCGCATCGACGAAGTCGCCTTGCCGCCCGGCAGCGGCCCGCGGCACCTGCTGTTCAGCGCCGATGGCCGGCATGCCTGGCTGACTTTGGAAATGAGTGCCGCCGTGGCAGTGTTCGATCACCGCGACGGTCATCTCACCCTGAGTGGCAGCGTGCCGCTGACCGATATCGCCGACCCGGCGGCGAAGGCGGGCGCGGCGTTGCATACGTCGAAAGACGGGCGGTTTCTCTATGCCAGCAACCGCGGCACGGTCAACGAGTTGGTGGTATTTGCCATCGACCCGGTCGATGGCGGGCTGACCTTCCTGCAACGGCGCGCAGTGGAAGGTGATCACCCACGAGAGTTCGCCCTCGATCCTGACCAGGACTTCGTGTTGGTAGCCAACCAGAAAAGCGCTGAAATCGTGGTGATCCGCCGCGATCCGGCAACCGGATTGCTGGGCGAGGTGGTGCAGAAGTTTGCCCAGCCAGCGCCATCGGACCTGAAGTTCATCGATTGACTATCGATGGTCTCGATAATCGTTAGTGCTGCAATGAATTTTTTTCGGCGGCACTGGCGGCGTAGTTTTGACCCAAGCCAGACGGCTTCTCAACTCAACGACTTCGAGGCCAGACCGATGAACTTCAATCTCTTTCCCGTGATCGCCGCATCCGCCATTTCCGCTTCCGTGGTGCAGGCTGCCAATGCCCATGTCGAGATCAGCCAGCGCAAGGCGGCGACGCCAAGCTACACCACTGAATACCTGCGCCAGAGTGCCAATTTCTATGCGGCTTTGGATCACAAGGCTTCGCACTGAGTGTTGTGTTGTTCTTGAGGGCCTCATCGCCGGCAACGCCGGCTCCCACAGGTTTTGTGGTGTACGCGAGACCTGTGGGAGCCGGCGTTGCCGGCGATGAGGCCCTTGAGATCACTTGGCCATGATCGCCTTGAACAGCTCCGATTCCAGCCAGCCCTGCAACCAGGCCCTTAGCCTTGGATAGGGCGCCTCGGCGAACCACTGCGGTTCGACCCCGGCGAACTGGCGGATAAACGGCAGCAGGGCGGCATCGGCCAGGCTGGGGTGGTCAGCGAGCAGGTAACGCTGCTCGCCGAGCCTCCGCTCCAGGTCTTCCAGAATCACTTCAGCCTGCTGGCGGTAGTGCTCCCGGGAATGCTCCGGGTAGCGCTCGGCATATTTGTAGTGGTTCAGGTGGATCTTGAACTCGCCATCATTGCGCGCGATCAGCGCGTCGATCTGTGCATCGCCCTGCAGGCGCCAGTCCTGCGGATCGTTCTGCTCCAGCGCCCAGCGCATGATCTCCAGGCTTTCCTCCAGCACCCGGCCCTCGACGCTGAGCACCGGCACCGTGCCCTTGGGTGACAGCGCCAGCATCTCGGCCGGCTTGGCCTTCAGGCTGACTTCTTCGATCTGCACCGCCACCCCGGCATAGCGCAACGCCAGGCGCGCGCGCATGGCGTAGGGGCAGCGGCGGAACGAGTAGAGGATCATCCCGCCACCTCCAGGTGACTCAGGCCATTGCCCTGGCGGCGTACCTGGATCTGTACGCCGATCCGCTCATGCATTTCCTGTACGTGGGAAATCACCCCGACCTTGCGCCCCTGGGCCTGCAGGCCGTCAAGGGCGTCCATGGCCAGTTGCAGGGATTCCGGATCGAGGCTGCCGAAGCCTTCGTCGATGAACAGCGATTCGATGCGCAAGGTGCTCGATGCCATGGACGCCAGGCCCAGCGCCAGGGCCAGCGAGACAAGGAAGGTCTCGCCGCCGGACAGCGAGTGCACCGAACGCAGTTCGTCGCCCATCTCGGTGTCCAGCACCAACAGGCCGAGCTGGCTGCCGCCGCGCTTGAGGCGGTAGCGCTTGACCAGTTGGCGCAGTTGCTGGTTGGCGTGATGCACCAGCAGGTCGAGGTTGTAGCTCTGGGCGATCTTGCGGAAGGTGTCGCCGCTGGACGAGCCGATCAGGTCGCTGAGCCGTGCCCAGCGCTGCCATTCGGCGCGGGCCTGGGCGATGCGCTCGGCCAGGTTCTGGCTGGCCTGCTGGCGGCGCTGGTCTTCGGCCTGCTGTGCACGCAGTTCGGCGCAGTGGTGTTCGTGCTGGTCCAGCTGTTGCTGGCTGGCCAGCAGGGCCTCTTCCAGTTGTTCGGCGCTTTGCTCGGTGAGTTGCTGCTTCTGGTGCTGTTGCAGACGCTCGTCGCGCTCCTGCACCCGCACGCTGGCTTGCTCGACGGCCTTTTCCGCGGCTTGCAGGCGCTGACGCAGTTGCGCGACCTGCTCGTCGTCCATGGCCAGCAGGGCGTCGAGGCCGTGTTCGTCCAGCTCCGGATGGGCTTCGCGCCATTGACCGATGGCGGCTTCCAGTTGCTGGCACTCCTGTTCCAGCGCCTGCTGTTGTTGCTCGCGGGCCTTTAGCTCGCTGGACAGCGCAGCAGCCTGGGTACGGGCCTCGTGCATCTGCTGGGCGAACCCGGTTTCGCTGGCGCGGGCCTGTTCCACCGCCTGTTCCAGGGCGCGTTGCCAGTGGTCGGCATCGGTGTGTTCGCCGATCAGTCCGGTCAGGGCTTCGCGGGCCTGCTGTTGCTGGGCCTCCAGGCCGGACAGTTGCTGGCTGCGCTGTTCCAGCGCCTGCTGGCGGTCGTGCTGCTTGCCGTCGAGGCTTTCCCGCTGCTTGAGGCGTTCGGCCAGGTCCTGCTGTTCGTCCTTCTGCTGGTCGAGCAGTTGCAGGCGCGCGCTGATCTGCTGGTCGAGGCTGAGGAAGGTCTCGGACGGGGTTTCGCGCAGGGCGGCGAAGATCTCCGCTGGCAGCAGGGCTTCGAACTGGGCGAGATCCTGGTCGAGCCGCTGTTGGTCGGCATTCAGGCCGTCCTGTTGCTGGTTCAGCTGTTGCGCAGCCTGCTGGCTGGCCTGGTTGGCCGCTTGCAGTTGCTGCTGGAGACGGGCGGCGTCCTGTTGCAGGGTCAGCAGTGTGTGCTGGCGCTGCTGGTCGCGCTCGATATCGTCGTTGAGGCGGCGCAGTTGCAGCTCCAGCCAGCGGCTGCGGGCGGCGCTGTCGTGTTCGGCCAGCTGTGGATAAAGCGCCTGGGCTTCCAGCTCCGGGGCCAGGGCCTGGAGTTGGGTGTTCAGTTGCTCCTGCTGGTGCGCGTATTCCTTGAGCTGGCCATTGACGCCTCCGAGGCGCGAGCGCAGTTCGTCGAGCTTCTCGGTCAGGTCGCTGACCACCTTCTGCGCGGCGGCTTCTTCGCTTTCGTCGTGGCGGGCGAGGTTTTCCAGCAGGGCTTCGGGCTGGTGATAAGGATGCTCCAGGCTGCCGCAGACCGGGCAGGGCTGTTCGTCCTGCAGCTGCGCGCGCAGCTCTTCGACGCTGGCATTGCGCGCCAGGCGCTGGCGTTCGAGTAATTGGCGGGTCAGGGTCAGGGCTTGCTGGGCGGCTTCCAGTTGCTGCTTGCCCTGCATGCCCTCGGCGATCAGTTGCTGGCGCTCCTGCTGGGCGCTGGTCTGGCGTTCGCGCAGGGCGTGCAGGCGTTGCTCGATCTCTTCCTGGCGGGCCCACAGCCGGGCCAGTTCCTCGAAGCCGCGGTGCAGCTTGCGGTTGTCCTGCAACAGGGTGCCGAGCAGGCCGATCTGTTCGGCCAGGGCCTGGGGTTCGGCAGTGCTTTCCTGGAACAGCAGTTCGAGGGACTGGCGCAGCTCGTCGCATTCCCGGGCGCGGGCTTCGGCGCTCTGGCGCAGGGTCGGTAGCTCCTCGCGGCCCTTGGCCAGACGGTTGGCGGTGAGCATCACTTGCTGCAACTGGCCGCGATAGACGTGCCAGGCACTGTCCAGCCCGGCCAGTCCGGCGCTCTGCTCAAGCTGCGCGGCGATGCTGGCAAGACTCTGTTCGTGGCGCTGCTGGTGTTCGGCAAGGCCGTGCAGTTGCGCCTGGCCATCGGCGAAGGCTTGTTGCGCCTGGGCCGTCTGCTCCCGTTCGCGGGCCAGGTCCTGGTCGAGGCGGGTCAGGTTGTGCTGGGTTTCGAAAGCCTGGCGCAGGCGTGGCGCGCTGTCGCTGTGCGCCGCAAGGGCCTGGGCCAGTTGCGCCTTGGCGCCTTCCAGGTCCTGCTCCAGTTGCTGCTGGCGTTCGCCCAGTTGCGCTTGCTCCTGGCGTTGCTGCTCCAGGGCGGCAGCCAGTGGCGAAAGCTGATTGAGCACGTCCTGGCGGCGGGCGAACTGGTGACGTTGTGGCGCCAGTTGTTCCAGACGGGTGAGGTCGAGGCGCTCGGTGCCCAGGCCGTCCCAGTCCTGGTGGGCACTGGCCAGGGCTTCGGCGGCGGCCTTGTGCTGCTCCTGCAGGGCCAGCAGTTCGTTGCGCCAGTTGCGCTGCTGTTCCAGTTGGCGCAGTTGGCCCTGTTCGGCTTTCAGGGCTTGCTGGGCTTCGACCAGTTGCTGATCGAGAACCCCGCGCTCTTCCTCGCTCATCGGCAGGACGCCTTCGGCTTCCTTGTTCAACTCCTTGAGCGCTTCGGCGGCATCCCGGGCCTTGATAAAGGCGCGCTGGCCGAGCTGGGTGTAGATCGCCGTGTTGGTGAGCTTTTCCAGCAGCTCGCTGCGTTCCTTGTCGTCGGCCTTGAGGAAGGCGCTGAACTCGCTCTGCGCCAGCATCACCGCGCGGGTGAACTGGGCGAAGTTGAGGCCCAGGCGCGACTCGATCAACTGCTCGTACTCGCGCTTGCTCTGGTTGCTCAGCAGTTGCTGGCTGTCCAGGTCGTGCAGGCTCTGGCGGCTGCCTTGCAGCTTGCCGTTGGCCTTGTCGCGGGCGCGGTTGGCTTCCCAGCGGGCGCGGTAGCGGCGGCCGTCGATGCCGACGAAGTCGACTTCGGCGAAGCAACTGCCGGTGCCGCGGCGCAGCAGGGTGCGCGGGTCGTTGGTGAGGATTTCACCGTCGGCGTCGGGGACCTTGGTTTCGCGGCCGATGTTCTCCAGGCGCGGTACCGAGCCGAACAGGGCCAGGCACAGGGCGTCGAGCAGGGTGCTCTTGCCCGCGCCGGTAGGGCCGGTGATGGCGAACAGGCCGGCGCTGGCCAGCGGTTCGGCGGTGAAATCGATCTCGAAGGGCCCGGCCAGGGAGGCGAGGTTCTTCAGGCGGATGGCGAGGATCTTCATGGCTGTTCCTCCTGTTGCTGGACTTCCTGCAACAGCAGGGCGAAATCGGCCAGGGTGGCGTCATCGGCGGCGCTGCCGTAGGCCTGCTCCCAGGCGCGGGCGAACAGGTCCTGGGGGCGCAACTGGCCGAGTTCGACCAGGCGTTGTTCTTCCTCGCCATCGGCGCCAATGCGCCCGGCGTATTCGGCGCTGATGCGCACCAGGCGCACCGCCTTGCCTTGCAGGGCGGTTTCCAGTTGCTGGCGCAGGTCGGGCTGGGGTTCGTCGAGTTGCACCCGCACTTCCAGCCAGGGCTGGCGGTGTGGGTCGTCGAGCAGGTCGACTACCGGCAGTTCAGCGAGGCTGTCGAGAATCTCCGCCAGCGGCGCCGGGCCGACCCGTTGCAGGGCCACGGCGCGCGGCACGCTGCGGCTTTCCACACCGACCAGCTTGTTGCCCTTGAGCTCCACTTCGAGGATCTGGTGCGGGTACTTGATCTCGGAGAACGACAGCGGCAGTGGTGAGCCGCAATAGCGGATGCGTTCTTCGCCATTGACCTTCTGCGGCTTGTGCAGGTGGCCGAGGGCGACATAGGCGATCTCGGCGCCGAACAGGCTGGCGGGCAAGGCCTCGGCGTTGCCGATGATCAGGCTGCGCTCGGAGTCCTCGGACACCGAACCGCCGGCCATATGGGCATGGCTGATGGCGACCAGCGCCTGCTTCGGCTGGCGCCGTTCAAGGGCCGCGGCGATGAGTTTCTCGTGGACCTGGCCGATCCCGCGCAGGTAGTCCTCGCCCAGGTGCGGGCCGGTGACTTCGGCCGGGCGCAGGAAGGGCAGGGCCAGGCACCAGGCCTCGACCTTGCCCTTGGCGTTGGTCAGCGGGATCAGCAGGCGCTCGCTGTCCAGCTCGCCTTCGTCGAGCCATTGCACGCGGCCGAGGGCGTGGGTGCGCAGGCTGCGCATCAGCGGGCCGGGGAGTTCGATGCGTGAGCCGGAGTCATGGTTGCCGGCGATCATCACGATGGTCAGGGCCGGCTGTTGCTCGTGGGCCTGGACGATGAAGTTGTACAGCTGTTCCTGGGCCTTCACTGGCGGGTTGACGGTATCGAAGATGTCACCGGCGATCAGCAGGGCATCGGGCTGGCGCAGCTTCAGCTGGCCGAGCAGCCAGTCGAGAAAGCAGGCGTGTTCGAAATCGCGCTCCTGGCCATGGAGGGTTTGCCCCAGGTGCCAGTCGGAGGTGTGAAACAGACGCATGGAGTGTCCTGTGACGGGGGCAGGATGGAAAACCGGTAATGGTACCTGAAATGTGTGTTGCTCTTGGGGGCCTCATCGCCGGCAACGCCGGCTCCCACAATGTTCGCGGCGACACAAGACCTTGTGGGAGCCGGCGTTGCCGGCGATGAGGCCATCAAGACCAGCAGAGATCTACTTGGGATAAAGAGGCGGCAAGCTGCCATTCTCACCCTGGGCCGGCTGAGCCTGCTCCGAAGCGGGAATGGTACTGATCGCCCGCCACAGATCCTCGCCCTGCCAGTACTGCCCAGCCTCGCTGTACAGCGCGCTGTTGAGCCCGTCGAGGGCGTCGGACAGCGGCACGAAGCGCGCGGCCATGTCGGCCAGGGTCTGCGGTTGCTGGCGGGCCCAGGCGTCGAGGGCCTGGCGGGTGGCCTGGGGGTCGTTGGCCTGGCAGGCGCGCTTGAGGTCGTCGAGCAGGGTGCGCGGGCTGGGCCCTGCCGGGATCACCCGGGCCACCGCCGGTTGCGAACGGGCACGCCACCACAGGGCGAAACCGGCCAGGGTGGTGAGGGCGAGAATCAGCGTGCTCAGTTGCCATGGCCAAAGCAGCTGGCTGCCCTGGCCGGCGGCGGCACTCGGGGTTTCCGCACTCAGCGCCGGGTTGTCCTGCACATCGAGGCTGCGCGCCGGCAAGCTGCTGTGTTCCAGGTGGTCTTCACGGGTGTTCCACCAGACCACTTCCAGGCTCGGCAACTCCAGTTTGCCGCTGTGGGTCGGCACCAGCGCCTCGCGCTCCTCGCGGCTGCCGATCAGTCCGCGTTCGTCGATCTGGTTGCGCAGTTGCGGCTGGTCCGGGTAACGCCGCAGGCCGGCGATCTCGGCGACCGGCAGCGGCGTCAGTTGCGTACTGGACAGGCCCTCGGCCTTGAGCGTGACGCTGCGGGTCAGCGAGTCGCCGATCTGTACCGGGGTCTGCTCCGGGTCCGGGCTCCAGTGTTCTTCCAGGGTCAGGCTGCGCGCCGGCAGCCAGGTCGCCCCGGCCGGGTAGCTGGCCGGGATGGGCTTGACCTGCAACGGCAGCTCCCGCGAGCTGACCCGTACCTGGGTGTTGCCGGCGGCAGTCGGGCTGTCGCTGTCGCCGCTGGCACTGGTGGCGCTGAAGGTCAGCGACGGCACCGTGACCGTGCCGCTCTGTTGCGGATACAGGGCATAGCGCATTTCGATCACGCCATGGCGGATGCCGTTGATCAGCTTCTCGTAGGTACGCGATTCGCCCAGCGGTTCGATCTTCACCCCGTCCAGTTGCAGCGGGCTGAGGGTGCTGTCGTCGTACAGCGACACCGAGTGGTAGATGCGCAGGGTCAGCACGGCCTGGGCCTGCACGTAGACGCTGCTCTGGTCGAGGCTGGCCTCGATGAACACCGGGGCGAGCAGGGGCACCGGGGTGTCTTCGGCAACCTGGACCTGCAACTGGATCGGCTCGCTGTGCATTTCGCCGAGGTGCAGCGCGGGGATTTCCAGGGTGCCGGCGCGCCGTGGCATCAGGGTGACGACCCAGCGGGTGGTGGCTTCGTTCTGTCCGTCGAGGGTGTTGAGGCTGTTGAGCTGGCGCGTGCCGCGCACCTCGAAGTCGGCCTGCAAGGGCGTCAGGTCGGGCTTGCCGAACTGGGTGACGTCGCGGATTTCCAGGGTCAGCTCCAGGGTCTCGGCCGTGTTCAGCTGGCTGCGGTCGACAGTCGCCAGCAGCCCCTGGGCCTGGGCCTGCAAGGCGAAGAAAAGACAGAAGACGAAGGCGCAGACGCGGCTCATCGATGGGTTTCCTGAAGTTGTTGCTGTTCGTACCAGAACTTGCGTCGCAGCAGTTGTGAAGGATTGTCCGGAATCTGCCGCAGCCATTGTTCCAGGGCCTGGCGCTGCTCGGCGTCGAGGTTGCTGCCGGTGGGGCGCTGGGGCGCCTGGGTGACTTCGTCGTCGTCATCGCCGGAGGTGCTTTGCTGGGCCTGGCTGTCACCCTGTTCCTGGGCTTCGCCGGGCTGCTCGCCGGGCTTTTCCGCGTCGCTCTGGCTGCTGTTCTGCTGCGGGTTGTCGGTGCTTTCGCCGGGCATCTGCTGGCCATTCTGCTCCGGCTTGTCTTCCTCGGGCGGTGGCTCCGGCGGCTTTTGCTCCTGCTGGCGCTGTTGCAGCAGTTGCTCGACCAGGGCCTTGTTGGTCAGCGCTGGTTGCAGGTCGGGCTGGCGTTCCAGGGCTTCCTCGTAGGCGTCCACCGCCGCTTCCAGCTCGCCGCCACGGGCCAGGGCATTGCCACGGTTATAGTGGCCGGCGGCGCTGTCGTCGAGGGCGAACTGGCGGGCAGCAGCGGCGTAGTCGCCGGCTTCGTAGAGGGCCCAGCCTTTCCATTGCGGGTCCTGGAAGTGCCTGGCCGCTTCCGCCGGGCGCTTGCGTTCCAGCAGGTGCTGGCCCTGCTGGTCGGGGCGGCGCCACAGTTCGTTGAATTCGAAAGCGTAAGAGGGTTGCGGCAGGCACCACAGCAGCGGCAGGCAGAACAGCCAGCCACGCCGCCCGGCGCAGGCGGCCAGCAGCAACAGCGGCAGGAGCAGCCAGTAGCCCTGGTCGGCCCAGGTATCCAGTTGCAGGGTCTGGCCGTCGTTGCTCAGGGTTCGCGGTGTGTCGAACAGGCCCAGGCCACGCAGGTCGAGGTCGTCGATGCGGGCGTGGCGGTAGCGGCCGCCGAGATCGCCGACGAAGGCCTTGAGGCTGGCGCTGTCGAGGCGCGGCATCAGGATCGCGCCGTCGGCGTCCTTGATGAACTCGCCATTGGCCTGCTTGACCGGTGCGCCCTCGGCGCTGCCGACACCGAGCATCAGCAGCGGCGGGCCGTTGCGGCCCAGGGCCTGGCCGATGCCCTGGCGTTCTTCATCGTTCAGCGACGACGCGATCAGCAGCAGCCGGCCCTGGCCCAGGGCGCCCTGGGCGAGCAGGGACAAGGCCTTGCCCACGGCCAGATCGGCGCGTTGCCCGGGCTGCGGCATGATCCCCGGTTCAAGGGCTTCAAGCAGGTTGCGGCTGGTGCCGAGGTCGTCCGACAGCGGCACCAGGGTGTGGGCGCTGCCGGCATAGACGACGATGGCGGTCTGGCTGTCGCGGCGGTGTTCCAGCAGGTCGAGGATCTTGCGCCGGGCCTGCTCCAGACGGGTCGGCGGGGTATCTTCGGCGAGCATGGCCGGGGTCAGTTCGAGGAGGATCACCAGCGGGTCGGCGGGACGCTGGCGGGTTTCTTCCAGGCGCTCCCAGCTCGGCCCGAGCAGGGCCAGCACGCCGAGCATCCAGGCCAGACCAAGGGCGACCCAGGGCAGCTTGCTGTCGTGACCGCTGCCGCCACCGAGCAGGACGCCGTGGAAGGCCGGCGGCAGGATCATCTGCCAGCGTCCGGCGCGTTTCTGCCGGTGCCAGAGTTTCCACAGCAGCCAGGCCAGCAGCGGCAGTGCCAGTAGCCACAGCGGGCGCATGAAGTGAGGCCAGAGTTCGCTCATCGACGCCTCCGCAGACGCAGGCGCTTGAGGCGCTGGCGCCATTCCGGGTGCGGCTGGAGGAAGTCCGGGCGGCGCAACAGGCGCTGGAGCAGGCGTTGCAGCAGGTGATCGGGCCAGCGCTCGCGGATCACCAGGGCCACGCTGAGCAGCATCGCCGCGGCCAGGGGCCAGGCGTACAGGGCTTCGGCGGTGCGCGCCTGGGTGGGTTGCTGTTCCACCGGTTCGAGCAGGTCGAGGGTGTCGCCGATGGCCTTGAGCTCGGCGCCGTCGCGGGCGCGGAAGTACTCCCCGTGAGTGATCTGGGCGATCTCGCGCAGCGAGGCTTCGTCGAGGTCGAGGCTCGGGTTCAGGCCGATCTGCCCGGCAGTGCCGCTTTCTTCCGGGCTGGCGCCGATACCGATGGTGTAGATGCGGATGCTCTCCTGGGCGGCCAGGCGCGCGGCGGTCAGCGGGTGGATCTGCCCGCCGTTGTTGGCGCCGTCGGTGACCAGGATCAGCACGCGGCTGTCGGTAGGACGCAGGCGCAGGCGCTTGACCGCCAGGCCGATGGCGTCGCCGATGGCGGTGTTCTTGCCGGCGATGCCGATCTGCGCGTCATCGAGGAAGTTGCGCACGGTGCGCCGGTCGAAGGTCAGTGGTGCCTGCAGATAGGCCTGGCTGCCGAACAGGATCAGGCCGACGCGGTCGCCGTCGCGGTGCTGGAGGAAGTCGCCGAGCAGGTCCTTGACCAGCGACAGGCGGCTGACCTCTTCACCGTCCCAGCTCATGTCCGGGTAATCCATGGAGCCGGACACGTCCACCGCCACCAGCAGGTCGCGACCGCTGGCGGCCACCGGCAGCGGTTCGCCGAGCCATTGCGGGCGGGCGGCGGCGCACAGCAGCAGCAACCAGACCAGCACGAAGGGCGCCTGCTGGCGCAGGGTAGGGAGGTTGAGGCGGGCGCGGCGTCCGGCCAGGCCTTCCAGTTCGTCGAGGAAGCTGACCTTGAGCACCGGCTCGCCGCTGTCGGCGGCGGGCAGCAGCAGGCGCGCCAGCCAGGGCAGCGGCAACAGGGCGAAGACCCACGGCCAGGCCAGTTCAAACATGCTTGCGGATCCAGGTTTCGACTGCCTGATTGAGGCCGGCGATGGCCTTGTCGTCGAGGCGGCATTCGGGTTTGTAGGTGCCTTCCACCAGCACCATCCAGCGGGTCAGCCCGGCGGCCGGGCAGCGGTTGTCGAGAAAGGCCAGCCACTGCCGGCCATTGAGGGTATGGCTGTGGCTGTCCGGGTAGTGGTTGCGGCACAGGCGCTTGAGCAGGGCGTTGAGCTGCTGCAGCCAGGCCCCGGCCGGGGCGCCGTCGTAGGGCTTGGGCAGTTGCGCCAGTTCGGCCAGCGCGGCGACGCGCACCGGGTCCAGCGGTTGCTCTTTGCGCGGTACGGGAGCTGCCTTCGGCCGCCAGTGGCGCAGGCGCCAGAGGCCCCAGCCAAGCAGCGGCAGCAGCACCAGCAAAGCCCACCAGCCCGGTGCCGGCGGCCAGGCGCTGACGGGCGGTGGAGCGATCAGCGGTTGCAGTTGTGCCAGTGGGTTCATCGCAGCTTGCCTGCCCGTTGCGGATCCAGGTATTCGCGCAACTGCTCGATCATTTCGCTCTGGGTGCTCAGGGGCATCAGCACTACCCGCAGTTTCTGCGCGAGCATTTCCCAGCGTTCGATACGCGCCTCACTCTGTTGACGGTAGCTCTGGCGCAGGTTGGCATCGAGGGTATCCAGCTCCAGTTGCGCGCCGCGCTGGGCGAAACGCAGGAGGCCGGCGGCGGGGAGGGCGTGGTCCAGCGGGTCGGAAATCGGCAGCAGGAGCAGGTCGCAATGGCGTGACAGCAGGCTCAGTTGCTGTTCGACCCCCGGATCGAGGGCGCGCTCGTCGCACAGGATGATCGCCAGGCTGCCCGGACGCAGCACCTCGCGGGCGCGGCGCAGGGCGATGCCGAGGGTTTCGGCCTGGGGCTGGGCCTCGGTGTGCAGCGACTGGTTGACCCGGGCCAGGCGGTTGAGCAGTTGCAGCAGGCTCTGCTTGCTGCGCCGCGGCTTGATCTCGTGGTGTTCGTTGTCGCCGAACACCAGCCCGCCGATGCGGTCATTATGGCCCAGCGCGGCCCAGCCGAACAGTGCCGCGGCCTGGGCGGCGAGCACCGACTTGAACATCAGCCCCGAGCCGAAAAACAGCCGCCGGCTCTGCTCGACCATGATGAAGATCGGCCGCTCGCGCTCCTCGTGGAACAGCTTGGTATGCGGCTCCTGGGTGCGTGCGGTGACGCGCCAGTCGATGTTGCGCACATCGTCGCCGGCCTGGTACACGCGCACCTGGTCGAAATCCACGCCGCGCCCGCGCAGCCGCGAATGGTGCAGGCCGACCAGCGGGCTGCGCTGGCCGGGGGCGGAAAACAGGCGGACCTCGCGCACCCGGTGACGCATCTCGATCAGCTCGGCGAGGCTGATGCGAATGCCGGGTGCGGCCAACAGTTGACTGGGCATGGGGGTCAGGCGACGGCGACGACGTCGAGGATGCGCTGGATCACCCGGTCCTGGTCGATCCCGGCGGCTTCGGCCTCGAACGACAGGATGATGCGGTGGCGCAGCACGTCGAACAGCACTGCCTGGATATCCTCGGGGCTGACGAAATCGCGTCCGGCCAGCCAGGCATGGGCGCGGGCGCAGCGATCAAGGGCGATGGAACCGCGCGGGCTGGCGCCGTAGGCGATCCAGTCGCCCAGCTCGGCGTCGTACTTGGCGCCGTTGCGCGTGGCCATGACCAGTTGCACCAGGTATTCCTCCACCGCATCGGCCATGTACAGGCCGAGGATCTCCTTGCGTGCGGCGAAGATCGCCTGCTGGCTGACCCGGCGTTCCGGCTTGGTCTCGCCGTTGAGGGCCTCGCCGCGGGCCTGGGACAGAATGCGGCGTTCCACGGCGGCATCCGGGAAGCCGATCTTCACGTGCATCAGGAAGCGGTCGAGCTGGGCTTCCGGCAGCGGGTAGGTGCCTTCCTGCTCGATCGGGTTCTGGGTAGCCATCACCAGGAACAGCGGCGACAGCTCGTAGGTGCTGCGGCCAACGCTGACCTGGCGCTCGGCCATGGCTTCGAGCAGGGCCGACTGGACCTTGGCCGGGGCGCGGTTGATTTCGTCGGCCAGTACCAGGTTGTGGAAGATCGGCCCTTGCTGGAACACGAAGCTGCCGGTTTCCGGGCGATAGATCTCGGTGCCGGTGATATCGGCGGGGAGCAGGTCGGGGGTGAACTGGATGCGATGGAACTGTGCCTCGATACCGTCGGCCAGTTCCTTGATGGCCTTGGTCTTGGCCAGGCCGGGAGCGCCTTCGACCAGCATATGGCCGTCGGCCAGGAGCACGATGAGCAGACGTTCGACCAGTTTCTCCTGGCCGAGGATCTGGGTGGAAAGAAAGGTGCGCAGCGCGATCAGCGCTTCACGGTGTTCCATCGTGACGGTTCCTGGAGTGGCGCCCGGGGCGGCATCGAGCGCCCGGACAGGGGCTGATACTTTAATCCATCCGGGGGGTCGCCGACTAACGGTGGCGGGGGAAATTCTTCGGGGGGCAGCTCAGATCCCTTGTGGGAGCCGGCGTTGCCGGCGATGGCGTCCGGTCATGCAACCATTTTGCCCCTGCCGGCCTCATCGCTGGCAACGCCAGCTCCCACAGGTTTCATGTCGGGCTCGGGTCTTGCGGCCGACCGGGGTCCCTGTGGGAGCTGGCTTGCCAGCGATGAGGCCATCAGCTTCAACGCTCGCTGACGAAGGTCCCGGTCCCCTGCAGAATCACCTTCAACGCCTGCTCCACCTCATCCAGATCACCCATCGCCCCATCCAGGGCAATCTCCAGCACATCATCGCCACCAAACAGGTCGGTTGCACCCGGCGCCGTCTCGATCAGCAGGCGGGTGGCGCTCAGGGTTACCTTGATATCGCGCAGGGTGTCGCCTTCTTCGTCCAGCAGCAGGTCGATTTCGTCCTCGTCCGGGTAGCGGCTCATGATGAACAGCTCGCCCTGGCTGCTGTTGCTGCCCAGGGTGGCGAGGTTGTCCTCTTCTTCATCGCAGGGATTGGCGAAGATCAGCGCAGACGTCAGTTGCATGGCACGGCTCGATAAGGGAAATGAACCGCGAGTGTGCCAGCCTTTGCCCATGGGATGAATCTCCGGCTGCACCTCAATGACCGAATATGTCGCAGCACCGCAAGCAGGGGCGGGCGGCCTGTCGTTAAGCTGCGGTGTCGATGGATACCCGTAAAGACGCAGTTGGCTCCGGACGACAGTGGTTTTTGCAGATATCCATCTCGGTGTGACCGACCGGTCAACCAGGCACTCGCTCTTTCGCATTTCCCCTCCGCCGCGCCCGACATTGACTATGGTTGATGCGGGATAAAGCGGACACGCGCGACGCTCCACCCCATAACAAAGCCCAAGCGGAGTACCACAGATGGCGTTTTTCACCGCAGCCAGCAAAGCCGACTTCCAGCATCAACTGAAAGCCGCCCTGGCGCAGCACATCAGCGAGCAGGCACTGCCACAAGTGGCGCTGTTCGCCGAGCAGTTCTTCGGCATCATCTCTCTTGACGAACTCACCCAGCGTCGCCTGTCCGACCTGGTCGGTTGCACCCTCTCTGCCTGGCGCATCATCGAGCGCTTCGATCACGCCCAGCCCCAGGTCAATGTCTACAACCCCGATTACGAGCGTCATGGCTGGCAGTCGACCCACACCGCCGTGGAAGTCCTGCACCATGACCTGCCGTTCCTGGTCGACTCGGTGCGCACCGAGCTGAACCGCCGCGGCTACAGCATCCACACCCTGCAGACCACCGTACTGAGCGTGCGTCGCGGCAAGGATGGCGAGCTGCTGGAGATCCTGCCCAAGGGCACCCAGGGCGAGGGCGTGCTGCAAGAGTCGCTGATGTACCTGGAGATCGACCGCTGCGCCAACGCCGCCGAACTCGCGGTGCTGGCCCACGAGCTGACCCAGGTGCTGGCCGAAGTGCGCGTCGCCGTGGCCGATTTCGAGCCGATGAAGGACAAGGTCCGCGAGCTGCTGCAACTGGTCGAGCAGACCCCGTACCCGGCGGTCGCCGGCGAGAAGGCCGAGGTCAAGAGCTTCCTCGAATGGCTGGTGGGCAACCACTTCACCTTCCTCGGCTACGAGGAGTTCGTGGTCAAGGCCGACGCCCAGGGCGGCCAGCTGGTGTATGACGAGCAGTCGTTCCTCGGCCTGACCCGCCTGCTGCGCGCCGGCCTCACCGCCGAAGACCTGCGCATCGAAGACTACGCCGTCGCCTACCTGCACGAGCCGCTGCTGCTGTCCTTCGCCAAGGCCGCCCACCCGAGCCGCGTGCACCGTCCGGCCTACCCGGACTACGTGTCGATCCGCCAGCTGGACGCCGACGGCAAGGTGATCAAGGAATGCCGCTTCATGGGCCTGTACACCTCCTCGGTGTATGGCGAAAGTGTCCACCAGATCCCGTACATTCGCGACAAGGTCGCCGAAGTCGAGCGCCGTTCCGGTTTCGACGCCAAGGCCCACCTGGGCAAGGAACTGGCCCAGGTTCTCGAAGTGCTGCCCCGCGACGACCTGTTCCAGACCCCGGTGGACGAGCTGTTCAACACCGTCATGTCCATCGTGCAGATCCAGGAACGCAACAAGATCCGCGTGTTCCTGCGCAAGGACCCGTACGGCCGCTTCTGCTACTGCCTGGCCTATGTGCCGCGTGACATCTATTCCACCGAAGTACGGCAGAAGATCCAGCAGGTGCTGATGGAGCGCCTCAAGGCCAGCGACTGCGAGTTCTGGACCTTCTTCTCCGAATCGGTACTGGCCCGCGTCCAGCTGATCCTGCGGGTCGATCCGAAGAACCGCATCGATATCGACCCGAAACAGCTGGAAAACGAAGTGATCCAGGCCTGCCGCTCGTGGCAGGACGACTACGCCGCACTGACCGTCGAGGCCTTCGGCGAAGCCCAGGGCACCAACGTGCTCGCCGACTTCCCCAAAGGCTTCCCGGCCGGCTACCGCGAGCGCTTCGCCGCGCACTCGGCGGTGGTCGACATGCAGCACGTGCTCAACCTGTCGGAGAAAAAGCCGCTGGTGATGAGCTTCTACCAGCCGCTGACCCAGGCCGGTAAGCAGATCCTGCACTGCAAGCTGTACCACGCCGATACCCCGCTGGCGCTGTCCGACGTGCTGCCGATCCTGGAAAACCTCGGCCTGCGCGTGCTGGGCGAGTTCCCGTACCGCCTGCGCCACACCAATGGCCGCGAGTTCTGGATCCACGATTTCGCCTTCACCTACAGCGAAGGCCTGAGCCTGGATATCCAGCAGCTCAACGACACCCTGCAGGACGCCTTCGTCCATATCGTCAATGGCGACGCGGAAAACGACGCGTTCAACCGCCTGGTGCTGACCGCCGGCCTGCCATGGCGCGATGTTGCCCTGCTGCGCGCCTACGCCCGCTACCTCAAGCAGATCCGCCTGGGCTTCGACCTCGGCTACATCGCCAGCACCCTGAACAACCACACCGACATCGCCCGCGAGCTGACCCGGCTGTTCAAGACCCGCTTCTACCTGGCGCGCAAGCTCACCGCCGAAGACCTGGAAGACAAGCAACAGCGTCTGGAACAGGCGATTCTCAGCGCCCTCGACGACGTCCAGGTGCTCAACGAAGACCGTATCCTGCGGCGCTACCTCGACCTGATCAAGGCGACCCTGCGCACCAACTTCTACCAGCCGGACGCCAACGGCCAGAACAAGTCCTACTTCAGCTTCAAGTTCAATCCCAAGCTGATCCCCGAGCTGCCCAAGCCGGTGCCGAAGTTCGAAATCTTCGTCTACTCGCCGCGGGTTGAAGGCGTGCACCTGCGCTTCGGCAACGTCGCCCGTGGCGGCCTGCGCTGGTCGGACCGCGAGGAAGACTTCCGCACCGAAGTCCTCGGCCTGGTAAAAGCCCAGCAAGTGAAGAACTCGGTGATCGTCCCGGTCGGCGCCAAGGGCGGCTTCCTGCCACGGCGCCTGCCGCTGGGCGGCAGCCGTGACGACATCGCCGCCGAAGGTATCGCCTGCTACCGCATCTTCATCTCCGGCCTGCTCGACATCACCGACAACCTCAAGGACGGCGGCGTGGTGCCTCCGGCCAACGTGGTCCGTCACGACGATGACGACCCGTACCTGGTAGTGGCCGCCGACAAAGGCACCGCCACCTTCTCCGACATCGCCAACGGCATCGCCATCGACTACGGCTTCTGGCTCGGCGACGCCTTCGCCTCCGGTGGTTCCGCCGGCTACGACCACAAGAAGATGGGCATTACCGCCCGTGGCGCCTGGGTCGGCGTGCAGCGGCACTTCCGCGAGCGCGGCATCAACGTGCAGAAGGACGTCATCACCGTGGTCGGCGTCGGCGACATGGCCGGCGACGTGTTCGGCAACGGCCTGCTGATGTCCGAGACCCTGCAACTGGTCGCGGCCTTCAACCACCTGCACATCTTCATCGACCCGAACCCGGACCCGGCCACCAGCTTCGCCGAGCGCAAGCGCCTGTTCGACCTGCCGCGTTCGGCCTGGAGCGACTACGACACCAGCATCATGTCCGAGGGCGGCGGCATCTTCCCGCGTAGCGCGAAAAGCATCGCCATCACCCCGCAGATGAAAGAACGCTTCGCCATCGAAGCCGACAAACTCACCCCGACCGAACTGCTCAACGCCCTGCTCAAGGCCCCGGTCGACCTGCTGTGGAACGGCGGTATCGGCACCTACGTCAAATCCAGCGAAGAAAGCCACGCCGACGTCGGCGACAAGGCCAACGACGCCCTGCGGGTCAACGGCAACGAACTGCGCTGCAAGGTAGTGGGCGAGGGCGGCAACCTCGGCATGACCCAGCTCGGCCGCGTCGAATTCGGTCTCAACGGCGGCGCCACCAACACCGACTTCATCGACAACGCCGGTGGCGTCGACTGCTCCGACCACGAGGTCAACATCAAGATCCTGCTCAACGAAGTTGTGCAGGCTGGCGACATGACCGAGAAGCAGCGCAACCAGCTGCTCGGCAGCATGACCGACGAAGTCGCCGCGCTGGTGCTCGGCAACAACTACAAGCAAACCCAGGCCCTGTCCCTTGCTGCGCGCCGCGCCAAGGAACGCATCGCCGAATACAAGCGCCTCATGGCCGACCTGGAAAGCCGCGGCAAGCTCGACCGCGCCATCGAATTCCTCCCATCGGAAGAACAACTGGCCGAACGCATCGCCGCCAACCAGGGCCTCAGCCGTGCAGAGCTCTCGGTACTCATCTCCTACAGCAAGATCGACCTCAAGGAAGCGCTGCTCAAATCCCTGGTCCCGGACGACGACTACCTCACCCGCGACATGGAAACCGCGTTCCCACCGTCGCTGGTGCACAAGTTCGCTGACGCCATGCGTCGTCACCGCCTGAAACGCGAAATCGTCAGCACCCAGATCGCCAACGACCTGGTCAACAACATGGGCATCACCTTCGTCCAGCGGCTCAAGGAGTCCACCGGCATGAGCCCGGCCAACGTGGCGGGTGCCTACGTCATCGTGCGGGACATCTTCCACCTGCCGCACTGGTTCCGGCAGATCGAAGCGCTGGACTACCAGGTCCCGGCCGAAGTCCAGCTGACCCTGATGGACGAACTGATGCGTCTGGGCCGTCGGGCTACGCGCTGGTTCCTGCGCAGCCGTCGTAACGAACAGGACGCAGGCCGTGACGTTGCCCACTTCGGGCCGCAGATTGCTGCCTTGGGCCTCAAACTCGACGAACTGCTCGAAGGCCCGACCCGTGAACGGTGGCAGACCCGGTACCAGAGCTTCGTTGAAGCAGGCGTACCGGAACTGTTGGCGCGGATGGTGGCGGGTACCACGCACCTGTACACCCTGCTGCCGATCATCGAAGCCTCCGACGTTACCGGCCAGGATCCGGCCCAGGTGGCCAAGGCGTTCTTCGCTGTGGGTAGCGCGCTGGATCTGACTTGGTATCTGCAGGAAATCAGCAATCTGCCGGTGGAAAACAACTGGCAGGCGCTGGCGCGGGAAGCGTTCCGTGACGATATCGATCTGCAGCAGCGGGCCATCACGATCTCCGTGTTGCAGATGGTGGATGCGCCGGAGGATATGGATGCCCGGGTGGCTCTGTGGATGGAGCAGCATCGCGTCATGGTTGAACGCTGGCGTGCGATGCTGGACGACCTGCGGGCGGCTACTGGCACTGATTACGCCATGTACGCGGTTGCCAACCGGGAGCTGGTTGATCTGGCGCTTAGTGGGCAGTCGGCGGTGATTCCGTCTTGATGGGTTGAGGTGAAATAAGAAGGCCCCGGCAGTGATGTCGGGGCCTTTTTATTTGGGCTGTGGGTGTTGCATAGCGCTACAAAACTTCCTCTGGGTCCGACTTTCTTGTAGGCAATTTCCCAATCATACTTCGCCGGCTTTTCTGCCGTTGCGCTCTTGGAAAACGGTGCCTAGGTGTGATCTCTTGGTAGGTTGTTCATCCGGGACTTACCCGGAAAACTGGAAGTGCGATCAACAAGCCTTCCAGGAGCCACCGGATGAACCTGCATAAAAATGCTCGTCTTACACCGCGCGGTCGAGTTCTTTTGGTCCAGCGCATGCTTCAGGGACTACGTGCCGAAGAGGCGGCCCAGGCTGCAGGCGTCAGCGTGCGTACCGCCTATAAGTGGCTACGACGCTATCGCGAGGAGGGTGAGGCGGGAATGCTGGACCGAAGCTCCCGTCCTCACACTTGCCCTCACGCCACACCAGAGCAAACCTTGCTGCAATTGATCGAGAAGCGTAAGGCTCGATACACCTACCAGAACATTTCTCAAGAGCTAGGAATCGCAACCAGTACCGTCGCTCGTTTACTCCAGAGGCTGGGATTTAATCGGCTTCCCGAGCTGGAGCCCGCTCCGCCGATCAGGCGATATGAATATGCTCAGCCAGGCGACATGTTGCACTTGGATATCAAGAAGTTGGCTCGCTTCTGGAGGCCAGGGCATCGGATTACAGGGACCAGGGCGATGGGCTCGGACGGGGCCGGCTGGGAATACGTCCATGTCGCCATCGACGATGCCTCGCGCATCGCATTTTCAAGCGTGCATGCCAATCAGAAAGGGGTCACCGCCTGCAAAGCTCTGCTTCAGGCCGTACGGTACTACCGCTCTTTGAATATCCGATTCATTCGAGTCATGACTGACAACGGTAGTTGCTACCTGTCAGACCACTTTCGCCGGTTGTGCCGACGTTTGGGATTGCGACATATCCGCATCAAGCCCTATACCCCACGTACCAATGGCAAAGCGGAGCGCTTCATTCAAACGAGCCTACGAGAGTGGGCTTACGCCCGGAGCTATGAGAGCTCCGAGCAGCGAACGCAGCATTTGGTGTTTTGGCTCCACCATTACAACTGGCACAGGCCTCACTCAAGCCTGAGCTACTGCCCGCCCATCAGTCGCATTTCCCTGAACAACCTACCGGGTTTACACAATTCGGCTAGGCTCAAATAGTCGTGATTCTTCTGCTTGGCATGCGAAAGCATGGGGATAGCTGGAAGCGAGTCCACGTGAATGCAGCCATTGTCGACTGGCCAAATCCTTCTTCTATATCGAACCAAATACTCGCCGTTAACGCCTCGCTGCGCGGACTCGATTCGATCAATCTCGCGTCCGGCGATCATGACCCGCACTATCACTTTTGAGCTCTCTCGTCAGGAATTGCTAGATTTGCGCGATGATGGCGCTTTGCCAATAATGCCAACGTTTTTTTTCAGAGTACAGGGCTTGCCCGTTGGCGTCGATGAAGGGGCTAGCGCTGGGTGGGTAGCCGGATCCTGTGGTTGATGCAGATGCAGCTACTCCGACCTACACAGTGTGTCACTCACATTTTGAGCGATACCGTATCAACTACTTTAGAGGAGCAGGTCATGGGAGCGCTTTCAAAATCAGATGTTGAAGTGTCGAGGGAGGCTGTAGCGCTGGCTAATGAATGGATTATCCCAGATGCCTCTAGTGAGCAAAATGTTCTTGCAAAATTACTGGATAATCTCAAGGAGGTTGGTAGTCAGATAGGTGAATCATACAAGCTTGAGGTGAGTTCTGATCTTCTGGCTCCCCGGCTGAAGGTAACCCATGATTTGATGCGCAAGTACGGTGTTCTTGTCGATCCGGCCTCGTTAAGTGATCAGGCAATATCACGGCTGCAGTCGCGAAAAAACTACCCGCGGATCTCTGATGGCTACACATTGCGGGAGTGGAGCGATCTCGTACTAGGGGAGGGAGAGCATGTAGATTTTTACCTGCCCCATTCGCCTCGTCGTAACACTCATCTGGGAACGGTAAGATGCCTGAGCCTTGGTGCAAGTCTAGCTGTTTCAGAGTTTCTTGGTGCTGTGCAGTGCGTTACTGTGAAGCATTCTGGAGTTGAGACGTTTGAGGATGAGCAAGCACTCATTGGCGACGTGCCGGTGAAAGAGGAGCTGGATTCGGTACTTCGTGAGGAACTTGATGCTTACAAGAAAATTGATGTGTCTGAAGAGAGTATTCTGTCTGTGCTGAGCAAGCAGGCGAAAGGGCGCTGGTCTCCGCTGGTCCAAAACTGCATTAGGAGTTTAGAGCAATCTGCTAGCGCAGCTAGTGATTCCGAACTCGTAACCCAATTGTTGGATTGCATTGATCATTCTAGGCAGTTCGACCTATAGATATCATCGAGCCACGCGGGAGCCTCATATTTTGCGGATTCAAGCTCGTGCCATCTTCCTTACAAGCTGCTAGCTGGCGGTTTTCAAGCAATGATGGTGGTGAGCTGTTATTGAATGTAAAGAAGTGCTTTCAGGTATTGCATCGCAGCCAAGCTTGAGTAGGGCACTAGGCTGCGTCTTGCAAGCCTCGTTTACTTAAACCGCCGCTCCACCCCTTTCTCTACCAAAATCTTCGCCGAAATCTCCTCCACCGAAAAATGAGTGGAGTTGATGTGCGGGATATTCTCGCGACGGAAGAGGTTCTCTACCTCACGGACCTCGAACTCGCATTGGGCGAAACTGGCGTATCGGCTGTTCGGTTTACGTTCGTGACGAATGGCAGTCAAACGGTCCGGGTCGATAGTCAGGCCGAACAGCTTGTGTTGGTGGTTCTTTAGCGCCGCCGGCAACTGCAGCCGCTCCATGTCATCCTCGGTCAGCGGATAGTTCGCAGCCCGAATCCCAAACTGCATAGCCATGTACAGACAAGTAGGCGTCTTCCCACACCGCGAAACCCCCACCAGAATCAGATCCGCCTTGTCGTAGTAATGCGTCCGCGCCCCATCATCGTTATCCAGCGCAAAGTTCACCGCCTCAATCCGCTCCATATAATTGGAGTTCCCGCCAATCGAGTGCGATTTCCCCACGGAATACGACGAATGGGCCGTCAGCTCCTGCTCCAGCGGCGCGAGGAACGTGGAGAAGATGTCGATCATGAACCCGTTCGACGTCGCCAAAACCTCGCGGATGTCTTGGTTGACGATGGTGTCAAAGATGATCGGCCGCACCCCATCCCGCTCTGCCGCGGCGTTGATCTGCTGCACCATGACCCGCGCCTTGTCCACCGTGTCGATGTAGGGACGGGTGAACTTGTTGAACGGAATGTTCTCGAATTGGGCTAGCAGACTTTGCCCGAGGGTCTCCGCGGTGATGCCGGTGCCGTCGGAAATGAAGAAGGCAGATCGTTTCATTTGCGCCATGGGCCTTAAGCTGGTGACGATTCTTGGATATGATAGGTTCGGTTTGCCGAACGCCATCGTTACGACATCGTCGGCATTCTCACTTATTTTCCAGGTCCAGGCCACAAGCGCCCGGCCAGCCCCCAGGGGGCGCCGGCGTCCTGAGCTTTTCCAATACAGTTAGTGGAGAGATCACCTTGGTAGAGTACGTAGTTTCCCTCGATAAGCTCGGCGTCCATGATGTGGAGCATGTGGGGGGCAAGAACGCATCCCTGGGCGAGATGATCAGTAACCTCGCGGGCGCCGGTGTATCCGTCCCCGGCGGCTTTGCCACTACGGCTCAGGCGTACCGTGATTTCCTTGAGCAGAGCGGTCTGAACGCGAAGATCCATGAGGCTCTCGACGCCCTGGACGTAGACGATGTCAACGCCCTGGCCAAGACCGGCGCACAGATCCGCCAGTGGGTGATGGACGCCGAGTTCCCGGCGCGCCTCGACGCCGAGATCCGCACCGCCTTCGCCGAGATGGCCAACGGCAACGAGAACATGGCCGTGGCCGTGCGCTCTTCCGCCACCGCCGAAGACCTGCCGGACGCTTCCTTCGCCGGCCAGCAAGAAACCTTCCTGAACATTCGCGGCGTGGACAACGTGATCCGCGCCGCCAAGGAAGTGTTCGCTTCCTTGTTCAACGACCGCGCCATTTCCTACCGCGTGCACCAGGGCTTCGACCATAAGCTGGTGGCCCTGTCCGCCGGCGTGCAGCGCATGGTCCGTTCGGAAACCGGAACGGCCGGCGTGATGTTCACCCTGGATACTGAATCCGGCTTCCGCGACGTGGTGTTCATCACCGGCGCCTACGGCCTGGGTGAGACCGTCGTACAAGGCGCGGTCAACCCCGACGAATTCTATGTGCACAAGAACACCCTCGAAGCCGGCCGTCCGGCGATCCTGCGCCGCAACCTGGGCAGCAAGGCGATCAAGATGGTCTACGGCGACGAAGCCAAGGCCGGTCGTTCGGTCAAGACCGTCGATGTCGACAAGGCTGACCGCGCCCGTTTCTGCCTGAGCGACGCCGAAGTGGCCGAGCTGGCCAAGCAGGCGATGATCATCGAGAAGCACTACCAGCGTCCGATGGACATCGAGTGGGCCAAGGACGGTGACGACGGCCAGCTGTACATCGTTCAGGCCCGTCCGGAAACCGTGAAGAGCCGCGCCAGCGCCAACGTGATGGAGCGCTACCTGCTGAAAGAGAAGGGCACCGTGCTGGTTGAAGGCCGTGCCATCGGCCAGCGCATCGGCGCCGGCAAGGTCCGCGTGATCCACGACGTATCGGAAATGGACAAGGTCCAGCCAGGCGACGTACTGGTCTCCGACATGACCGACCCGGACTGGGAGCCGGTGATGAAGCGCGCCAGCGCCATCGTTACCAACCGCGGCGGCCGTACCTGCCACGCGGCGATCATCGCTCGTGAGCTGGGTATTCCTGCAGTTGTGGGTTGCGGCAACGCCACCCAGGTGCTGAAGGATGGCCAGGGCGTGACCGTTTCCTGCGCCGAGGGCGATACCGGCTTCATCTTCGAGGGCGAGCTGGGCTTCGACGTCAAGCAGAACTCGGTGGACGCCATGCCCGAGCTGCCGTTCAAGATCATGATGAACGTCGGCAACCCGGACCGCGCCTTCGACTTCGCCCAGCTGCCGAACGCCGGTGTGGGCCTGGCCCGTCTGGAATTCATCATCAACCGCATGATCGGCGTGCACCCGAAAGCACTGCTGAACTACGCGGGCCTGCCGCAAGAGCTGAAGGACAGCGTCGACAAGCGCATCGCCGGCTATAACGACCCGGTCGATTTCTATGTCGAGAAGCTGGTCGAGGGCATCAGCACCCTGGCCGCGGCGTTCTGGCCGAAGAAGGTCATCGTGCGTCTGTCGGACTTCAAGTCCAACGAATACGCCAACCTGATCGGCGGCAAGCTGTACGAGCCGGAAGAAGAGAACCCGATGCTGGGCTTCCGCGGTGCCTCGCGCTACATCAGCGAGTCGTTCCGTGACTGCTTCGAGCTGGAATGCCGTGCGCTGAAGCGTGTGCGCAACGAGATGGGCCTGACCAACGTCGAGATCATGGTGCCGTTCGTCCGTACCCTGGGCGAAGCCAGCCAGGTGGTCGACCTGCTTGCCGAGAACGGCCTGGGCCGTGGCGTCAACGGCCTGCGCGTGATCATGATGTGCGAACTGCCATCCAACGCCATCCTGGCCGACGAGTTCCTCGAATACTTCGACGGCTTCTCCATCGGTTCCAACGACCTGACCCAGCTGACCCTGGGCCTGGACCGCGACTCCGGGATCATCGCCCACCTGTTCGACGAGCGTAACCCGGCGGTCAAGAAGCTGCTGGCCAACGCCATCCAGGCGTGCAACAAGGCTGGCAAGTACATCGGCATTTGCGGCCAGGGCCCTTCGGACCACCCGGACCTGGCCAAGTGGCTGATGGAGCAGGGCATCGAAAGCGTGTCGCTGAACCCGGACTCCGTGCTGGAGACCTGGTTCTTCCTGGCCGAGGGTCAGGCTGCGGTCTGATGCGTTAGTGACATAGGCGCCGGCACTCCTTTGGGAGTGTCGGCGCTTTGCTTTTTATCCAGGGCGTGTTCAGTGATGGCTGGCGCATGCCGAGGGATTTTCAGCGTTCTCAAGATCGAGCGCCGCCCGCGCGGCGCATCGCCGGCAATCGGATCGCCGCCCGGCCGGCTCCCACATTTTGCAACGTGCCATGGCCTGTGAGATCTCAGTTGCTAGCCTTTGGATGTTCGGCGATTTATCGCGTCGGACAAACAAGGCGATCACTATGGCCTGTCAGGCATAGGTACGTTGCAACAAATGTGGGAGCCGGCGTTGCCGGCGATGCGCCGCGCGGGCGGCGCTCGATCTCAAGTTCGCTAAAAATCCCAAGGCAAGCACCTGGCAGCCATGATGCGGTCCCCAGCCAATCCTGAACCTGCCCTTTTTCGTGCAAGAAATCTATGCAAAGCAGCAGCACCCTGTTTCCCGTGGCCCTGCTCAGGGCCGAACGTTGCGGCGACCTGAGCGAGGACGTCTACCGCCTGAAGGCCGGCAACAGCCCCGACCCGAGTGTCGAGCTGGCGCTGACCCGCCTTGGTATGGCCGATCAGGAGTCGGCCCGGGGCGTGCCGGTGATTCTTCTTCATGGCAGCTTTTCCAATCGGCGCTTCTGGTTTTCGCCCAAGGGCGTGGGCTTGGGCGCCTATCTGGCGCGGGCCGGCTTCGATGTGTGGATCCCGGAAATGCGCGGCCACGGTCTGTCGCCGCGCAACCGCGACTATGCGCGCAACCGCGTTGCCGATTACGCCGGCTACGACCTGCCGGCCATCGCCGCCTTTATCCATGAAATCACCGGACAGGCGGCGCACTGGCTCGGCCATTCCCTCGGCGGCACCACCCTGGCTGCTGCCCTGGGCGGGCGCTATCTGGATGAAACGCTGATCGCCAGTGCCGCGTTCTTCGGCACCCAGGTCAGCCGTACCTACTGGCCGCTGAAAATTCCGCCGGTGGAGTGGGGCGGTCGCCTGTTGCTCAAGCGCTTCGCGCATATCTCCGGTTCGCGGCTCAAGCGCGGCCCGGAAGACGAGCCGATCGGCCTGGCCATCGAAAGCATGCGCTGGTTCGGTCTGTTCGGACGTTTCGGCGAGAAGGGCAATGACTGGTGGGCCGGGCTGGCCGAGGTTCGGGTTCCCGTACTGGCGGTGGGCGGCGCTGGGGATTTCCAGGATCCGGTATGGGCCTGCCGCAAGCTGTTCGAGCAGATCGGCAGCGACGACAAGCGTTTCCTGAATCTTGGTGTGGCGGACGGATTCGACAACTTCGGCCATGTGGATATGCTGGTGAGCAAGCCCGCGCAGACTCAGGTCTGGCCGCTGGTGGAGCGCTGGTTGCGCGATCCGCTGGCGATGGTGGAACGCCCGGCTGCCGAGGAAGTTTCTCCCGAGCCGGTTAGCGGCTAAGATGTGACGTTTTTCGGAATTCTGGTCATTTATTGTTGCTGAGCGCCTGCCATGTTCGTTGCCCTGGAGCGTCTGATCAATCTGCATGACGGTTATCGCAAGACCTTCCAGGTCAATGGCCAGGGCTTGTTGCTGCTGGTGGTGGACAACCGTCCGGTGCTGATCGAGGACCGTTGTCCGCACCAGGGCGCGCCGCTGGGCAGGGCGACGCTGGAGGGGGATGTGCTGCGCTGTCCGCGGCATGGCATGACCTTCAGCCTGTCTTCCGGGCGGGCGTTGCAGCCGGGTTGTTCGGCCCTGCAGCTGTTCAAGCTGGCCTACGAGGGTGACCGCATTGGAATCGACGTGTAGCCTGAATCTGGTCTAAAGCCGTATTGCCAGATTTCGTCCGTTTCAGTGATTGTGAATTCCGACACCCATTCATCTTGGTTCTGACAGGAGTTTCCCATGCATTACGTAACGCCCGATTTGTGCGACGCCTACCCTGAGCTGGTGCAGGTGCTGGAGCCGATGTTCAGCAACTTCGGCGGTCGCGATTCGTTTGGCGGCGAGATCGTCACCATCAAGTGCTTCGAGGACAACTCGCTGGTCAAGGAGCAGGTCGATCTCGACGGCAAGGGCAAGGTCCTGGTGGTCGACGGCGGTGGTTCGCTGCGCCGCGCGCTGCTGGGCGACATGCTCGCCGAGAAGGCGGCGAAGAATGGCTGGGAAGGCCTGGTGATTTATGGTTGCGTGCGGGACGTGGATGTCCTGGCGCAGACCGACGTCGGCGTGCAGGCCCTGGCCAGCCACCCGATGAAGACCGACAAGCGCGGCATCGGCGACCTCAACGTCGCGGTGACCTTCGCTGGCGTCACTTTCCACCCCGGGCAATACGTCTACGCGGACAACAACGGCGTGATCATCTCGCCCAGCCCGCTGAAGATGCCCGAGTAATCACGTAAACAGTCGATGGAGTAGGGATGTTCGAGGAAGACAACGCGCAGTGGGGGCTGGTCCATGCCCTGGTTCTCGATGGCAGGGGCGGTGCGCGTCCTATCGCTCGGACTGAACTCGACACCCTGGTCCTGCAGCCGGAGGAAAGCCTCTGGCTGCACTGGGACCGCGGTCACCCGCAAACCCAGACCTGGCTGCGCCAGGACAGCGGGCTGAACGAGTTTTCCTGCGACCTGCTGCTGGAAGAAAACACCCGTCCACGCCTGCTGGCGCTGCCTGATGCGCAGATGCTGCTGTTCCTCCGTGGGGTCAACCTCAATCCCGGTGCCGAGCCGGAAGACATGGTGTCGGTGCGCATCTTCGCCGAAGACCGCCGGGTGATTTCCCTGCGTCTGCGGCCGTTGCGCGCTACCGACGAGCTGTTGCAGCAACTGGATGAAGGACGTGGCCCACGCACGGCGTCGGAGTTGCTGCTGAGCCTGTCGCAATTGCTGACTGACAAGATCCAGGCGGTGGTGTCCGACCTGTCGGAACTGGTCGACGACGAGGAAGAAAAGCTCGAAGCCGACGAACGGTATACCCCGGAGCATGGTGCCTTGCAGCAGATGCGTCGGCGGGCGGCGGGTCTGCGCCGTTTTCTCGCGCCGCAGCGGGAAATCTACGCACAACTGGCACGCAACAAATGGCCGTGGTTCGTCGAGGACGACGCCGATTACTGGAACGAGCTGAACAACAGCCTGATTCGCTACCTCGAAGAGCTGGAACTGACCCGCGAACGGGTGGCGATGGTGCTGGAAAGCGAGGACCGCCGCCTGAACGAGCGGATGAACCGGACCATGTACCGGTTTGGCATCATCACCTGCATTTTCCTGCCGATGAGCTTTGTCACCGGGTTGCTGGGGATCAATGTTGGCGGGATTCCGGGCTCCGACAGCCCGCTTGGCTTCCTCTATGCCAGTTTGCTGGTGCTGGGCCTGGCGTTGGGGCAGTGGTGGCTGTTCCGCCGGTTGCGCTGGGTCTGACTGATGCAAAATCAAAAGCACGACGCGGTCCCTGTAGGAGCTGGCTTGCCAGCGATTGCAATAGTGAATTCACCACAGCAATCGCTGGCAAGCCAGCTCCCACAGGGTTCAGATGAACAAGCTCCATTGGTTTCATCTCAGCCTGCCGTAGGCATCCTTCATGTGACCTGTGGGACGAGCGTCTCGTCTTTGACAGACATTGCGCGAGGTGCCCATGCACGATCCGTTTGAACAATCCCTGCGAGACATGCTCAATTCGTCGCCCTCCTGGCAGGACCGGGATGACGACGCTTGCCTCGGGCGTGTCCTGAAAACCGCCAACCGCCAGGTTGGCGCCGGCGATATGTTCAGCCTGCTTGGCCGCTGGGGCCAGGCGCTGATGATCGCCCTCAACAATGGCTCGGCGCATGTTGCGCCGGTTCGCCGCACCGCTTCCAAAAAAGCTGATAAGGCCGATTGAATATGGAACTTGATCTCTGGACCCAGAGCCTGGTCGCTGCGATGACCGCGTTGTGGACCAAAGTCGCGAACTTCATCCCTAACCTGTTTGGCGCCCTGGTGGTCGTGCTGCTCGGCTTCGTGGTCGCCAAGCTGCTCGATACCTTGCTGTCCAAGCTGCTGGCCAAGCTCGGCCTCGATCGCCTGATGGGCGGCACCGGCCTGACCAAGATGCTCAGCCGCGTCGGCATCCAGGTGCCGATCTCGACCCTGATCGGCAAGATCGTCTACTGGTTCGTGCTTCTGGTATTCCTCGTCTCCGCTGCCGAATCCCTCGGTCTTGAGCGGGTTTCCGCGACCCTCGACATGCTCGCCCTGTACCTGCCGAAGGTGTTCGGCGGTGCGCTGGTGTTGCTCGCCGGCCTGCTGCTGGCCCAGGTGGCCAATGGCCTGGTGCGCGGCGCCGCCGAAGGTATCGGCCTGGAATATGCCGCTGGGCTGGGGCGAATTGCCCAAGGCCTGGTGATCATCATCAGCATCTCGGTGGCCATCAGCCAGCTCGAGGTGAAAACCGATCTGCTCAACCATGTGATCGTCATCGGCCTGATTACCGTTGGTCTGGCCGTGGCCCTGGCCATGGGCCTGGGCAGCCGCGAGATCGCCGGGCAGATCATTGCTGGCATTTATGTCCGCGAGCTTTACCAGGTCGGCCAGGAAGTGCGGATTGGCGACGTCGAAGGGCAGATCGAAGAGATCGGTACGGTGAAGACAGTAGTGCTGACCGATGATGGCGATCTGGTGTCGCTGTCTAACCGGACACTGCTGGAGCAGCGGGTCAGTAGCCGCTAACCGGGCAAATCCTGCTAATGTATGCCGCCGCAAAATCTGCCCCCTTGGGCAGGCGGCGACGAATACCTGACTGTCGGCCTGATTTGTTTTGAATAGAACCTCACCGCTGCCCATGCGTTACGACCCCCGCGAACTCACCGATGAGGAGTTGGTGGCGCGTTCGCATGAGGAGCTATTTCACGTTACCCGCGCCTATGAAGAGCTCATGCGGCGCTATCAGCGCACACTTTTTAACGTATGCGCGCGTTATCTCGGGAACGATCGAGACGCCGACGATGTCTGTCAGGAGGTGATGTTGAAGGTGCTGTATGGATTGAAGAACTTCGAGGGCAAATCGAAGTTCAAGACCTGGCTCTACAGCATTACCTATAACGAGTGCATCACCCAGTATCGCAAGGAGCGGCGCAAGCGGCGTTTGATGGATGCCCTGAGTCTCGACCCGGTGGAAGAGGCCTCGGAAGAGAAATCGCCGAAGCCGGAAGAGAAGGGCGGGCTGGATCGATGGCTGGTTCATGTGAACCCCATCGATCGGGAAATCCTGGTGCTGCGATTTGTCGCAGAGCTGGAGTTCCAGGAGATCGCCGACATCATGCACATGGGCTTGAGCGCCACGAAAATGCGCTACAAGCGTGCGCTGGACAAGCTTCGCGAGAAATTTTCCGGACAGATTGAAACTTAGCTGGAAGGAATTTTCTCTAACGATTCGGCGGGTTCTGCTAAACTTGCCGACGAGTTGTCCCCCAGATATTGGTGGGGACTGCTTAACAATCACCAAATGGGGATTTAACGGATGAAATTGAAAAACACCTTGGGCTTGGCCATTGGTTCTCTGGTTGCCGCTACTTCTTTCGGCGCTCTGGCACAAGGCCAAGGCGCGGTTGAGGTTGAAGGCTTCTACAAGAAAGAATTCTTCGACAGTCAGCGCGACTTCAAAAATGACGGCAACCTGTTCGGTGGCTCGATTGGTTACTTCCTGACCGACGACGTCGAACTGCGTCTGGGCTACGACGAAGTTCACAACGCTCGTGGCGAAGATGGCAAGAACATCAAGGGCTCGAACACCGCCCTGGACGCTCTGTACCACTTCAACAACCCAGGCGACATGCTGCGTCCATACGTCTCCGCTGGTTTCTCCGACCAGAGCATCGGCCAGACCGGCCGTGGTGGTCGTAACGGCTCCACCTTCGCCAACCTGGGCGCTGGTGCCAAGCTGTACTTCACCGACAACTTCTACGCCCGTGCCGGCGTTGAAGCCCAGTACAACATCGACCAGGGTGACACCGAGTGGGCACCAAGCGTTGGTGTCGGCCTGAACTTCGGTGGTGGCTCCAAAGCCGCTCCTGCTCCAGCTCCTGCTCCAGTTGCCGAAGTCTGCTCCGACAGCGACAACGATGGCGTCTGCGACAACGTCGACAAGTGCCCAGACACCCCAGCCAACGTTACCGTTGACGCTGATGGCTGCCCGGCTGTTGCCGAAGTCGTTCGCGTTGAGCTGGACGTCAAGTTCGACTTCGACAAGTCGGTCGTCAAGCCAAACAGCTACGGCGACATCAAGAACCTGGCTGACTTCATGAAGCAGTACCCATCCACCAGCACCACTGTTGAAGGTCACACTGACTCCGTCGGTACTGACGCTTACAACCAGAAGCTGTCGCAGCGTCGTGCTGACGCCGTGAAGAACGTTCTGACCAACCAGTACGGTGTTGAGTCGAGCCGCGTTCAGTCGGTTGGCTACGGTGAAACCCGTCCGGTTGCCGACAACGCCACCGAAGCTGGTCGCGCTGTTAACCGTCGCGTAGAAGCTCAAGTAGAAGCCCAAGCCAAGTAATTGGTCTAAGCCCTACTGAAAAACCCGGCCTCGGCCGGGTTTTTCTTTTTGTGCGCATACCGTGGGAGCGAGCTTGCTCGCGAAGGGCCGCCAAGCGGCCCCAATCAGGAACTAGCCGCTACACATCAGACCGCCTCACGCTGCACTTCAACCACTGCCGACACCACACCAGCCACCTCACCAATCACCAGCACCGCCGGACTCTTCAGTTCGAACACTCCAGCATCCACATCCATCCGCTGCAACTCACTACGACACTCCCGCTGCCCCGGCAACGACGCATTCTCGATCATCGCCACCGGCATCCCCGGCGCCATCCCGGCAGCCAGCAAACCTTGCTGGATCTCCTTCAGGCGCGCCACACCCATGTACACCACCAGGGTCATGCCACTGCGGGCCAGTCCCTGCCAGTCCAGTGGGCTGTCGTCCTGGGTATGGGCGGTGACCAGCGTCACCCCGCGACTCACCCCGCGCAGGGTCAGGGGAATCCCGCAGCGCGTCGCGCCGGCAAGTCCGGCGGTGATGCCATTGACCAGTTCCACCTCCACCCCACGCTCCTGCAGCCACTCGGCTTCCTCGCCGCCGCGGCCGAAAATGCACGGATCACCGCCTTTCAGGCGCACCACGCAACGCCCCTGACGGGCATGGCGCAGCATCAGGCGCTGGATAAACGCCTGCGGCGTCGAGCGGCAGCCACCGCGCTTGCCGACCCGGATCACCCGGGCCTGCGGGCAGTGCTGGAGGATCTCCGGGTTGACCAGATCATCCAGCATCACCACCTCGGCTTCCTTAAGGGCGCGGACCGCCTTGAGGGTCAGCAGCTCCGGATCGCCAGGGCCAGCGCCAACCAGCCAGACTTTTGCATTCATGGTGTAGTCCTCATCAGTAGGGCGCCGTCAGCCTTTTAGCAGACTGATCAGCAGAATCAGGTTGAGCAGCAGGGACAGCAGTGCCAGCCCGCGCCACACCTTCAGCGGTTCGCGTTCCAGCAAGGGTTTCGGGCGCAGCGCCAGCGGCTGATGTTCGCCCTGGTCGAGCAGCAACAGCCATTGCTCGGCCGTTTCGAAGCGCTGGCGCGGATCGCTGGCCACCGCCTGGGCCAGGTTGCGCTCCAGCCATTCCGGTACATCCGGGCGCAGCCGCGCGGCACTGGTCGGCGTGCCGAAGCGCGGATGCTGGAAAGCTTCGATCTCGCCGTAGGGGTAGTGCCCGGTCAGCAGCCAGAACAGGCTGACGCCCGTGGCATACAGATCCTGCTGCTGCGTGGGCGGCTCTCCGGCGTAGGCCTCGGGGGCGATGAACGATGGCGTGCCGGGCAGGTCGTGGGCGCTGTCTTCGGACAGCCCCGGGCAAAACGCCAGGCCGAAGTCCAGCAGGCGCACCTGGCCGTCATCACCCAGGTGCAGGTTGTTCGGCTTGATATCGCGATGCAGGATATTGCGCCGATGCAGCATGCCCACCGCGCGCAGGGTCTGCCGGGCGATATCCAGCCATTGCGGCAGGGGCAGCGGCGCCTGCTGCTGAAGCTGGGCCAGGGTCTGGCCCGGGTACTCGCGCATCAGGTAGTACAGGTGCTGGCGCTGGGTGCCCGGATGTATCTCGGGAAAACAGCGCCCGGCCACCCGCCGCAGAAACCACTCCTCCATCAGCAGGCTCTGCTGCGCAGCGCTGTCCTGCTCGCGACTGGCAGGCAGGGTTTTCAGCAGCCAGGGTTGTCCTTGGCGGTCGAGCACGCGGTACAGCAGGGACTGACGGCTTTTGCCCAGCAGCGCATCCACCTGCCAGCCTTCGAAAAGCTGGCCGGGACGCAGCGCAGGCGGCAGCGGCCATTGCTGCAACTGCGCCAGGGTATCGCCGAGGCTGGCATTACCGATTTCCTCGACCCGCACCAGGACCGCGCTGGCATTGTCCTGGCTGCCGGCCAGATGGGCCATGCGCACCAGGGTGTCGGCGGCTTCCTGCAGGTCCGGGTGGTCGCGCAGTACGCCGGCGATCTGCTGCTCGTTGAGCACGCACCAGACCCCATCGCTGAGCAGGACGAACTGCTCGCCCTGTTGCAGCTCGCCTTCCAGGTAGTCCACCAGCAGGTGTTCATCCAGACCCAGCGCGCGCTTGAGCACATGCTGCATGCCGGGTTGGTCCCAGACATGGTCCTGGCTGAGGCGCTGCAGCGTCCCGGTCTGCCAGCGATAGACCCGGCAGTCGCCGACGTGGGCCAGGGTGAAGCGCTGGCCACGCAGCACCAGGGTGCTCAGGGTGGTCAGCAGCGGCTGCCCGCCACCATTGGCGCGCAACCAGCGATTCTGTGCCAGCAACAGGCGATCCAGGGCCTGGGCCACGCCCCAGGTGGGCGGCGTGGCGTAATAGTCCATGGCCAATGCCTGCAGGCTGGCCCGCGCGGCCAGGCCGCCGTCGGCGCACTGGCTGACGCCGTCGGCGAGGGCGAACAGGTAGCCCTTGCTGGCGGCCAGTTCCGGCGCCGGGGTGACCAGGCGCGTGGCGTCCTGGTTTTCCTCGCGCGGGCCGCTGGCGCTGGCCTGGGCGGTGCTCAGTCGCAGGCTCATGGGAATGCCTCAGACCCGCGCCGCAGTAACGGCAGCGGAGCCCCAGGTGGTGCGCCAGCGGCGTTTGACCCCGTGCAGGCCGAACCAGGCCAGCACACCGAGGCTGGCGAACAGCCACAGGCCCAGTTGGTAATCGCCACTGTGCTGCTTGATCGCGCCGAGCCCGGCGGCCAGAAGGAAGCCGCCGATACCGCCGGCCATGCCGATCAGCCCGGTCATCACCCCGATTTCCTGGCGGAAGCGCTGCGGCACCAACTGGAACACCGCGCCATTGCCCGCACCAAGGCCGAGCATGGCGCTGACGAACAGTGCCAGGGCCGCCACCGAGCTAGGCAGGTTGAAGCCCACCGCAGCAATGCAGATCGCCGCCACGCTGTACATCGCCAGCAGGGTGCGGATGCCGCCGAAACGGTCGGCCAGGGCGCCGCCCAGCGGGCGCATCAGGCTGCCGGCGAACACGCAGGCGGCGGTGTAGTAGCCGGCCTTGACCGGGTCGAGGCCGTACTGGTCGTTGAAGTAGCCGGGCAGGGCGCTGGCCAGGCCGATGAAGCCGCCGAAGGTGACGCTGTAGAAGAACATGAACCACCAACTGTCGCGGTCGCCCAGGGCCTTGAGGTAATCAGCCATGGCCTTGGGTTTCGGCCGTTGTGGGGCATTGCGGGCGAGCAGGGCGAACAGCGCCAGGGTCAACACCAGCGGCAGCACGGCGAAGCCGAACACGTTGTTCCAGCCGTAGGCAGCGGCCAGTACCGGCGCCAGCAGCGCGGCGAACACGGTACCGGAGTTGCCGGCACCGGCGATGCCCATGGCCTTGCCCTGGTGCTGCGGCGGGTACCACTGCGAGGCCAGCGGCAGGGACACGGCGAAGGAAGCCCCGGCAACGCCGAGGAACACGCCCAGCAGCAGCGCTTGCTCATAGCTGTTGACCCCCATCTTCCAGGCGCTGAACAGGGCGACGATAACGATCACCTGGCCGATCAGGCCGGCGGTCTTCGGCGACAGCTTGTCCACCAGGATGCCCATGACAAAGCGCAGCACGGCCCCGGCGAGAATCGGCGTCGCTACCATCAGTCCGCGTTGTTGGGTGGTCAGTTGCAAGTCGGTGGCGATCTGCACCGCCAGCGGGCCGAGCAGGTACCAGACCATGAAGCTCAGGTCGAAATACAGGAAAGCGGCAAACAGGGTCGGGACATGCCCGGATTTCCAGAAGCTCGTATTCATGGGACACCTCACGGGGCTGAAACAAAAAAACGCCGCTTCCCGGCTCGCATGGGGGCGAGGGGGAGAGCGACGTCTTTGTCGGATTTGATTTTGGGGCAGCCGCCGTTGGCTACCGGAGTTTCCGAAGATTTATTAGCAAGAGGTGGGCCAGTTTGTCCTGTGGTGCCTGGCGCGGACCTTGTGGGAGCTGGCGTTGCCAGCGATGAGGCCCGCAAGAACAACTAGACCAGCAAGATCGATGTCGAGGCTGATGGCCTCATCGCCGGCAATGCCGGCTCCCACAGGGGGCTGGGTCAGCCGCATGATCCAGGCCAGGCACAAGAAGTGATAAGGCCCTGATGACAAATCAGCCCAACAGGTCATGCATGGCAATGATCTGCTCCGCCACCTGGATCAGCTTCTGCTGCTTGCTCATGGCCTGCCTGCGCATCAGGGTGTAGGCCTGTTCCTCATCACAGTCCTTCATCTTCATCAACAGTCCCTTGGCCAGCTCGATGCGCTTGCGCTCGGCCAGTTGCTGGTCGCGGGCCTGGAGCTGGGCCTTGAGCGCCTGGTCGCTTTCGAAGCGGGCCATGGCCACGTCGAGGATCGGCTGCAGGCGCCGGGCATGGATGCCCTCGACGATATAGGCACTGACCCCGGCCTGGATCGCCTGGCGCATCACCCCCGGATCGTGCTCGTCGGTAAACATCACGATCGGCCGCGGCAGGTCGCGGCTGACCAGCACCACCTGGTCCATCACATCGCGGCCCGGTGATTCGGTATCGATCAAAATCACATCCGGACGCACCGTTTCGACGCGCGCCGGCAGGTCGATGGTCAGGCCGGACTCCTCGATCACCTCGAAGCCGGCTTCCACCAGCGCTGCACGCAGCCGTCCGACCTTCTTCTCGGTGTCGTCGATCAACAGGATTCGCAACATCAGGGCAACTCCTGTTAGTGGTCGGACAAAGCGTGCAGGCGGAAGCCGTGGGCGTAGCCGCGCGGATCGCTGCCATCCCAGACCACACCGTCGATCAGTTGGCTGCTGCGCATGACCGCGACCGGGCAATCGATGCCAAGGCTGGTGGCGGCATCGCGATACAGGCCGAGTTGCTGGACCTCGCGGGCCACGCCCAGGTAGTCGGGATCTTCCCGCAGCAGGCCCCAGCGACGGAACTGGGTCATGAACCACATGCCGTCGGACAGGTACGGCACGTTGGCCGCGCCGCCGTTGTGCAGGCTCAGGGCGTGGGCGTCGTGCCAGTGGTTACCCAGGCCGTCGCTGTAGTCGCCGAGCATGCGCGGCTCGATATCCTCCAGCGGTGCGTCGAGGTAGTTTTCGGCGCTGAGCAGGCGCGCGGTGGCGCGGCGGTTTTCCAGGCTTTCCTCGATGAAGCGGCTGGCCGCCAGCACCGAGGCCACCAGGGCGCGGGCGCTGTTGGGATATTGCTGGGTGAAGGCGGCAGTGCTGGCCAGCACTTTCTCCGGGTGATCCGGCCAGATCGATTGGCTGGTGGCCAGGGTAAAGCCCATGCCTTGGTTCACCGCGTTGGCCGACCAGGGTTCGCCCACGCAGAAACCGTCGATGCGACCGGCGCGCAGGTGGGCGAGCATCTGCGAGGGCGGAACCACCACGCTGTTGACGTCCTGCAAGGGATGAATGCCCTGGCTGGCGAGCCAGTAATACAGCCACATGGCATGGGTGCCGGTGGGGAAGGTCTGGGCGAAGGTCAGTTTTGCGCGGCTTTGGTGCACATGGCGTTCCAGTGCCTCAGGAGTGGTCACGCCCAAGGCCCGCAAGTCCGGAGACAGGTTGATGCTCTGGCCATTGTGGTTAAGGCCCATCAGCACCGACATCGGCGCTGCGGCAACACCGCCGATGCCCAGGTGGACGGCGTAGGTCAGGCCGTACAGGCAATGCACGGCATCCAGCTCGCCGCTGAGCAGCCCGTCGCGCAGCCCGGCCCAGGAACTCTGGCGCTTGAGATTGAGGGTCAGGCCATGGGGCTGGGCAAAGCCCTGGGTCGCGGCGACCACCAGGGGCGCACAGTCGCTCAGGGCCATGAAGCCGATGTTGAGGCTGGTCTTTTCCGGCGCATCGCTGCCGTGCAGCCAGGCCAGGGGGGAGGGGGAAAAATCGGTCATCGCAGTGCAGTCGCCCGGCAGGTAAAGCGCTTGGCCAGCGTCTTGAAGATGCCGACCCCATGCAGGCGCTCAAGCAACCCATATGCCAAGCCCCTGTCACCCAAAGCCCGCCGTGGCTATAATCGCCACCTCTCCAAATCCAGAGCCAAGCCCGCCCATGTATAACCTGGCCCGCCAGCTGTTGTTCAAACTGTCCCCGGAAACTTCCCACGACCTGTCGCTCGACCTGATCGGTGCCGGCGGCCGCCTGGGCCTCAACGGGCTGTTGACCAAGGCGCCGGCGCGTTTGCCGGTGAAGGTCATGGGCCTGGAGTTCGCCAACCCGGTCGGCCTGGCCGCCGGCCTGGACAAGAACGGCGCGGCCATCGACGGCTTCGCCCAACTGGGCTTCGGCTTCGTCGAGATCGGCACCGTGACCCCGCGTTCGCAGCCGGGCAACCCGAAGCCGCGGATCTTCCGCCTGCCGGAAGCCGAGGCGATCATCAATCGCATGGGCTTCAACAACCTTGGCGTGGACAACCTGATCAACCGCGTGCGCGCCTCCAGCTACAAGGGCGTGCTCGGCATCAATATCGGCAAGAACTTCGACACCCCGGTCGAGCGCGCGGTGGACGACTACCTGATCTGCCTGGACAAGGTCTACACCCACGCCAGCTACATCACCGTCAACGTCAGCTCGCCCAACACCCCGGGCCTGCGCAGCCTGCAGTTCGGTGACTCGCTCAAGCAACTGCTCGATACCCTGGCCGTGCGCCGTGAAGAACTGGCCCTGGCCCACGGCAAGCGGGTACCGGTAGCGATCAAGATCGCCCCGGACATGACCGACGAGGAAACCGCACTGGTGGCGGCAGCGCTGCTGGAATCGGGTATGGATGCGGTGATCGCCACCAACACCACCCTCAGCCGCGAGGGCGTCGAAGGCCTGAACCACGCGAACGAGGCCGGCGGCCTGTCCGGCGCCCCGGTCCGTGAGAAGAGCACCAACACCGTGAAGGTCCTGGCGGGTGAGCTGGCCGGGCGCATGCCGATCATCGCTGCAGGTGGTATCACCGAAGGCCGTCACGCCGCCGAGAAGATCGCTGCCGGCGCCAGCCTGGTGCAGATCTACTCCGGCTTCATCTACAAGGGCCCGGCGCTGATTCGTGAAGCGGTGGATGCCATTGCTGCGATGCCTGGCCGCTAATCCGCGGCCATAAAAAAGGGCCCCATTTGGGGCCCCCTGGGCCGAAGCCCGCCGCCCGGATGGGGCGCGCATGTGAAGCGGTTATTCGGTTGAAGCTCCTCGATCAGCCAACGGCGTGAACTTCGTTGAGTCTATGGATACCAGCGGTGCCGGTCATGCCATCCCAGTTGTCGCCCCGTCCTTCACGCCAGCCATTGATCCATGCCTGGCGCACGGAGGGTAGGGTGAAGGGGCAAAGCTCGCGGGATTTGCCGGTGACTCCGTATTGGTAGCCACGTGAAAATGCTCTTTCCAACGGATCACGCTTAAGTCTTCTCATAGGGTACTGCCCTCATTTGTTGACTGTAATGTCCCGTCGACCTCGTCTGAGGTCGGGCAGATTCTTTCTGCCGGTTTTGCGCTCGCTGCCGGCGTGGCGAGCTGAAGTGTCGTACCGTTGCGGTCACGACCTGAGTTGAGTTCTAACCAATGGGGCGTGACGTGTGAACGAACAAATTGTCATAAGCACGTAACCTTTCCATGGGTGAGGGGATAAGTAAAAAATTGCGACGGAAGGAGATCCCGGGTAAAGCCAACTATCATCAGGAGTTACCCGGCCTTTGCAGCAAAAGGCCATCGTCAGGAGCATTTTCCGGCGCTGGCCGATAAAACGACGAAGGGTCACTTTTGTGACCCACAGCAACAGAATTATTCCATCTGCCCGACGATCAAAGCCTTTTTGCCAGCGCAGGAAGGACCGCGTCGGGTGGCCCGGTACGCGAAGTCGTACCACTCGGAGGCTTGCAGAAGGTCTCCGATCAAACTTCGAAGGGCGATGCGCTCGCACCTTCACTACAAGGCTGGATTGACCCATGTCGGACCGTTTCGAACTCTATCTCACCTGTCCCAAAGGCCTGGAAGGCCTGCTCGCCGATGAGGCCCGCGGCCTTGGCCTGGAGGACGTGCGCGAGCACACCTCGGCCCTGCGCGGCTCGGCCGATATGGAAACCGCCTACCGCCTGTGCCTGTGGTCGCGCCTGGCCAACCGCGTGCTGCTGGTACTCAAGCGCTTCAACATGAAGAACGCCGACGATCTGTACGACGGCGTCCACGAGGTCGACTGGCAGGAACACCTGGACGCCGCCGGCACCCTGGCGGTGGAGTTCAGCGGCCATGGCTCGGGCATCGACAACACCCACTTCGGTGCCCTGAAGGTCAAGGACGCCATCGTCGACAAGCTGCGTAATGCCCAGGGCGAGCGCCCGTCGATCGACAAGCTCAATCCCGACCTGCGCGTGCACCTGCGCCTGGAGCGCGGTGAAGCGATCCTCTCCCTCGACCTCTCCGGCCACAGCCTGCACCAGCGCGGCTACCGCCTGCAGCAAGGCGCTGCGCCGCTCAAGGAAAACCTCGCCGCCGCCGTGCTGATCCGTGCCGGCTGGCCGCGCATCGCCGCCGAAGGTGGGGCGCTGGCCGACCCGATGTGCGGTGTCGGGACCTTCCTCGTCGAAGCCGCGATGATCGCCGCCGATATCGCGCCTAACCTCAAGCGCGAGCGCTGGGGCTTCACCTCCTGGCTTGGCCATGTGCCGGCGCTGTGGCGCAAGGTGCATGACGAGGCCCGCGCCCGCGCCGAAGCCGGCCTGGCCCGCCCTCCACTGTGGATTCGCGGTTACGAGGCCGATCCGCGGCTGATCCAGCCGGGCCGCAACAACGTCGAGCGCGCCGGCCTGAGCGACTGGGTGAAGATCTACCAGGGCGAGGTCGGCACCTTCGAGCCGCGTCCGGACCAGAACCAGAAAGGCCTGGTAATCAGCAACCCACCCTACGGCGAACGCCTCGGCGACGAAGCCAGCCTGCTCTACCTCTACCAGAACCTCGGCGAGCGCCTGCGCCAGGCCTGCCTCGGCTGGGAAGCGGCGGTGTTCACCGGCGCCCCGGACCTGGGCAAGCGCATGGGCATTCGCAGTCACAAGCAGTACGCCTTCTGGAACGGCGCGCTGCCCTGCAAGCTGCTGCTGATCAAGGTGCAACCGGACCAGTTCGTCACCGGCGAGCGTCGTAGCGGCGAGCGCAACCAGGACGACGAACGCCCGGTCCAGGCCGTGGCCGCCGAGCCTGCACGCCTGAGCGAAGGCGGGCAGATGTTCGCCAACCGCCTGCAGAAGAACCTCAAACAACTGGGCAAGTGGGCCAAGCGCGAGCACATCACCTGCTACCGCCTCTACGATGCCGACATGCCCGAGTACGCCCTGGCGGTCGACCTGTACCAGGGCTGGGTGCATGTGCAGGAATACGCCGCGCCGCGCTCGGTTGATCCGGAAAAGGCCCAGGCCCGTCTGTTCGATGCGCTGGCGGCGATTCCGCAGGCGCTGGGTGTCGACCAGAGCAAGGTGGTGGTCAAGCGCCGCGAGCGGCAGAGCGGCACCCGCCAGTACGAGCGGCAGAACACCCAGGGGCAGTTCCTCGAAGTCAGCGAAGGCGGGGTCAAGCTGCTGGTCAACCTGACCGACTACCTCGATACCGGCCTGTTCCTCGACCACCGCCCGATGCGCATGCGCATCCAGCGCGAAGCGGCCGGCAAGCGCTTCCTCAACCTGTTCTGCTACACCGCCACGGCCAGCGTGCATGCGGCCAAGGGCGGTGCGCGCAGCACCACCAGCGTCGACCTGTCGAAGACCTACCTGGACTGGGCGCGGCGCAACCTGTCGCTCAACGGCTACTCGGACAAGAACCGTCTCGAACAGGGCGACGTGATGGCCTGGCTGCAAGGCAATCGCGAGCAGTACGACCTGATCTTCATCGACCCGCCGACCTTCTCCAACTCCAAGCGCATGGAAGGGGTGTTCGACGTGCAGCGCGACCATGTGCAACTGCTCGACCTGGCGGTTGCACGTCTGGCCCCGGGTGGCGTGCTGTACTTCTCCAACAACTTCCGCAAGTTCCAGCTCGACGAGAACCTGCAGGCGCGCTACGCCATCGAGGAAATCAGCGCCACCACCCTTGACCCGGACTTTGCCCGCAACAGCAAGATCCACCGGGCCTGGCGCATTCAGGCACGGTGATCGCCATGACTCCTTCAAGGTACTCGACGATGTGGCAACTAGCTATTATTGAAGAGAGCCTTGAGGGCCGTTTCCGGCCGGCGTCGTGAGTGTGTTGTCATGTCGAAGCCTGTCTTGCGCCAGAAGATGCTTGGGTTCATCAGCGAGGAAGCATCCGCCTGGCTGGTGGCCTTCGTTGCCTTGGTGGTCGGTGGCCTGCTGACCGCCCTGCTGGCGCTCGCCGCCAACAAGCTCTACCAGCAACAGCTGGTGCAACGCTTCGAGCTGCTCGCCAACGAGCGCTACAGCCGCATCGAAGAACGCCTGCAGGACCAGGTACAACGCCTGGATGGTCTGCGGCGTTTTTTCGTGTATGCCGAGGAAATCACCCGCGACGAGTTCGATGGCTACGTCGGTCCCTTGCTGCACCGTGCCCAGGCCTATTCCTGGGCGCCGCGGGTCAGCGATGCGGAGCGCGCGGCCTTCGAGCAGCGTTCGCGCAAGCTGTTCGGCAGCACCTTCTCCATTCGCGAACTGGGCGAGGGGGGCGCGTTGCAGCCTTCGCGGGTGCGGCCGCTGTATTACCCGGTGCTGTTCAGCCAGACCCGTAATCAACTGCCGCCGCCGCTGGGTTTCGATCTGCTGTCCCAGCAGGTGCGTGGCGATACCCTGCGGCGTGCGGTGACGCCCGGGGCCATGGCGGTGTCCGCGCCCCTCGACCTGATCGGCGTGGAGCCGGCCTATACCCGCGGCATGCTGATGGTCGCTCCGGTGTTCGCGATGAATGCCGTCGACGGCGAGCCCAAGGGCTATGTGATGACCGTGCTGAGCATGCGCCAGTTGATGGCCGACGGTTTGCCCAGCGCCAGTGAAGACAACCTGGTGGTGCGGATTCTCGACCTGTCCTCGCAGGCCAGCCCGGAAGCCCTGTTCCAGTCGGGTAACGAAGCGGCCGATTCGCCGTTGCGGGTGCGCAAGGTCCTGCACCTGGCCGACCACTCCTACCAGCTGGATATGTCGCCGAGCCAGGAATTCCTTCAGGACAACCGCTCCTCGGTCGCTGCCGTGGTGTTCGTCGGCGGGCTGCTCAGCCTGTTGCTCAGTGCCTTGCTGTTCAGCCTGTTCAGCCAGCGCCAGCGCGCCCTGACCCTGGTCGAGCAGCGCACCGCCGAACTGCGGGTCAGCGAGGAAAGCCTGCGTGATACCCACAACCAGTTGCGCAGCGTGCTGGATGCGGCAACCCAGGTGGCGATCATCGCCACCGACCTGCACGGCATGATCAGCACCTTCAATGCCGGCGCCGAACGCATGCTTGGTTACAGCTGCGAGGAAGCGGTGGGCAAGCTGACCCTCGAAAGCCTGCTGTTGCCGGAAGAGGTGCGCGAGCGGGCACGCTCCATGAGCCTGCGTTTCGGCCGCGAGATCAGTGGCAGCCAGGCGATGCTGGTGGACAGCCTGCCCAATGTCGATGAAGAACCTGGCGAATGGACCCTGCGGCGCAAGGATGGCAGCCTGCTGGCGGCGAATATGCTGGTGACCACGGTGCTCGACGAGTACGGGCTCTGGGTCGGGCACCTGGCGATCTGCATCGACATCACCGAGCGCAAGCGTGTGCACGAGGCGCTGGAAGCCCGTGACCGTCTGCTGGATAAGCTCACCGCCCAGGTGCCGGGGGGGATCTACCAGTTCCGCCTCAACCCGGACGGTACTTCGTGCTTCAGCTACTCCAGCGAAGGCCTGCGGGATATCTACGAAGTGGATCCGGAGTTGCTGCGCCAGGATGCGACCACGGTGTTCGAGCGCATTCACCCGGATGACCTGGCGCGGGTGCGCTTCTCGATCCGCGAGTCCGCCGACCAGTTGACGCCGTGGCGCGAGGAGTACCGCGTGCAACTGCCCAAGGCCGGACTGCGCTGGGTGCGCGGGGAGGCGACGCCGGAGCCGCTGGCCGATGGTGGGACGCTCTGGCATGGCTACCTGACGGATATTTCCGACCTGAAGCGGGTCGAGGAAGAATTGCGCGCCCTGTCGGTAACCGACTCCCTGACCGGCATCCACAACCGCCGCTACTTCCAGGAACGGCTCAAGGCCGAGCTGGAGCGGGCGCAACGCGGAGGCCAGGACCTGGCGGTGATCATGCTCGATATCGATCACTTCAAGCAGATCAACGACCGCTTTGGTCATGCCGTGGGCGATCTGGTGCTGCAGAGCTTGTGCCAGCGCATCAGCCATCGGCTGCGGCGTACCGATGTGTTCTGCCGGTTGGGTGGCGAGGAGTTCATGGTGCTGTGCCCGGGCAGCAACGCCAGCCAGGCGCACTCCCTGGCACTGGAGCTCTGGCAGGGGGTGCGCAGCGTACCGGTGGACGGCGTGGGACGTGTCACCGCCAGTTTCGGCGTGGCCGGCTGGCGCCCGGGGGAGGGCGCCGATGCCTTGTTGTTGCGTGCTGATTCGGGGGTCTATGCGGCCAAGCAGGGTGGTCGGGATCGAGTGGAGGCCGAGCAGTTTTGAGCGGTGCCCATGCCGGCCTCATCGCCGGCAAGCCGGCTCCCACAGGGTTCCAGGCCAGCCGCATGATCCAGGCCAGACACAGGAACCTGTGGGAGCTGGCATTGCCAGCGATGAGGCCGGCAAGGACAACCCGACCAGCAAATGGATGTCGAGGCTGATGGCCTCATCGCCGGCAACGCCGGCTCCCACAGGGTTTCGGGCCAGCCGCAGGATCCAGGCCAGACACAGGAACCTGTGGGAGCTGGCATTGCCAGCGATGAGGCCGGCAAGGACAACCCGACCAGCAAATGGATGTCGAGGCTGATGGCCTCATCGCCGGCAACGCCGGCTCCCACAG
>Ga0222427_100472_pt1 | contig 60739 bp, 59 predicted proteins | sample 2B20Ametagenome_FD_182890 | JGI IMG/M metagenome (GOLD analysis project Ga0222427, IMG submission 182890) | Enriched microbial communities from leaf-cutter ant dump, University of Wisconsin, Madison, United States - 2B20A (version 2) | ecosystem: Environmental > Terrestrial > Nest > Insects nest... | reverse complement strand
TCGACCAACTCCTACAAGCGTCTGGTCCCAGGCTTCGAAGCTCCGGTAATGCTGGCCTACTCGGCTCGCAACCGTTCCGCCTCGATCCGTATTCCTTACGTCGGCAGCCCGAAAGCCCGCCGTATCGAAGCCCGCTTCCCGGATCCGGCTGCCAACCCGTACCTGGCCTTCGCTGCACTGATGATGGCCGGTCTGGACGGTATCCAGAACAAGATCCACCCAGGCGACGCAGCGGACAAGAACCTGTACGACCTGCCACCAGAAGAAGCCAAGGAAATCCCGCAAGTCTGCGGCAGCCTGAAAGAGGCCCTGGAAGAACTGGACAAAGGCCGTGCGTTCCTGACCAAGGGCGGCGTGTTCTCCGACGACTTCATCGATGCCTACATCGCTCTGAAATCCGAAGAAGAAATCAAGGTCCGTACCTTCGTACACCCGCTGGAATACGACCTGTACTACAGCTGCTGATCCAGTGACGCCCGCGCAAGCGGCGTAAGTACGTGGAAAAGGCCTCCCTCGGGGGGCCTTTTTCGTACAGCCCCCTGCGAAACACCCGATATTTCCTGCCTCTACCTCCGTCCATGCTAGCCCGCTCTTCATTCAAGCGAGGTTCACATGGTCCGCCCATTTGCTCTGCTCGGCCTGCTCCTCCCCCTGGTCGGGTGCGCCACTCCTGCTGTCGATGGAAAACCCGAAACCACCGTTCTACTCCAGGCCACCCACGCCTGGGACGGAACGAGCTACCAGTCGTATCCCAGTGGCCAACCGCAGTTGACCCTGCTGAAAATCCTGATCCCGCCTCACACCACCCTCGACTGGCACCAGCACCCCACGCCAAGTGCCGGCTACCTTCTGTCCGGTGAACTACTGGTAGATACCCACGATGAAAAACACCTGACGCTGCTCAAGGCCGGCGACGCACTGGCCGAAACTGTCGGTCGCATACATCGCGGAAGAACCGGTGAGCAAGCTGCAGAGCTGATCGTGTTCTATGCCGGCAACACGACACTGCCACTGAGCCAGTCAAACTCCGACCAAGCATCGGCTCCATACGTCAGTCCATGAAGAGAGCCGTTCGAATGATCTCACCTGCCTTGAAACACCTGCTCGCCAGCGATCTGGACATCCGGATCATGCGCTGGGTACTGGTCCTGATCTTCGCAATCTTCGGCTACAGCAAATGGTTTCCCTATGAAGCCGAGGCGTTGATACCACTCGTCGGCAACAGCCCGCTGCTGTCGTGGATGCATCAGCTCTTTGGCATACAGGGCGCCAGCTATGCACTCGGCGTCGCGGAATGGGCGATCGGCTTCGGGCTGATCATCGGAGCATGGCTGCCCAGGGTCTCCGTGGTCGCGGCTGCGGCCTCGTGCGTCACCTACCTGACCACCCTGACCCTGATCTTCACCACACCCAATGCATGGGAAGCCTCTGCGGGCGGCTTCCCGGCGATGGGTGGCGCTACCTCCTTCCTGATCAAGGATGCCGTGCTGCTGGCGGGCTCGATCATGCTGCTCAAGAGCGGCCTGCTGCAGGTGGCCGGCAACTGCCCGAAACCGAAAGCGTCATAGCAACAGTGCCCGACAGGCCTGGAGAACCACTCCAGCCCTGTCGGGCAACCAATTCGAAGCCACTGCTCTATATTGGTGCGCTATAAAAGTAATAGGCGCCCTACATATCCCATTTTGGGTCACTGATACCCGCTATCCCGGTCATATCCTGGCCTTTTTCGGGCAGATTCCCCAGTTTCTCCTGGTTTTCCGCTTCTTTTTGGAGCCTTGGTTTGCTTTTTGCATTTTCCGTGGATCAGCGAATGAACGCGTTCGCGCCCTGACCCTCACAGGTCGACATGTGCCAAAAGAGGTCAAAGACGCCACATGACCATCAGCGATGCACTGCACCGATTGCTACTGGACAACCTGACCACCGCCACCATCCTGCTCAACGCCGAACTGCGCCTTGAGTACATGAACCCGGCGGCGGAAATGCTCCTGGCCATCAGCGGCCAGCGCAGCCATGGCCAGTTCATCAGCGAACTCTTCACCGAGTCCACCGAGGCACTCAATTCCCTGCGCCAGGCGGTGGAACATGCCCACCCCTTCACCAAGCGCGAAGCCCAGCTCACCTCCCTGACCGGGCAGAGCCTCACCGTCGACTACGCCGTCACGCCGATCCTCAGCAACGGCCGCACCCTGCTGCTGCTCGAAGTGCATCCCCGCGACCGTCTGCTGCGCATCACCAAGGAAGAGGCCCAGCTGTCGAAGCAGGAAACCACCAAGATGCTGGTGCGCGGCATGGCCCACGAGATCAAGAACCCGCTGGGCGGGATCCGTGGCGCTGCGCAATTGCTGGCGCGCGAGCTGCCCGACGAGGGGCTCAAGGACTACACCAACGTCATCATCGAAGAAGCCGACCGCCTGCGGAACCTGGTCGACCGCATGCTCGGTTCGAACAAGCTGCCGCTGCTGGCGCTGACCAACGTTCACGAAGTGCTGGAGCGGGTCTGCAGCCTGGTGGAAGCGGAAAGCCAGGGCGGCATCACTTTGGTGCGCGACTACGACCCGAGCCTGCCGGACGTGCTGATCGACCGCGAACAGATGATCCAGGCCGTGCTCAATATCGTGCGCAACGCCATGCAGGCCATCAGCGCGCAAAACGAACTGCGCCTGGGCCGCATCACCCTGCGCAGCCGGGCCATGCGCCAGTTCACCATCGGCCACATCCGTCACCGCCTGGTGGCCAAGATCGAGATCATCGACAACGGCCCCGGCATTCCTGCGGAACTGCAGGACACCCTCTTCTATCCCATGGTCAGCGGCCGCCCGGACGGTACCGGGCTGGGCCTGGCCATCACCCAGAACATCATCAGCCAGCACCAGGGCCTGATCGAATGTGACAGCCACCCGGGCCACACCACCTTCTCGATCTTCCTGCCACTGGAACAAGGAGCCGCTTCCTCATGAGCCGTAGTGAAACTGTCTGGATCGTCGATGACGACCGCTCCATCCGCTGGGTCCTGGAAAAAGCCTTGCAACAGGAAGGCATGACCACCCAAAGCTTCGACAGTGCCGATGGCGTCATGAGTCGCCTCGCTCGCCAGCAGCCGGACGTGATCATCTCCGACATCCGCATGCCGGGTGCCAGCGGCCTCGACCTGCTGGCACAGATCCGCGAGCAGCACCCGCGCCTGCCGGTGATCATCATGACCGCCCACTCCGACCTGGACAGCGCGGTGGCGTCCTACCAGGGCGGCGCCTTCGAGTACCTGCCCAAGCCGTTCGACGTCGACGAGGCGGTTTCGCTGGTCAAACGCGCCAACCAGCATGCCCAGGAACAGCAAGGCATGGATGTCGCGCCCGCCCTCACCCGCACTCCCGAGATCATCGGTGAAGCACCGGCGATGCAGGAGGTGTTCCGCGCCATCGGTCGCCTGAGCCACTCCAACATCACCGTGTTGATCAACGGCGAGTCCGGTACCGGCAAGGAACTGGTCGCCCACGCCCTGCACCGCCACAGCCCGCGTGCCGCTGCACCGTTCATCGCGCTGAACATGGCGGCGATTCCCAAGGACTTGATGGAGTCCGAGCTGTTCGGCCACGAAAAAGGCGCCTTCACCGGCGCGGCCAACCTGCGTCGCGGGCGTTTCGAACAGGCCGACGGTGGCACCCTGTTCCTCGACGAGATCGGCGACATGCCGGCCGACACCCAGACCCGCCTGCTGCGGGTACTGGCCGATGGCGAGTTCTACCGCGTCGGCGGGCATACGCCGGTCAAGGTCGATGTACGGATCATCGCGGCGACCCACCAGAACCTGGAAACCCTGGTCCAGGCCGGCAAGTTCCGTGAAGACCTGTTCCACCGCCTCAACGTGATCCGCATCCATATCCCGCGCCTGGCCGATCGCCGCGAGGATATTCCGACCCTGGCCCGGCATTTCCTCGGCCGCGCGGCACAGGAACTGGCGGTGGAGCCCAAGCTGCTCAAGGCGGAAACCGAAGAATTCATCCGCAACCTGCCGTGGCCCGGCAACGTGCGCCAGCTGGAGAACACCTGCCGCTGGATCACGGTCATGGCCTCGGGTCGCGAAGTGCATGTCGGCGACCTGCCACCGGAGTTGCTGAGCCTGCCGCAGGACGCCGCGCCAGTGACCAACTGGGAGCAGGCCCTGCGCCAGTGGGCCGACCAGGCACTGTCCCGCGGCCAGTCGAGCCTGCTCGACAGCGCCGTGCCGAGTTTCGAGCGGATCATGATCGAGACCGCCCTCAAGCACACCGCCGGCCGCCGTCGCGACGCTGCTGTGCTGCTGGGCTGGGGCCGCAACACCCTGACCCGCAAGATCAAGGAACTGGGCATGAAGGTGGACGGTGCGGACGAGGGCGACGACGAAGAGTCCTGATCGCACAAGCTAAAAAGAACGCGGGGCCGGCGCCTGTCACAGGAATCTGTGAACAGGCCCGGCCCCGCGGTCGTTTCAGCCGGACGACGGCATGAATGCCCCATTGATGAACCGAAATCGCCCCCGACGCACCGCCGGAAGGCAAAAATCCCTACTCAATCAGGGTGAAATACCTCAAAACAGCCTGAAACCCTTGATTTACAGCGGTTTCGTAAAGTTGGCACAGCCCCTGCATTAATACAGACATCTCCAGTTTTGGGGGCCTTGGTACAGGCAGGCCGGGGATTCCCCTCTTTTATTCGTGCAGTCTCACCTGCACACGCCAGCGGTCCTCCACTGACTCTCCCGCCCAGCGGGCCTGCAGTGGACGGGCCGCCACCAGGCTCAGCAACAGACCCTGATCGGTCTTGCGCAGCCGCCAGCTCACCGGCTTGTCGCCGAAGCTCAATTGCCCCTTCGCCGCCTTCCCTTCCGCTTCGAACAGCAGCGCCACGGTGCCTTCGACCACTTCGCCGTGCAGCTTCGGTTCTTCGTTGAACCACAGGTCCAACCCGCCGGCGACCACCTCCACCTGTTCCAGCACCCGGGGTTCGGGTGCGGTCAGGCGGCCGATCATCAGGCCGACCAGCATCCCGAACAGCGCCAGGGAAAACAGCACCCGCGGCCAGGATTTCGAACGCTCATCGGGCTCGTCAGGAGTAGAATGCCCGTCATCTTTATGCTCGGAGCCGTGCATGTTTCACGTGATCCTTTTTCAACCGGAAATTCCGCCCAATACCGGCAACATTATCAGGCTCTGTGCCAACAGCGGCTGCGACCTGCACCTGATCGAGCCAATCGGTTTCGAACTGGACGACAAGCGCCTGCGCCGGGCAGGCCTGGATTACCACGAATACGCCACGCTCAAGCGCCATGCCGACCTGGCATCGTGCCTGGAAAGCCTCGGGCAGCCGCGCCTGTTCGCCTTCACCACCAAGGGCTCGCAGCCGTTCCATGAGGTGGCGTTCGAGCCGGGGGATGCGTTCCTGTTCGGGCCTGAGAGCCGCGGGCTGCCGGCAGAGGTGCTGGATGCCCTGGAAAGCGGTCAGCGCCTGCGCCTGCCGATGCGGCCGGGGTGCCGCAGCCTGAACCTGTCCAACACCGTCGCTGTAGCGGTCTACGAGGCCTGGCGCCAGCAAGGCTTTGCCTGAAAAGCATCGCTGGCAAGCCAGCTCCCACAGGTACTGCACAAGTCTCAAAGCCTGTGCTGACTCTGTGGGAGCTGGCTTGCCAGCGATGAGGCCTTCGACCTCAACACAAATCCAACTGCCATAAAAAAACGCCCCGAAGGGCGCTTTCTCATACCACCAACGCTTATTGCAGCGAAGGCGCTTCGCCAGCTTCCTGCATGCGCTGCATCTCTTGCGCGTACAGGGCGTCGAAGTTGACCGGGGACAGCATCAGCGCCGGGAACGAACCACGGGTGACCAGGCTGTCCAGGGCTTCGCGAGCGTAAGGGAACAGGATGTTCGGGCAGAAGGCGCCCAGGGTGTGGCTCATCGAAGCCGCATCGAGGTTCTTGATCAGGAAGATACCGGCCTGCTGGACTTCGGCGATGAAGGCCACTTCGTCAGCGTTCTTCACGGTTACCGACAGGGTCAGCACGACCTCGTGGAAGTCGCCTTCCAGGCCTTTCTGCTTGGTGTTCAGGTCCAGGGAAACGCTCGGCTCCCACTGCTGACGGAAGATCGCCGGGCTTTTCGGCGCTTCGAACGACAGGTCACGCACGTAGATGCGCTGCAGGGAGAATTGCGGTGCGCTGTCTTCGGCAGCGCCGTTGTTTTGCTCGGTCATGACAGATCCTTCTTTGCAGGGTCTTTAGAGGGTTTGGGATTCACGCGTTGAGCAGGGCGTCGAGCTTGCCGGCGCGCTCCAACGCGTAGAGGTCGTCGCAACCACCGACGTGGGTGTCGCCGATCCAGATCTGCGGCACCGAGGTGCGCCCGGCCTTCTGGCTCATTTGCGCACGCACCTGGGGCTTGCCATCGACCTTGATTTCTTCGAAGGCCACGCCTTTGCTCGACAGCAGCTGCTTGGCGCGGATGCAGTAAGGGCAGTAGTCGCTGGAGTAGACGGTGACCTGGGCCATGTCACTTCACCAGCGGCAGGTTGTCGGCTTTCCAGCTGGACACGCCACCGGACAGCTTGGCAGCGGTGAAACCAGCCTTGAGCAGGTCGCGGCAGATGGCGCCGGAGTGCTGGCCCATGTTGTCGACGATGATCAGGGTCTTGCTGCCTTTGTGCTTTTCCAGCTCGCCGATACGGGCAGCGAACTTGTCCTGCGGAATGTTCACCGCACCAACGATGTGGCCGGCGGAGAATTCCTTGCTCGGACGAATGTCGATCACCACGGCCTTGTCGCCGTTGACCAGCGCGGTCAGCTCGCCATTGCTCAGGCTGCGGCCGCCTTTGCGGGCCTCGTAGACAATCAGCAGGACCAGCAGAACCAGGAAGATAGCAACCAGCAGGTAGTGATTTGTCGCGAATTCAATCAGATGAGCAACCATCGGAGGGTGTTCCAGGTCATTAAAAATGGCGGCCAGTATACACAGCAGCAATGGGCCGCCAAAGCCTGCCGCATGGGGTAAACGACAGCAATTCTCATCATCTTGCTGCAGCCTGTCGGGACGCGCGTCGTGCAAGGGACGTGAAATTCGTCAAGGCTGGCCAATTTGCCCTAAAATGCGGACCTTTCTCATCTACAACCGTGAGTAGATTTTGATGACGAGCACGCCCAAGCCTTTGGTCCTGATCATCCTGGATGGTTTCGGTCACAGCGAAAGCCCCGAGTACAACGCCATCTTTGCCGCCAATACACCGGTCTACGATCGCCTGCGCGCTACCCAACCGCACGGCTTGATCTCCGGCTCCGGCATGGATGTCGGCCTGCCTGACGGGCAGATGGGCAACTCCGAGGTCGGCCACATGAACCTCGGCGCCGGCCGGGTCGTGTACCAGGACTTCACCCGGGTGACCAAGGCCATCCGCGACGGCGAGTTCTTCACCAATCCGGTACTTACCGGCGCGGTAGACAAGGCCGTGGGCGCCGGCAAGGCCGTGCATATCCTCGGCCTGCTCTCCGATGGCGGCGTGCACAGCCACCAGGACCACCTGGTCGCCATGGCCGAACTGGCCGCACAGCGTGGTGCCGAGCGCATCTACCTGCACGCCTTCCTCGACGGTCGCGACACACCGCCGCGCAGCGCGCAATCGTCCATCGAACTGCTCGACGCCACCTTCGCCAAACTGGGCAAGGGCCGCATCGCCAGCCTGATCGGCCGCTACTACGCAATGGACCGTGACAACCGCTGGGACCGCGTCAGCGCCGCCTACAACCTGATCGTCGACAGCGTCGCCGACTACAGCGCCGACAGCGCCCTGGCCGGCCTCGAAGCCGCCTACGCCCGCGACGAGAGCGACGAATTCGTCAAGGCCACCCGGATTGGCGAAGCGGTGAAGGTCGAGGACGGCGACGCGGTGATCTTCATGAACTTCCGCGCCGACCGCGCCCGCGAGATCTCCCGCGTGTTCGTCGAACCGGACTTCAACGAATTCCCCCGCGCCCGCCTGCCGAAACTGGCGGCCTACATCGGCCTGACCCAGTACTCGGCAAAGATCCCGGCCCCGGCCGCCTTCGCCCCGGCCAGCCTGCACAACGTGCTCGGCGAATACCTGGCCAACAACGGCAAGACCCAGCTGCGCATTGCCGAAACCGAGAAGTACGCCCACGTCACCTTCTTCTTCTCCGGCGGCCGTGAAGAGCCGTTCCCGGGCGAAGAACGCATCCTGATCCCGTCGCCGAAGGTCGCCACCTACGACCTGCAGCCGGAAATGAGCGCACCGGAAGTCACCGACCGCATCGTCGAGGCCATCGAGCAGCAGCGCTACGACGTGATCGTGGTCAACTACGCCAACGGCGACATGGTCGGCCATACCGGCGTGTTCTCCGCCGCGGTCAAGGCCGTGGAAGCCCTGGACGCCTGCGTCGGCCGCATCACCGCGGCGCTGGACAAGGTCGGTGGCGAAGCGCTGATCACTGCCGACCACGGCAACGTCGAGCAGATGGAAGACGAATCCACCGGCCAGGCGCACACCGCCCACACCACTGAGCCGGTGCCGTTCATCTATTACGGCAAGCGCGACCTCAAGGTCCGCGAAGGCGGCGTATTGGCGGACGTGGCGCCGACCATGCTGACCCTGATGGGCATGCAGATTCCGGCGGAAATGACCGGTACTTCGATTCTGGTCAAAGCCTGATTTCGCCTGTTCAGGCCTCATCGCCGGCACTGCCGGCTCCCACAAGGTTCTGTGTTCGCCTCGGACCCTGTGGGAGCCGGCATTGCCGGCGATGGGCCGCAAAGCGGCCCCAAGAGCCCGGATTTCCAGACAAACGCCCCCATGGGGCGTTTTTTTTGGCGCCAGCGGCGGGCATACTAGGCCGGTCTCCATCCCCTGGTTATCGCCATTCCATGCTTCGCGCCCTGATCCTCCTAGCCCTGACCTGCCTGCTCGGCCCGGCCTTTGCCGACGAGCGCGCGCAAACCCAGCAGCAACTGGACGCCACGCGCCAGGACATCGCCGAGCTGAAAAAGAAGCTCGGAGCGCTGCAGGAAGAGAAATCCGGCGTGCAGAAAGACCTGCGCGGCACCGAAACCGACATCGGCAAGCTGGAGAAGCAGGTAGAGGAGCTACAGAAAGAACTAAAAAAGAGCGAGGGCGAACTGGAGCGCCTCGACACTGAAAAGAAAAAACTCCAGTCCGCCCGCACCGAACAGCAACGCCTGATCGCCATCCAGGCCCGCTCCGCCTACCAGAACAACGGCCGCGAGGAATACCTCAAGCTGCTGCTCAACCAGCAGAACCCGGAAAAATTCGCCCGCACCCTGACCTACTACGACTACCTGAGCAAGGCGCGCCTGGCCCAGTTGCGCAGCTTCAACGAGACCCTGCGCCAGTTGGCCAACGTCGAGAAGGACATCGCCCAGCAGCAGGCCCAACTGCTGGTCCAGCAAGGTACCCTCGACGACCAGCGCCAAGAGCTGGAAAAAACCCGCGCCGAGCGCCAGGAAATCCTCGCCAAGCTCAACAGCAACCTGAAGACCAACGACCAGAAGCTCGCCGCCCGCGAACAGGAGCAGGCCGAACTGGGCAAGGTGCTCAAGACCATCGAGGAAACCCTCGCCCGCCAGGCCCGCGAAGCCGAGGAAGCGCGCCAGCGCGCCCTGGCCGAGCAGGAAGCCGAAAAGAAACGCCAGCGTGAAGCCGCCATCGCCGCCCGCGAATCGCGCAACACCTCGGCTGACGACGAGCCGAAAAAACCGGTTCGCACCCCGGGCCCGCTGGTTTCCAGCGACGGCGCGGTGTACGGCGGCGTATTTTCTGCGGCCCGGGGCAAACTTCCATGGCCGGTCAATGGTCGATTGTTGGCACGTTTCGGTGAAAGCCGCGGCGACGATGCCCGGGCCAAGTGGGACGGGGTGATGATCAGCGCTTCGGCCGGCAGCCAGGTTCATGCGGTTCACGGCGGGCGCGTGGTGTTCGCCGACTGGTTGCGCGGGGCTGGACTTCTGGTCATTCTCGACCATGGTAACGGTTACCTCAGCCTCTACGGTCACAACCAGACCCTGCTCAAGGGCGCTGGCGATATCGTCAAGGCCGGCGAGGCCATCTCCACCGTTGGCAACAGCGGCGGCCAGAGCACACCGGCGTTGTACTTCGCCATCCGCCAGCAGGGTCAGCCAAGCGACCCGACGCAGTGGTGCCGCGGTCAAGGATAGGTTTTACCCCTTTTTTAACGCGCCAGCCGCCTGGCGCGAGGTCCCTTTCGGGGCTCACACAGGATCAGGAGTTCGTTCGACATGCTGCATTCGCCTCGCCTTACCTCGCTGGCCCTGGCCGTCGCCCTGGTCAGCGGCGCGTCCCTGGCCTTTGCCGCCGAGCCCGTCAAGCCCGCGCCGGCACTGGCGCCGACGACGGTCACCGCCAAGGCACCGCTGCCGCTGGACGAGCTGCGCACCTTCGCCGAAGTCCTGGACAGGGTGAAAGCCGCCTATGTCGAGCCCGTGGATGACAAGACCCTGCTGGAAAACGCCATCAAGGGCATGCTCAGCAACCTCGACCCGCACTCCGCCTACCTCGGCCCGGAAGACTTCCAGGAGCTGCAGGAAAGTACCAGCGGCGAATTCGGCGGGCTCGGCATCGAAGTCGGCCAGGAAGACGGCTTCGTCAAGGTGGTCTCGCCGATCGACGATACCCCGGCCTCCCGCGCCGGCATCGAGGCCGGCGACCTGATCGTCAAGATCAACGGCCAGCCGACCCGCGGCCAGACCATGACCGAAGCCGTGGACAAGATGCGCGGCAAGATCGGCGAAAAAATCACCCTGACCCTGGTCCGCGACGGCGGCACGCCGTTCGACGTGACCCTGGCCCGCGCAGTGATCCAGGTGAAGAGCGTGAAGAGCCAGTTGCTCGAATCCGGCTACGGCTACATCCGCATCACCCAGTTCCAGGTCAAGACCGGCGAGGAAGTCGGCAAGGCCCTGGCGAAACTGCGCAAGGACAACAACGGCAAGCTGCGCGGCATCGTCCTCGACCTGCGCAACAACCCCGGCGGCGTGCTGCAGTCGGCGGTGGAAGTGGCCGACCACTTCCTGACCAAAGGCCTGATCGTCTACACCAAGGGCCGCATCGCCAACTCCGAGCTGCGCTTCTCTGCCGACCCGGCCGACGCCAGCGAAGGCGTACCGCTGGTGGTGCTGATCAACGGCGGCAGCGCCTCGGCTTCGGAGATCGTCGCCGGCGCCCTGCAGGACCAGAAACGCGGTGTGCTGATGGGCACCGACAGCTTCGGCAAGGGCTCGGTGCAGACCGTGCTGCCGCTGAACAACGATCGCGCACTGAAAATCACCACCGCGCTGTACTACACCCCCAACGGCCGTTCGATCCAGGCCCAGGGCATCGTCCCGGACATCGAGGTGCGCCAGGCCAAGGTCACCAGCGAACAGGACACCGAGAACTTCAAGGAAGCCGACCTGCAAGGCCACCTTGGCAACGGCAACGGCGGCGCCGACCGGCCATCCAGCGGCAAGGCCTCGACGTCAAGCAAGAAGGAGCGTCCGCAGGACGGTGACTTCCAGCTCAGCCAGGCCCTCAGCCTGCTCAAGGGACTGAGCATCACCCGCGACAAGTGATGCGCGCGTTCTGCCTCGCCCTGCTCTGCCTGCTGACCGGCATCGCCCACGCGGCGCCGGTCCAGCAGCCGCGAGCCTACCTCAGCCTGATCATCGACGACCTTGGCCAGAACCCGGCCAGGGATTCGCGCACCCTCGCCCTGCCCGGCCCGGTGACCATGGCGATCATGCCGGACACACCCCACGCCACCGACTTCGCCCGCCAGGCGCACAAGGCCGGGCGCACGGTGATCCTGCACATGCCCATGGACCCGGCCACCGGCCCCTACGCCTGGCATCCGGGCACGCCGCTGCCGGAGCTGGAACAGCGCCTCAACGCCGCGCTGGCCAAGGTGCCCTACGCGGCCGGGGTCAACAACCATATGGGCAGCCGCATGACCGCGCAGCCGGAGGCCATGGCCTGGCTGATGGGCGAACTGCAACGGCGTGATCTGTTCTTCGTCGACAGCCGCACCAGCGCCGCCACCGTGGCGGCGGCCAAGGCGCAGGCGCTGGGCCTGGCGAGCGTATCGCGGGATGTGTTCCTGGATGATGTGCGCACCGCCGAGGCGATTGCCGGGCAACTGCGCATTGCCGTGGAACTGGCACGCAAGCAGGGCACTGCGGTGGTGATCGGTCACCCTTACCCACAGACCCTGGAAGTGCTGGAGCGCGAACTGCCGCGGCTCAAGGCCCAGGGCGTCGAGCTGATCGGCCTGCGCCAGATGATCGGCGAACGCAGCAACCGCGCCATGCCCGCCCATGGCAAGGGCGGGATCTACAGGTAGCGGGCGAAGGTGGCGTCGACGAAACCGTCTTCGCGCATCTGCTCCAGGGCCTTCTGCAAGCGCTCCACCACCTCATCCGGCACACTCTTGTTCAATGCCAGGAACAGCTCAGTGCCATTGAAGCGCAACACAGTCTTGAACGCGGTCATGCCGATCTGCCGGGCCAGATAACGACCGGCCGGGTCACCAGTGGCCCAGAGATCGATCTCGCCGCTGGCAAGTTTCTTCGCATTGTCCTGGTCGCGCAGCACCAGCACCGGCTTCAAGCCCTGCTTTTGCAGGCTCTCGGCGATGGCATCGCCCTTGTAGGCACCAATGCGCAGGCCCTTGGCCTGTTCCAGGCTGTCCAGCTTGATCTGGCTGCCAGGCGGCGCCAGCAGCACCCAGTCATCCGGGCCCAGCGGGCCGACCCACTTGAACAGTTTCTCCCGATCCGGCTGGCGGGCCAGGACGAAGACGCCGTGGTTCGGCGTGTCCTTGGCCTGTTGATAGACCCGGGTCCAGGGGAAGCGCAGGGTCATGCTGTAGGGCACGTCGGCGCGGCGGAACATCTCCCGCACCAGGTCGGCGGCGATGCCCTGGATTTCCGCGTCACGGGCAAAGCTCTTGCCATCGCTGGACATGTTGTAGGGCGGGAAGTTTTCGGTGAGCAGGACCAGGGGTTCGCTGGCGTGGGCGGCGCTGGTCAGGGAGAGGAGGAAGAGGAGTTTGGTCAGCATCGGAGGAGTCCGAGATTTTTGGTGATGCTGATGGCCTCATCGCCGACAACGCCGGCTCCCACAAGGTTCGGAGGTGTACACGGAACCTGTGGGAGCCGGCGTTGCCGGCGATAGGGCCCTGAAGATCAGCGAACGACGATCCCGCGCTGCGCCATATAGGCTTTGGCCTCGGGCACGGTGTACTCGCCAAAGTGGAAGATGCTCGCCGCCAGCACAGCACTGGCGTGGCCTTCCAGAATCCCGTCCGCCAGGTGCTGCAGATTACCCACACCACCGGAAGCGATCACCGGAATCCCCAGCGCATCACTGATCGCCCGGGTCACGCCCAGGTCGAAGCCGCTCTTCATGCCGTCCTGGTCCATGCTGGTGAGCAGGATCTCGCCGGCACCCAGGCCTTCCATCTTCCTCGCCCATTCCACCGCGTCCAGCCCGGTGGGCTTGCGCCCGCCATGGGTGAAGATTTCCCAGCGCGGCGCTTCGCCTGGGCCGGAAACCTTCTTGGCATCGATGGCAACCACAATGCACTGCGAACCGAAGTGCGCCGCCGCTTCGCCGACGAACTCCGGGTTGAACACCGCCGCCGTGTTGATCGAAACCTTGTCGGCCCCGGCGTTGAGCAGGTTGCGGATGTCCTGCACGGTACGCACGCCACCGCCCACGGTCAGCGGGATGAACACCTGGCTGGCCATGCGCTCGACGGTGTGCAGGGTGGTGTCACGGCCATCGACGCTGGCGGTGATGTCGAGGAAGGTGATCTCGTCGGCACCCTGCTCGTCGTAGCGACGGGCGATTTCCACCGGATCACCGGCATCGCGGATGTTCTCGAACTTGACGCCCTTGACGACCCGGCCGTTGTCCACGTCCAGGCAAGGGATGATGCGTTTGGCCAGGGCCATGGCGTTCTCCTCAGCCTTTGTAGCTGTCGCAGAAGGCCTGGGCCTCGGCGACGTCGAGGGTGCCTTCGTAGATGGCACGACCGGTAATGGCGCCGATGATACCCGGGGCCTTGGCGTCCAGCAGGGACTTGATGTCGCCCAGGTTGTGGATGCCGCCGGAAGCGATCACCGGGATCCTGGTGGCTTCGGCCAGGGCCTTGGTGAAGGGCACGTTGCAGCCCTGCATCATCCCGTCCTTGGCGATATCGGTGTAGACGATCGCGGAAACGCCGTCGGCCTCGAAACGCTTGGCCAGGTCGATGACCTGCACCGAGCTGACTTCGGCCCAGCCGTCGGTGGCGACGAAGCCGTCTTTCGCATCCAGGCCAACGATGACCTTGCCCGGGAAGGCCTTGCAGGCTTCGGCAACGAATTCAGGCTGCTTGACCGCCTTGGTGCCGATGATCACGTAGCTGACGCCGGCCTTGACGTAATGCTCGATGGTTTCCAGCGAGCGGATGCCGCCGCCGATCTGGATCGGCAGGTTCGGGTAGCGCTTGGCGATGGCGGTGACCACTTCACCGTTGACCGGCTGGCCTTCGAAGGCACCGTTCAGGTCGACCAGATGCAGACGGCGGCAGCCACCTTCAACCCATTTGGCGGCCATGCTCACCGGGTCGTCGGAGAATACGGTGGAATCTTCCATGCGGCCCTGGCGCAGACGTACGCAGGCACCGTCCTTGAGATCGATAGCGGGGATAATCAGCATCTGGAAAACCTGTCCAATCGGTAAACGGTGAGCCCGGGAAGTCAGTTCTTCTCGAGCGCCCAGAGGTCGACTTCAATGCTCTCGAAGCGCTCCTTGAGCTGCGTCTGAACATCGAAGATCGCCCGGTTGTAGTAGTGCGGCGCAATTTCCTTGGCGAACAGCTCCAGCACCTCGGCCACCTCGAACGAGCCCAGTTCGAGCTCGAAACGGTCTTCGAGGAAACGCTGGAGCGTATTCAGCGCCTCGCGTTCCTGTTCGGCGGCGAGGGTGATGACCGGCGCCTTGTTGCGCGAGCGGTTCATTACCAGCGGCCATCCCAGGCGGCGAAGTTCTGCAACAGTTGCAGGCCGTGGGTGTGGCTCTTTTCCGGGTGGAACTGGGTGGCGAAGCGCGAGCCTTCGGCCAGCACCGCGGCGAAATCGACGCCGTAGTGGCCGCGACCGACCACCTGGGACGGCTTGCCGGACTCGATGTAGTAGCTGTGCACGAAGTAGAAACGCGCGCGGTCCGGGATGTCGTGCCAGAGCGGGTGATCGATCACCTGGCTGACTTCGTTCCAGCCCATGTGCGGCACTTTCAGGTGCTCGCCGTCTTCATGCAGGTCCTTGCCGAAGAAACGCACTTTGCCGGGGAACATGCCGATGCAATCGACGCCGTCGTTCTCCTCGCTGTGCTCCAGCAGGGCCTGCATACCAACGCAGATGCCGAGGAACGGACGGTCCTGGCTGACTTCCTTGACCAGGCTGTCGAAGCCCAGGCGGCGGATCTCGGCCATGCAGTCGCGAATTGCGCCGACGCCGGGGAACACCACGCGGTCGGCTTCACGGATGACCGCGGCGTCGCTGGTGATCAGCACCTTGCCGGCGCCGACGTGCTCCAGGGCCTTGGCCACCGAGTGCAGGTTGCCCATGCCATAGTCGATAACGGCGACGGTCTGCATTACAGGCATCCCTTGGTCGAAGGCATCTGCCCGGCCATGCGCTCGTCCAGCTCGATGGCCATGCGCAGCGCGCGGCCGAAGGCCTTGAACACGGTCTCGATCTGGTGGTGGGTGTTGTGCCCACGCAGGTTGTCGATGTGCAGGGTGACGTTGGCATGGTTGACGAAGCCCTGGAAGAATTCCTGGAACAGGTCGACGTCGAAGCCGCCCACGCTGGCGCGGGTGTACGGCACGTGCATCTGCAGGCCGGGACGGCCGGAGAAGTCGATGACCACGCGCGACAGCGCTTCGTCCAGCGGCACGTAGGCATGGCCGTAGCGGCGGATGCCCTTCTTGTCGCCGATGGCCTGGTTGAAGGCCTGGCCCAGGGTGATACCGACGTCTTCGACGGTATGGTGGTCGTCGATATGCAGGTCGCCCTTGCACTCGATGTCCAGATCGATCAATCCGTGACGGGAAATCTGATCCAGCATGTGCTCCAGGAAAGGCACACCGATATCGAATCGGGCCTTGCCAGTGCCATCCAGGTTGATCGAGGCTTTGATCTGGGTTTCCAGAGTATTGCGCTCGACGGACGCCTTACGTTCGACCATCACCAGCTCCGCAAAATCATTGGGCGAAAAAGGCGGTCATTATAGGCGCAGAACGTCGCATCTTGAAACGAAGATGACGTGTGGTGTGTGGGTTTTGGGCCCGCTTTGCGGGCCATCGCCGGCAACGCCGGCTCCCACAGAGGTTGTGGTGAACCCAAAACCATGGTCCAGCGCAAAACCCTGTGGGAGCCGGCGTTGCCGGCGAAGGGCCGCAAAGCGGCCCCAAACGGGTGGATCAGTGGAACAGAACCGCAGTCTTCTGCAAGGTCGCCCACACCCCCCAGGCCAGCGGAATGCCCACCGCCAGCCAGGCAGCCAGCACCAGCGGCTTGCTCGATGGCGAAGCTTTCCACTCCAGCACGGTGCTGCTGTCGGCGCCCTTGTCATGCCCCAGCGCCTGCTCGGCAGCCAGTTGCTCTTCGCTCATGAAGTACTTGTCGGCCACCGGACGCACCATTGCGTTGCAGATAAAGCCCAGCACCAGCAAACCGGCGAGGATGTACAGGGTGATGTCATAGGCCGCAGCCCGCTCGACACCGATGCTCAACTGGTACTCGCGCAGGTAGTTGACCAGCACCGGACCGAGCACGCCCGCCGCCGCCCAGGCGGTCAGCAGGCGACCGTGGATCGCGCCGACCATCTGCGTGCCGAACAGGTCGGCCAGGTAGGCCGGCACCGTGGCGAAACCGCCGCCGTACATCGACAGGATGATGCAGAACGCCGCGACGAACAGGGCGATGTTGCCCAGGTGGCCCATGTTCGGCACCAGCGCGTACAGGGCAAAGCCCAGGGCGAAGAAGGCGAAGTAGGTGTTCTTGCGCCCGATGTAGTCGGAGAACGACGCCCAGAAGAAGCGCCCGCCGATGTTGAACAGGCTGAGCAGGCCGGTGAAGCCGGCGGCGATCGCGGCGATCTGCGCCAGTTGCCCGGCGTCGAGTTCGCTGAAGGTCAGGTTGTTGCCCAGCAGCTTGCCGGCGAAGACTTCCTGCAGCAGCGGCGAGGCCATGCCGAGGATGCCGATACCGGCGGAAACGTTAAGGCACAGCACCAGCCAGATCAGGGCGAACTGCGGGGTCTTCCAGGCCACGCTGACGTGCACGTGACGGTGGGTGATCATCGCGTTGTTGACCTTCTTCGCCGGCGGAGTCCAGCCTTCCGGTTTCCAGCCGGTCGGCGGTACGCGGTACGACAGGGCGCCGCCGATCATGAAGATGAAGTAGATCACCGCCATCACCACGAAGCTCTGCCACACGCCGACGCCTTCAGGGCTGGCGAAGTGGTTCATCAGCGCTGCCGCCAGTGGCGCACCGACCATCGCACCACCACCGAAGCCCATGATCGCCATGCCGGTGGCCATGCCGCGCTTGTCCGGGAACCACTTGATCAGGGTCGACACCGGCGAGATGTAGCCCAGGCCCAGGCCGATACCGCCGATCACCCCCGAGCCCAGCCACATCAGCCAGATCTGGTGGGTATACACGCCCAGCGCCGAAATCAGCAGACCACCGCACCAGCACAGCGCCGAGACCACACCGGCCTTGCGCGGCCCGGCGTGTTCCAGCCATCCGCCCCAGATGGCTGCCGAGCAGCCGAGGAAGATGAAGAACAGGGTGTAGATCCAGCCGAGCATGGAGATCGGCCAGTCGCAGGTGGACGAGAACAGCTGTGCGAAGAAGCCCATGTCCGGGGCGCAGGCGACCGGCGCGGTGATGCCGATGGCCTTCGACAGCGGCAACCAGAACACCGAGAAGCCGTAGGCCATGCCGATGCACAGGTGGATGGCGAGTGCGGCCGGGGGTACCAGCCAGCGGTTGAAACCGGGTCGAGCGACGATGCGCTCCTTGGACAGGAAGCCAGGCGCGCTGGCGATGGCTCCCTCGGTGATGCTGCTCATTATTGTTGCCCTCGTAGATAGGTGGTTCCCACGGATCGAAACCGGCAACCCCCTCGACCTTGGCGCACGCAGGCAGCGAGTCGTTTTTTCGGGCAGCCGACCCTGTCGCGACAATCCGTCGCAGCAAGATCCGGGAACGGGTGCAAGAGTAGCACTTAGGCAGCTAACAAAAATCAAACTGACATCACGGTTTTTCTTGTAACTGAGACTTTCTTCCGCGGAACCGACGGGCCAGGAAGGGTCAAACCCGCCATTCATGGCATCGCAGTGGCCAATCGCGCAAGGCTATACTCTGCGGCTGACTTTTCAGACATCGACTACAAGGACTCGCCCATGAAAGCGTTCGGCAAAATCCTGGGGCTGGTGGTTCTCGGGCTGTTGCTGATCGTGGTGGCTGGCGGCTTCGCCCTGACCCACCTCTTCGATCCCAACGACTACAAAGACGAGATCCGCCAACTGGCTCGCGACAAGGCTCATATCGAGCTGACCCTGAACGGCGACATCGGCTGGAGCCTGTTCCCCTGGCTCGGCCTGGAGTTGCACGAAGCGAGCATTGCCACGCTGAACAAACCCGCCGAACCGATCGCCGACCTGCAGATGCTAGGCCTGTCGGTGCGCGTGCTACCGCTGCTGCGCCGCGAAGTGCAGATGAGTGACGTGCGGGTCGAAGGCCTGAACCTCAACCTGGTGCGCGACGAAAACGGCCACGGCAACTGGGAAGACATCGGCAAGCCGCTACCGGCCAGCACTCCTGCCAACTCTCCTGCCGGCACTCCGGAGACCGCGCCTGCGACCAGCACGCCCGCCGCGAGCACAGAAAAACCCGCCGCCAGCGAACGTCCGCTGAAACTGGATATCGACAGCCTCACCGTCAACAACGCCCGGGTGCAGTACAACGACGTGCGCAGCGGCAAGAGCTTCAGCGCCGAGAGCATCCAGCTGAGCACCGAGGCCGTGCATGACGGCGTGAACATCCCGCTCAAGCTCACCGCGTTCCTCAGCTCTGGCCAGCCGGTCCTGCGCGCACGCGTCGAACTGGTCGGCGAAGCCCGCTTCGACCGCGCCCTGCGCCGCTACCAACTGGAAGACATGAAGCTGCACGGCGAGCTGTCCGGCGAGCCGCTGGAGCAGAAGAGCATGACCTTCTCCGCCCAGGGCCAGTTGCTGGCCGACCTGGCGGCCAATGTCGCCGAGTGGAACGGCCTGAAGCTGTCCGCCAACCAACTGCGCGCCCTCGGCGAACTGCATGTGCGCGACCTGAACAGCGAGCCTAAGGTCACCGGCGGCATCTCCATCGCCCCATTCGACCTGCGCAAGTTCCTCGACAGCGTCGGCGTTGCCCTGCCACCGATGAAAGACCAGACCACCCTGGGCAATGTCGAGCTGGTCGGCCGCATCGAAGGCAGCAAGACCAGCCTGGCCCTGGAAGACCTGGCGCTGAAACTCGACGACAGCACCTTCACCGGACGCATCGCCGTGGAAGACTTCGCCCGCCAAGCCCTGCGCATCCAGCTGAAGAACGACAAATTCGACGCCGACCGCTACTCGCTGGCCAAAAGCGAAGCCGCAGCAAGCGCCAGCGCCGCACGCCAGGCCGAGGTCAGCAGCAGCGAAGCCAGCGCCATCGTCGGCCCGGGCACCTCGCCGCTACCGGACGCGCCGACCCAGGTCGCCTGGAGCACCGACAAGCTGCTGCCGGTGGACCGCCTGCGCGCCCTCGATCTGCAGGCCGACCTGAGCTTCGGCGTGCTGACCCTGGACAAGCTGCCGATCCAGAACGCCGAGCTCAAGGCCACTGGCCAGGGTGGCCTGATCGCCCTGGAGGCCCTGCGCGGCGGCCTCTACAACGGCACCTTCGACACCCGCGGCACTCTCGACGTGCGCCCGGCGGTACCGCAGGTCGGCATCACCGCGAAGATCAACCGGGTACCGGTTGAACACTTCATCAAGCACGACGGCAACACCCCACCGGTCAAGGGCCTGCTGACCCTGGACACTGACCTGACCGCCAGCGGCAACAGCCAGAAGGCACTGGTCGATACCCTCAACGGCAAGGCCAGCTTCGTCATCAACAACGGCGTGCTGGTCAATGCCAATCTCGAACAGCAGCTGTGCCAGGGCATCGCCACTCTCAATCGCAAGACCCTGAGCGGCGAGCCACGGGGCAAGGACACGCCGTTCCAGGAGCTGAAAGGCAACCTGGTGCTGAGCAACGGCGTGGCCAGCAACCCGGACCTGAAGGCGCGCATCCCCGGCCTGACCGTCAACGGCAATGGCGATATCGACCTGCGCGTGCTGGGTATGGACTACCGCGTCGGTGTGATCGTCGAAGGCGACACCCGGGAAATGCCCGACCCGGCCTGCCAGGTCAACCAGCGCTATGTCGGCCTGGAATTCCCGCTGCGCTGCCGTGGCCCGCTGGAGCTGGGCGCACGCGCCTGCCGCATCGACAAGGACGGCGTCGGCAAACTGGCTGGCCAGGCACTGGGCAACCGGATCAACGAAAAACTCGAAGAGAAGCTGGGTGACAAGGTCAGTCCCGAGCTCAAAGACGCACTGAAGGGCCTGTTCAAACGATGACCCCCGAGCAGTTTTCCACCGCGGTCCTCGACTGGTTCGACCGCCACGGCCGCCACGACCTGCCCTGGCAACAGGGCATCAACCCGTACCGGGTGTGGGTCTCCGAGATCATGCTGCAACAGACCCAGGTCAGCACCGTGCTCAACTACTTCGGCCGCTTCATGGACGCCCTGCCGGACGTCCAGGCCCTGGCCGCCGCGCCGGAGGACGAAGTGCTGCACCTGTGGACCGGCCTCGGCTACTACACCCGCGCGCGCAACCTGCAGAAGACCGCGAAGATCGTCGTCGAGCAGTACGGCGGCGAGTTTCCCCGTGACGTGGAAAAGCTCACCGAGCTGCCGGGCATCGGCCTGTCCACTGCCGGCGCCATCGCCAGCATCAGCATGGGCCTGCGCGCACCGATCCTCGACGGCAACGTCAAGCGCGTGCTGGCCCGCTACACCGCACAGGAAGGCTATCCGGGCGAACCCAAGGTGGCCAAGGCGCTGTGGGCCAATGCCGAGCGCTTCACCCCGCATGCCCGGGTCAACGACTACACCCAGGCGATGATGGACCTCGGCGCCACCCTCTGCACCCGCAGCAAGCCCAGCTGCCTGCTGTGTCCGCTGGAGCGTGGCTGCGAAGCGCACATGCTCGGCCAGGAAATCCGCTACCCGCTGCCCAAGCCGCGCAAGGCCCTGCCGCAGAAGCGCACGCTGATGCCGCTGCTGGCCAACGACGAAGGTGCCATCCTGCTTTACCGGCGCCCGTCCAGCGGGCTTTGGGGCGGGCTATGGAGCCTGCCGGAACTGGACGACCTGGACGACCTGGAACACCTCGCCGACCAGCACCACCTGAGCATCGAGACCCGTCACGAACTCAGCGGCCTGACCCACACCTTCAGCCATTTCCAGCTGGCCATCGAGCCGTGGCTGGTACGCGTCGGCCAGCAGGGCGATCACGTGGCCGAGGCCGACTGGCTCTGGTATAACCTCGCCACCCCGCCGCGCCTGGGCCTCGCCGCCCCGGTGAAGAAGCTGCTGAAACGCGCGGCCGACGTATTGATTGCAGGAGAGTCGCGATGACCCGCACCGTTATGTGCCGCAAGTACAAAGAAGAACTGCCAGCCCTGGAGCGTCCGCCGTACCCGGGCCCGAAGGGTCAGGACATCTACGAGCACATCTCGCAGAAGGCCTGGGCCGACTGGCAGAAGGAGCAGACCATGCTCATCAACGAAAAGCGCCTGAACATGATGAACGCCGACGACCGCAAGTTCATCCAGGGCGAGATGGACAAGTTCTTCTCCGGCGAGGATTTCGAGAAGGCCGAAGGCTACGTTCCGCCGTCGGAATGAGGCCGGGAAACGTAAGCGTCGGTATTAATTAAAAAATTTTTGAAATTGTTGTTGACGCAAACCTGAAAAAGCCTTTTAATGCGCCCCGTTGCCCAGATAGCTCAGTCGGTAGAGCAGAGGATTGAAAATCCTCGTGTCGGCGGTTCGACTCCGTCTCTGGGCACCAAGACAACGCAAAGCCCCTGAATCGAAAGATTCAGGGGTTTTTTGTTTTGCGCAGGAAAAAGCATGCCTCGCCCCCTGTGGGAGCTGGCTTGCCAGCGATGGCGGTAGTGAATTCACCTACGCCATCGCTGGCAAGCCAGCTCCCACAGGAGGCGCGTGCATTGACCGGCATCAATACGCCATCAATCGATCTATGTAAGTTGTGGAGAAGGACATTCGAAGGAACAGAAGGCCCCTCCATGAGTGATGAATCCCCCGTACTCCCGCTCCCAGAGCCCGGGGTAACCGCGCACCACGTTGCACCCCCACAACCTGCCACCCGCCCGCATCGCCGCCCACGCAAGCCAGCCCCGATCGTCGAGACTGACATCGACGCCGACAGCCCGGCCGCCCTCGAAGTCGCCCACGCGCCCCACGGCACTAGCGAAGACAGCTCCTCGGCGAAGCTGCCGCACGGCTACCCCTACAGCACCCGCATGCGCCGCGCCGAGTACGACAAGGCCAAGCACGCCCTGCAGATCGAATTGCTCAAGGTGCAGAACTGGGTCAAGGAAACCGGCCAGCGCGTGGTGATCCTCTTCGAAGGCCGCGACGCCGCCGGCAAGGGCGGTACCATCAAGCGCTTCATGGAACACCTCAACCCCCGTGGCGCGCGCATCGTCGCTCTGGAGAAGCCATCGGAGCAGGAAAAGGGCCAGTGGTACTTCCAGCGCTATATCCAGCACCTGCCGACTGCCGGCGAAATGGTCTTCTTCGACCGCTCCTGGTACAACCGCGCCGGCGTCGAGCGGGTCATGGATTTCTGCTCGCCACTGCAATACCTGGAGTTCATGCGCCAGGCCCCGGAGCTGGAGCGCATGCTGTGCAACAGCGGCATCCTGCTGTTCAAGTACTGGTTCTCGGTCAACCGCGAAGAACAGCTGCGCCGCTTCATCTCGCGCCGCGACGACCCGCTCAAGCACTGGAAGCTGTCGCCCATCGACATCAAGTCGCTGGACAAGTGGGGCGAGTACACCGCCGCCAAGGAAGCCATGTTCTTCCATACCGACACCGCCGATGCGCCGTGGACGGTGATCAAGTCGGACGACAAGAAGCGCGCACGGATCAACTGCATCCGCCATTTCCTCAATTCCCTCGACTATCCGGGCAAGGACTTCCGCGTCGCCCACGAACCCGACCCGCTGCTGGTGGGCCGCGCCTCCCGGGAGATCGAGGAAGACCTGCGCGACGAGGATGAGGTGGAACTGCGCGGCCGGGTCAGCGCCCTGACGCTGCCGCGCTGAGCCTCAGAAGTTGGCGATGGCGCTGCAATAGTCCGCCTTGGCGGCCTTTACCGGCTCCGGCGCAGCGCCGTCGATGCGGTTGAACTCGACGCCGCAGGCATCGTAGCCGTGCAGCTTCAGCTCGTAGTCGGCACCGGCCTTGGGGGTGAAGGTGAACATCCCCAGGCAGGTGCTTTTCTGGTTGTAACTCACCGCACGGCCGCCATCGAGGAAGGTCAGGGTCAGCGGCTTGCCTGCCGCCACCTTCACTTCGCTGCTCGCCCAGCCGGCCGGGACCGGCTTGCCGCCAGGCATGCCGAGGTGCTCATTGTTGCGCTGGGCGAAGGTTTCGTTCGGCACCACGATCACTCCGGCGCCGGGGCTGTACCAGTCCACGCACTCCAGGCCCGGCACGCCACGCACCATACCGTCGGAGACCACCCGCAACCGCGCCGTCTCGCCGCTGATGGGCGACGCGAACTGCGTATTGAAGGATTTGACCGCAGCGATATTGCCGCAGCCGCTCAAGGTGGCGGCGACGAGGCACAGTGGCGCGATGGCTTTCATTGAGTGATTCCCTTCCAGTGATCCGATAACCAGCCTGTGACCGCCCTCCCCGGCTTGGGTTTCCCGGTCAACTGCGTTTCAATACGCGCAATTTGACTGACTTCGCATAAAGGAACACCCGATGGCCTCGAACACCAAGCAACAGAAACGCGCCAAACGCGCTGCCGCCAAGGCCCGTGAGAACCGCATGGTGCGCAGCGGCCAGGCGGTCAAGAGCGGTGGCGAGGCCTCCAGCGCCAGCGTCCAGCAGGTGTTCGACAAGGCGATGAGCTCGAACAGCTACGCCGGCCTGTTCGACAAGATGAAAAGCGCCCAGGAAACCAGCCTGGAAGCGATGATCGCCGTATTCATGGTCGACCCCCTGCTGACCCTGGTGCTCAAGGGCCACAGCGAAGACCACGCCACCGACTACATTTGCATGGTCTTCTGTGCCTACCGCAAGTGGCTGGACGGCACCGAGGAAGCCGAGGCCATGGCCTGGCTGGAAAGCGAGGAGTTCCAGGACGCCTATGTGGCGGCGTCGGAGCTGGTGTCAAAGCAGAAGAAATTTGCCTGAGCTAGCCTGAAAAGCCAGCTCCCACAGGATCGACGCAACCTTCAGATGGTGAGAGTGCAGAATGCCCTCGAACAGCAAGCAGCAGAAACGCGCAAAACGTGCCGCCGCCAAGGCCAAGCACAACCGTATGATTCGAAACGGAACGCGACCCCGTAGAGACAACCTGTCTGGCCCATCAGTCAGCGACCTGATCATCAGCGGCTTTGATTCCGGGCATTACCAGAACCTGTTCCAGCAAATGAAAGAGGCTGAGGAAACCAGTCTCGCTCAATTGCTCGCCGTCTTCTTCGACGACACTCTCACACAGGCAGCGGAAACCAGCTACCCACACACGTACGCCTTCTACATCCAGCACATCCTGTGCGAGTACCACCAGTGGCGACACGACAGCACCAACGACGACGCCATGGACTGGTATATGAGGGACGAGATACAGGATGCTCTTACGGATATCCCGGACATTCATCTCACTCATCCCCAGCCAAATAAAGATTGAGACATCTCAATAAAAAGGCCGCGATCCAATCGCGGCCTTTGTCTTTCAAATGTTCACTCAGTTATCCATCACCAACCGCCCACCCTTCTCCGCCTTGCGCTTGCGCGCCACCAGCAGGCCGGCAGCGACCACGGCAATGCTCAGCAACCCGGTGGAGATCACCTCTGCACGGTGATCCGGACGCACCAGCATCAGGGTCAGCACGCCGATGATGAAGAAGATGGTGGCCCAGGTCAGCACCGGGAACGCCCACATCTTGAAGGCGATCTGCTCGCCGCGAGCCATGCGCTGACGGCGCATGCGCAGTTGCGAAACGGCGATCACCAGGTACACCAGCAGGGCGATGGCGCCCGAGCTGGCCAGCAGGAACTCGAACACCTGGGCCGGCGCCACGTAGTTGGCGAACACGGTCAGGAAGGCCGCAGTGGTGGACAGCAACACCGCCCAGTGCGGCGTGCCGCTACCGTTGGTGCGCTGGGCAATCGCCGGGGCATCACCGCGCTTGCTCAGGGAGAACAGCATGCGCGACGAGGTGTACAGCGCCGAGTTCAGGCAGCTGGTCACGGCGATCAGCACGACGATATCGACGATCAGCTTGGCGTGGGGTACGCCCATCAGTTGCAGGACGGTCTGGTACGAACCGACTTCCGCCAGCGAACCGGCATTCCACGGCACCAGGGCGACAACGATGAAGATCGACACGAGGTAGAACAGGGCAATCCGCCAGATCACCGAGTTGGTCGCCTTGCTGATCTGCCGGCCCGGGTCCTTCGACTCGGCCGCAGCAATGGTGACGATCTCGGTACCCATGAACGAGAACATGGTGGTCAGCATGGCGCCGAGCACCGCGCCGAGGCCGTTGGGCATGAAGCCCTGGGTGTCGAACAGGTGGCTGACGCCGCTCACCTGGCTGTTGGGCATGAAGCCGAAGATCGCCGCCAGGCCGAGAATGATGAAGCCGATGATCGCCACCACCTTGAGCAGGGCGAACCAGAATTCGAACTCACCGTAGTTCTTTACGCTGAACAGGTTGGTCGCCGTCAGCAGCAGGGTGATGACCAGGGTGAAGACCCAGATCGCCACGTCGGGGAACCAGGCATTGAGGATGGTTGCGGCGGCGTTGGCCTCCAGCGGGATCACCAGCACCCAGAACCACCAGTACAGCCAGCCGATGGTGAAGCCGGCCCAGTGGCCAATGGCGCGGTCGGCGTAGGTGGAGAAGGAACCGGTGTCCGGCGAGGCCACGGCCATTTCGCCGAGCATGCGCATCACCAGTACCACCAGCGTGCCTGCGGCGGCGTAGGCCAGCAGTACGGCCGGGCCGGCAGCGGCGATGGCATGGCCGGAACCTACGAAGAGACCGGCGCCGATCACGCCTGCGATGGACAGCATGGTTACATGACGTTGCTTGAGCCCCTGAGCGAGGTCATTGGAATTGTGCTTACCGCTCATAAAACTACCTATGCAAAGAATGGGAGATCGTCCCGCGATTGGAGCCGCATGCCCTTGTGGGGCGCCCTGCGTCTCGTGAAGGTGGATGGCAATAAGCGGGCCAGGTCGATGACCGCCTAATCCAGACACACCTTGAAACCACGATTCACCGGGCCTGCGGCGCTTTCAGCCAGTCATTGGCCGAAAGGTCGCCAAACTTGCCAGACTTTGCCGGATTACTGAAATACCCACTTACAATTAGAAATGGGTGCTCCATAACCTATTTCAGGTAACACCTTGTGCAACTTTATGAATCACGAAGGTGCAACCCGCTCCCGCCGATAGCCGCCGTCACCGCGCTGCCGATAATCGCCGCGACCAAATACGCCTTTCCTCCAGCGGCCAAAACTGGCACCATCGCGCCTTTTTTCATCCCGGCTCCGGCCCCGTGAAGCGCACGGGTGGACAGCGACGCGACAGTCCACTGCAGCGATGCGACACCCGCCTTTGCCACGGCCGCCCGCCCTGCTCGACCTTCTTGGCTGCGATCCGAACGCTATGCTAGCGTTGCGCCTCGCCAGGAAGGCCGCCAACAGCAGAACGCACCGAAATCAATGAGGACCGCACATGGCCCAGGCCACGCCCGCGCTGGAAATCCGCAACCTGCACAAGCGCTACGGCGAGCAGGAAATTCTCAAGGGCATCTCCCTTACCGCCCGTGACGGCGACGTGATTTCCATCCTCGGCTCCTCCGGCTCCGGCAAGTCGACCTTGCTGCGCTGCATCAACCTCCTGGAAAACCCCCATCAGGGCGAAATCCTCGTCGCCGGCGAAACCCTCAAGCTCAAGGCCGCGCGCAACGGCGAGCTGGTCGCCGCCGACAACAAGCAGATCAACCGCCTGCGCAGCGAAATCGGCTTCGTCTTCCAGAACTTCAACCTCTGGCCGCACATGAGCATCCTCGACAACATCATCGAGGCGCCGCGCCGCGTACTGGGCCAGAGCAAGGCCGAGGCCATCGAGCATGCCGAAGCGCTGCTGGACAAGGTCGGCATCCACAACAAGCGCCACAGCTACCCCACCGAACTCTCCGGCGGCCAGCAGCAGCGCGCGGCCATCGCACGCACCCTGGCGATGAAGCCCAAGGTCATCCTGTTCGATGAACCGACCTCCGCGCTGGACCCGGAAATGGTCCAGGAAGTCCTCAATGTCATCCGTGCCCTGGCCGACGAAGGCCGGACCATGCTGCTGGTGACCCATGAAATGAACTTCGCCCGGCAAGTTTCCAGCGAAGTCGTGTTCCTTCATCAAGGCCTGATCGAAGAGCAGGGATCGCCGCAGCAGGTTTTCGAAAACCCGACCTCGGCGCGTTGTAAGCAATTCATGTCCAGCAACCGCTAACGGAGCAACACGCATGCAGAACTACAAGAAATTCCTCCTGGCCGCTGCCGCCTCGCTGGTGTTCTCGGCCAACGCCATGGCCGCGGAAAAACTCAAGATGGGTATCGAAGCGGCCTACCCACCGTTCAACAGCAAGGATGCCAGCGGCCAGGTCGTCGGCTTCGACAAGGACATCGGCGACGCCCTGTGCGCCAAGATGAAGGTCGAGTGCGAAGTGGTCACCTCCGACTGGGACGGCATCATTCCGTCGCTGCTGGCCAAGAAGTACGACTTCATCGTCTCCTCGCTGTCGATCACCGACGAGCGCAAGCAGGCCGTCGACTTCACCGACCGCTACTACTCCAACAAGCTGCAGTTCATCGCGCCGAAGAACGTCGACTTCAAGACCGACAAGGCCTACCTGAAGGGCAAGACCATCGGCACCCAGCGCGCCACCCTGTCCGGCACCTGGCTGGAAGACACCTACGGCAGCGACATCACCCTGAAGCTGTACGACACCCAGGAAAACGCCTACCTCGACCTGACCTCCGGCCGCGTCGACGCCCTGCTGGCGGACAAGTACGTGAACTACGACTGGCTGAAATCCGAAGCCGGCAAGAACTACGAGTTCAAGGGTGAGCCCGTGGTGGAAAGTGACGAAATCGGCATCGCCGTGCGCAAGAACGACCCGCTGCGCGAGAAGCTGAACGCCGCGCTGAAGGAAATCATCGCCGACGGTACGTACAAGAAGATCAACGACAAGTACTTCCCGTTCAGCATCTATTGATTCACCCCGACCGGCACCGCCTTGCGCGGTGCCGGTCCCTTGAACACGCCTGCCCATGACAATCGACCTACACGGATTCGGCCCGGCCCTCGCCGCCGGCACGCTGATGACCGTCAAACTGGCGCTCTCGGCCCTCTGCCTGGGCCTGGTCCTCGGACTGCTCGGCGCCCTGGCCAAGACCTCGCCGCTCAAACCGCTGCGCTGGATCGGCGGCAGCTACTCGACCATCGTTCGCGGCGTACCCGAGCTGCTCTGGGTGCTCTTCATCTATTTCGGTTCCGTGGCCCTGATGAGCCAGCTGGGCGACCTGCTGGGCATTCCCGGCCTGGAACTCAGCGCCTTCGCCGCCGGCGTCATCGCCCTCGGCCTGTGCTTCGGCGCCTATGCCACGGAAGTGTTCCGCGGCGCATTGCTGGCGATCCCCAAGGGGCATCGTGAAGCGGGCATGGCCCTCGGCCTGTCGAAAGGCCGCATCTTCTCGCGGTTGATCCTGCCGCAAATGTGGCGCATCGCCCTGCCCGGCCTGGGCAACCTGTTCATGATCCTGATGAAGGACACCGCGCTGGTCTCGGTGATCGGCCTGGAAGAGATCATGCGCCAGGCACAGAACGGCGTGACCACCACCAAGGAACCCTTCACTTTCTACATGGTGGCGGCGTTCATCTACCTGGGGCTGACCATCATCGCCATGACCGGCATGCACTTCATGGAAAAACGCGCCGCTCGCGGCTTCGCGAGGGCCAACTCATGAATTGGGAAGTCATCATCAAATGGCTGCCGCGCCTGGCCCAGGGCGCCACGCTGACCCTGGAACTGCTGGCAATCGCCGTGATTCTCGGGCTGATCATCGCCATTCCGCTGGGCATCGCCCGTTCTTCGCGGCTGTGGTACGTGCGCGCGCTGCCCTACGGCTACATCTTCTTCTTCCGCGGCACGCCGCTGCTGGTGCAGCTGTTCCTGGTCTACTACGGTCTGGCGCAGTTCGACGTGGTCAAGAACAGCTCGCTGTGGCCATACCTGCGTGACCCGTTCTGGTGTACCGCGCTGACCATGACCCTGCACACCGCCGCCTACATCGCCGAGATCCTGCGCGGCTCGCTGCAGGCCATTCCGCGTGGCGAGATCGAAGCGGCGCGGGCGCTGGGCATGTCCCGGGCCACGGCGATGATCCACATCATGCTGCCGCGCGCCGCGCGCATCGGCCTGCCGGCGTACAGCAACGAAGTAATCCTGATGCTCAAGGCCAGCGCCCTGGCCAGTACCGTCACCCTGCTCGACATCACCGGCATGGCCCGCACCATCATTGCCCGGACCTACATGCCGGTGGAGATCTTCTTCGCTGCCGGCGTGTTCTACCTGGTCATCTCCTTCGTGCTGGTGCAGGGCTTCAAGCTGCTTGAGCGTCGCCTGCGGGTGGATGCGGTGCACGGTCGCTGACTACTGGTCCCTGCTCTCCCTGGTGAGAGCAGGTCCCTGTGGGAGCTGGCTTGCCAGCGATAGCGCCCTGAAAAACCCCGCAGATCTCAGACCTGTCGCTGAAGACCCATTACCATGTCCCACCTGGAAAACGCCCAACTCCTCCCCCGCTTCCAGGCCCTGGACCACTTCCTCCAGCAGCACCGCGACCTCTGGCACCCCCGCCCCTTCACCACCCTGCACCTGCCCTGGGAAACCACCCACCCAGAGTTATCCACATGGCTGCGCAGCCGCACCCTGGCCGACGCCGAAGCAGCCGACAACGCCCCCCACAGCGTCCCGGCCCCAGCTCCTTATCCACAACTGGCCGCCGAAGCCCTGGCGCTCTCCACCGTCGGCGATTTACCCACAATCGCCCTCACCCCAGCGCCACCGCGCCTGAGCACCGACGTCCCCGGCCGCAAATGGCAGCAGATCGAAGCCTTCGCCGGTCACCTCGACTTCGCCCGTCGCCCAGGGCACTGGCTCGACTGGTGTTCCGGCAAGGGCCACCTCGGCCGCCGGCTGCTCGGCACTGACCAGCAACTCACCTGCCTCGAATACGACCCCGCGCTGGTCGCTGCCGGTGAACAACTCAGCCAGCACCACCACCTGCCGGCCGAGCATCGCCTGCAGGACGTCATGGCCGCAGACGCTGCGCTTCAACTCACCGCAGCCCACACCCCGATCGCCCTCCACGCCTGCGGCGACCTGCATGTCCGCCTGATCCAGCTCGCCAGCGCCAAGGGCTGCCAACAACTCGCCATTGCCCCCTGCTGCTACAACCGCACGGCGGGCCCGCACTACCAAGCGTTATCCACAGCCGCCCGCGCCTCGACCCTGCAACTCGACCTCGACGACCTCGGCCTCCCGCTCAGCGAAACCGTCACCGCCGGCAACCGCGTGCGTCGCCAGCGCGACCAATCCATGGCCTGGCGCCTCGGCTTCGACCTCCTGCAACGCCGCCTGCGCCAGACCGACGACTACCTGCCCACGCCCTCGCTGCCCAGTGCCTGGCTGCAAAGGTCCTTCGCCGACTACTGCCAGCACCTCGCCGAACTCAAGGGCGTGCATATAAATGACGCCATGAACTGGGCGGAACTGGAAACCGCCGGCTGGCAACGCCTGGCCCAGGTGCGCAACCTCGAAAGCGTGCGCAACCTCTTCCGCCGCCCGCTGGAGCTATGGCTGGTGCTCGATCGTGCGCTCTACCTGCGCGAACAGGGCTACAACGTCCGCCTCGGCACCTTCTGCCCCCACCCGCTCACCCCGCGCAACCTCATGCTACTGGCCGAACAACCTGTGGATAACTCTGTGAGCAACTTCACGGTTTCGGGCTGAAAGCGGTGGTGGTGTTTCACGACTGAGCGACTAATCCGAAGGTGTTAAACGCCTGAGAAAACAGCCTTTTGCACCGGCGTCAATGCGGCGGGGTAGCGCACTTGCATGGGGTGCAAGGAGGCGATGTGGTTTGTGCATAAGCGTTAAAGCGAATTAGGCGGGGGTGGGTCAGAACGGGTTGCCAGCGATGAGCATGGGTATCTACACAAATCCCTCAAGTCTGGCGCGGACCCTGTGGGAGCTGGCATTGCCAGCGATGAGGCCCGAAAGAACAATCCGACCAGCAGATCGATGTCGAGGCTAATGGCCTCATCGCCGGCAATGCCGGCTCCCACAGGGTTCAGAGCCAGTCATAGGTCCAGTCCAGGCACAAAAAGATGTGTAGAACCCACGCAGCAACGAGACCAGCGAATTCACCCCACCCACCAGCCCCAAAGCCCCGAAACACGGGGCCCTGACAGATTTGAGAGGAAGTGGTTTACAGAACCAAACCGATGGCTATAATAGCGGCCCTACTGCCGGTATAGCTCAGATGGTAGAGCAACTGACTTGTAATCAGTAGGTCCCGGGTTCGATTCCTGGTGCCGGCACCATTCAAGGTTCCATAGAAAGCTTTCAAAATCTCTGGAACCCCCGAAAAACTCGCCGTCTGGCGGGTTTTTTCGTTTTGGCGTTCCGTCGGATTCCGAGGGTAGCCAGCGCTAATAAGGGTAGTTTTAAGGATACCTACCAATTCGACATTGGAAAGTACCCTTATGGCTCGCACAACGGCTCCCCTTACCGACAACGCCTGCCGCACTGCAAAGGCTCACGAACGTGAGTACAAGCTTTTTGACGGCGATGGCCTTTACCTGCTCGTGAAGCCCAACGGTCGCAAAGGCTGGCGGCTCAGGTACGTGAAGCCCGATGGTCGCGAGGGCCTGACCTCACTCGGCAATTACCCGGTGGTCGGGCTGGCTGACGCTCGCCACAAGCGCTTCGAGCTCAAACAGCAGCTCGCCAACGGCATTGACCCTATACAGTCCAAGCAGCAGGCCAAGGTGCAAGCCGTGATCAATGGCCGCACCTTCGAAAGCGTTGCGCTCGATTGGTATGCCGGGATGGTGCCGAAGTGGGCGCCAGGCCATGCCAAGACTGTGCTCAGCCGGTTGAAGACTCACGTATTCCCTTTGCTCGGTGCCAGGGCAATCGTTGAACTCGACACCCACGACCTCATGCAGCCACTGGAAGCCGTGACGAAGCGCGGCACCATCGACGTGGCGCTCAGGATCAAGAACTACCTGCAAAGCATCATGCGCGAAGCCAAACGGCTGCGGCTGATCACGGCGAACCCGGCTCACGACCTCGATGGCTCGATCAAAACGCCACGGGTTACACATCGACCCGCACTACCCTTATCGCGGTTGCCTGAGCTACAGGCGCGTATCGACGGCTACAAAGGTCGCCCGCTCACGCGCCTCACGGTGATGCTATCGCTGCACGTGTTCGTGCGCTCCAGTGAACTGCGCTTCGCCCGTTGGAACGAGTTTGACCTCAAGCGTGGCATCTGGGAGATCCCCGACACCCGCCCCGCACTGGACGGAGTACCCTTTTCCACAAGGGGTACAAAAATGGCCGGGGATATCCACGTTGTACCCTTATCGCCGCAGGCAGTGGCCTTGCTTGAGCAGATCCACGCGATCACCGGCAAGTTCGAGCTGGTGTTCGCGGGGGATGCCAAACCGTGGAAGCCGATGTCCGAGAACACGGTGAACGCCGCGCTAAGGACGATGGGCTATGACACCAAGGTGGATATCTGCGGCCACGGGTTCCGAACCATGGCGTGCAGTGCGCTGGTCGAGTCCGGGCTGTGGTCGGAGACGGCTATCGAGCGGCAGATGAGTCACAAGGAACGCAACAACGTACCGGCCGCGTATACCCACAAGGCCGAGTTCCTCGAAGAGCGCCGGATGATCATGACCTGGTGGAGCCGGTTTCTGGAGGCGAACCGCGAGGACCATGTTACGCCGCACGAGTTTGCCAAGCAGACGGGCGAGAACGTCATGCGCCTGCGCAGTGCCAAGAGGACCGAGTAACCCGCCGCACCACCACCTCAAACTCGCTGTGAAGTTACCCACAGCACCGCATGAAGTTCCTCCACGCGGGTCCTTTCAAACGGGGCTGCAAAGCCGCCCCGTTTGAAAGGACCATACCTAAGAAAAAAACCGCTGGCACAGCGTACGTCTGTGGAAAACCACTGATGTCCACCGGGGGATAGTTTTATCCACAGGCGCTAAATCCCTGAAATCGCTTTGCTTGACGAACATTGTCCACAGGCGTAGACCGGGAGTTGCAAGCGCTGTCGATGACAGCACTCCAGGTGACCCGAACCTTAAAGGTCACGCCGCTCTGGCGGTGGTTCTCCCCAAGGGCGATTCGCATCCGGCAGCTCGCCCGGTCACTACCCATGTGATGGATGCTCTTACTCATAAAGCGCTCGTGCGCCAGATGCTCCGTACCTCGCTGCCCTGCAGCAACCTATCCGCTTGGCCGAATCCTGCGCCAACCTGTGCCCGTCTCTTTCTCTGGAAAGAGACGGGCACTTCTAACACTGCTGCAGCCCTGATCGCACATGGCTTTGCGGCATTCCCCCTCGTGACAATCGGCGTGACAAACGCCGATGTCACCAGCAACAGCCATGTAGATGATGGTGCCGCAGACCAAGGAATGGACTGCACCTGACTGACAGTCAGGCATGCCCCTGTCATCGCATTGCTGCTTGCACATGGCTCAGGATCTTCAGGCACTGGTCTCGTCAGCCAGCGCTGCCTCCACCCGCCCACCGGCAACGGTGTTAAGGAGGCCAGATCATGAGATGCCCTTGCTCCCGGTTGTAAGGCGCCGCCAGTCCCGCGTAGAGGACATTCCCCACAGGTCGCAGGGGCCTTGATCCCTGATAACACTCAGCATTCTTGGCGGGATGACGTGGGGCGAGGATCGGAGACCAGGCGATGAGGTGATTCGACATGGCATTGGTGGGTAGACGCGATGGCCGTAATTTCGGCTACGGCAGGCAACTGAGCTATGCAGGGCCGCAGGCGTTGAAAGACATGTTCGGCGGCGGCCACTACGGCACGGTGAAGGCACACTGTGATCGGTGGCAGGCATTCGTCAGATGGTGCCGCTCCGAACAAGGGCCCGGTATCAATGACGCGCGGCAGATTGATCGGAAGGTATTGGCGGACTATGCGGCGTACCTACGCAATGCGGTTGAGTGCGGTAGCCTCGCCATCAGCACCGCACAAAACCGCCTATCCAGCGTTAACAGAACCATGGCGGCGCTTCGCGGTGATCAGTACGTGAAATTGCCCAGCCCGAGCAAGGCGTTGGGTATGCAGCGCAGCGGGGTTCGACAGTCGGTGCCGCAAGGCCAAGACCGCGATCAGGTTAAAGAGATCGTCAATGCGCTGTGCAGCCAACATCAGCTACGAGCCGCCGCGATTGTTTTGTTGGCGCGAGCCACCGGCATGCGCTTACGAGAGGCCATCTTGGCTGACCTGTTACGGCTAAGCCGTGAGGCTGACGACCTAGGTAGGATTAACATTCAGGATGGCACCAAGGGCGGTAGGGCTGGCGCTTCGGCCCCCCGCTGGATTACGGTGAACGATCATGTTCGAGATGCCCTTAAGTTTGCATGGCAAGTGTCGCCTGCAGGTAGCCGAAACCTGATCTCCCCCCACCAAACCTACTTGAATATTCTGCAAGAAATCATCCGCCCTGCACGGGACATCCTGCATGCACACAATCTCAAAGGCTTCCATGAGCTACGAGCGGCGTACGCCTGTGAGCGCTATGAGCAAATTACCCAGCACTGTGCTCCTATCAACGGCGGCCATTGTTGCCAGGTAGATAGACACGATGATCATGAGGCTAGACGACAAATCAGTTATGAACTGGGGCACGGACGTATCGAAGTGGTCGCGGCCTACATTGGTAAACGGGTATGAGCAAGCCATTCGATATGGAGTTGTTCATGGTTGGAGTGCTGACAGGCTCCCAAGCGACGAGGCAACGCCATTTACGCCAGGCGAAGCTTATCCAAGCAAGGATTGCAGAACGCTGGCAGCGAGGGACACCCTGGACTTGGCAGCGAAAACATTTGGCTTGGTTTCTTGAGCATTGTCTCGCCGGGCACAGTGAGAAAACCCGTTATTACTATTTTCTCACTATCCGACTGCTCGTTAGGCGTTTAAATGCATTATGGATTTTCAAGATTTGAAATGGATCAGAACTCCGGCGGTCAAAATCTACACAAACTAGCCAAGTGCGGACGTTCGATATTATCCGCTTCAGATCTAAAAACCTCATTTACTTTTCGCGGGACGGCGGTTACTGGTCAAGGGGCCATCGAAAGCAGCCGCGCTCTAAGTCAGCTTGCCCCTCAGTGAGGGGCCTAGCTGCAACACTTTTCAGATCTGAGCGGATCACCCCCCTTCCGTAGAGCATCTTAAATGCTTCAAAAATTCCCTTTAATAAAAGAGTATGACCACCCTCGATTTATATAACCCTTGCTTTCTCGCGTCTTAACGGCCTTATCACTATCTTTCATTGAGAAATCGATAGCAATAACTTCTGATTCAATTGAAATCGAGCCAGCGTGCTCATTGGCGGCGAACTCTCCAAGTACCTTATCCATCGTATGAATAGGCATTTTCTTATCGATTGCAGTAGCTAAAATCAACAAATCATTGACTGTATTCTTAATGTTCTCCTTAGGTGTAATACGCTCTTGAAATTTGACAAATAAATCCAATGCAATATCGCAAGAGCTTTCCGTCAAGTTATGACACCGTATATCATTATCCAACAAAAACTCCATTTTCTTTTTGAGTTTTTTTTGCTTTCCTTTATCAAGATGCGAAATACTTAGCTTAAACGCCTCAATATTTTTTTCATTGATTATTGAAGTAATTGAGCTATTACCAAAAATTCTATAGGGCTGAAAATCATTAGAAAAATCAATAATAATACTATCAGTTCTTTTGGCTCCCATCTTGGCCCATTTCAAATTCCCAGCGTGCTCAGAATATGCGTCGATTAAGGCCACTGTATGTCTGCTTCCATACCTCTCTGGATTGATCACGTAGTAGTCGACCTTTCCGTTTTCCCTTGTATGAAAAAGCAAAAACTCTGCAGCCGTCACTGCCGATATTTCAGATGATTTTGCCTTGTGTGGCTCCCAATGCCCGGAATAGCAGTACGAAATTATTTGCGTGTCTACAATCATAAAAATTCTTCAACTAACAATACTGAGAAAAACACTCACATCGCGAACCATGAAAACATTCATGAAGGAATGTGTATGCTACAGGGCTACTACCAAAGCAGAATTAAACTCAAAGTAGGCGGGGGATTGGTTTACTACCAATTCAACCCCAACCTTACCAGCATACTATTATCGATCAAAAATCCAAGTGACGGCCACAGTGACCAATAACGATACGCCTGGTTTCAGCAAACCATTCAAAATGTATCCTCAGAGTAGTGGCGGGACTATCTTTTACGCCGTACTTCAAGTGCTTATCCATTTGCACATATTTCCCTTTATACAAAAATTTACGTATGCGCTGCCCCTCCAAACTTAGATTAGCCTCATTAGCTGCATAAGACTTATTACCAAATACTTCTTTAGCCTGTTGGTCCCCACCACCCGCATTGAGCGACTCCCAATAACTATCAGCGAGCTTAATAAGCAAATCATATGCTTTTGAAACATTATGAAATCCGCTAATATCAGACTCTTGGGCTGATTTGTATGCCGAATCAAGCACTATTAATCGATCTTGATAAAGAATTGAACATATGCGCAAAGCCCCCTCAAGGCAAAGTTCATTCTTCTCAAGCTTTCTCAATGAATCACGAATTAATTGTAGCGCTTTAAGGACTTCTTCATTCGGGTCGCTTGCGTCTTGCTTCCCAGACAATGAATATTGGAGACTATCGACGACTGACTGAAGCCTACGACAGTCATACTGATACTCCTCAAGTTGGTCCTGCATAGAAAGTATTTGATTGTCACGCTCCGATAAATCCGCACAAGCCAATTCAAGAAGTTCCAGATTGTCATCTTTATCATTAGCGTAGCGCTCGTTACTTCTTTTATCTACCGCACTCTTTAACTTTGAGCGCAACATGACTTGATTTACAAACTCTAATGAAATGTGACGCCAAGAAAGTGGGATATTGGTTCGATGGGTGATCATTGCAAGTATTTCCGACTCTATTGCACCTTGCTCTTTAGCCAGATCAGAAAGCGATTCACCTGAAAGCAGTATTGACTCATAAAAATCGCCCCCCTTTCTCTTCGGAAAGACTATACGTATCGCCCCTCCAAATGCAATTAAGCGCCGCCCCACCAACCCCTCTAAATTAAAAGTGTCAACGCCATGACCCACAAAATAAACATCTGCTAAGCCGATCACGACTCCGCGAACTCTTTCGGGCTCGATTAGATACTTTCCTTCTTGGTCGCAACTAACCAATACAATCGGGTGCCTGCGATCCTCACTTACTACTGCGGCAAGATAAGAACTATAGCTTTGGTCGCATAGTTTTTTTAAGAATAGTCCAGGCGTCTCGGACGTTGGACGACATTTCTCGAACAGACTAAGCATTAGCCTGGGTCGAGTGACTTTTACAGGTGCATTGACCCTAGCGCTGATCTCATCTGTCTTGAGGATTATTGAGCAATCAATTGGTGAATTATGAGAGTCATGACGAAGACCAATTTCCGTTGTCCATCGACGTCCCGGGACATCACTATCAGGATGTGAGAAGCGGGCGGAAAAAAACTTGGGGAATTCAGCGGTATCCGGTCGGTCTAACATCGAGCGAGCAGTCAGTGTTACGCCATCTTTTAGTTTAAACTCCTTTATACCTTGCAGTAATTTTTTAGGCTCAACATAAGAACCTGGACCAGATACTTTGCCAACCCATTTAGCAACAATTTTAACTATCTGCTCAATTCCATCTTCAGGCTCAAGCTTCAAACTATTAGCATATACGAGCATCTTGCTTCTCCATGAACCAAGTGATATCAAAGAGACACTATACTATGAAGCATGCTTTCTGAAAATATAAAAGTCCGCGCTACATAATGAGATGAACGTATGCTCTGAATTGCTTCTGACTTCCTGAACATAGGCGATTGGCTGCCTTCAGCCGACAGTAGTCGACTACGTATCCCCCGATAGGTAGTTGACTAGCGCATACCATATGCTCAAAAAACTGTGTCCTCATCATGCAAGCATGAACCGGCCACCCACCCACCAGTAATGGTGCTCAGGAGGCCAGATCATGAGATGCCCTTGATCCCGGAGGTAAGGAGCCGCCAGTCCCGCGTTAGAGGACATCCCCACAGGTCAGGGCCCTTGATCCCTGATAACACTCAGCATTCTTGGCGGGATGACGTGGGGCGAGCTGATTCAATACATATTGAAGGGAAGTATGAAAATATTCACCTTAACTAATATTGACTCTCTGCATTGATAATCACCTCCTTAATATTAATTCTAGCGAAATAAACGCTAATTGCGACTGTTAGCTGGCCAAGTATACTGACGATAAAAATCAATAAGCCGCCGACGCTACTGATACCGGATTTCACGACCCAAGGAACTAGGGACAGAGACGCAAAAAAGACAGCGTAGAATAGACTCACCCAAAGATGAGACTTTAACTTCCAATAGTCCGGCCATCTTACCAAGACCTTGAATGTATCGCTGTCATCTTGCAGCAGTACACGAGCTTCGTTAAAAATCCATGCAGCGAGAGCTGCAGGTAAAAACATAAGATACTTCAGGGCTTCGTCGTTAATGGCAATAGAACTAGCGAAAGATTGTATTTGTTGCCCAAGATATACCCACGACAAGAACCCGACAGCCAAAATGCACGCCTCTACGCTGAGAAAAAACACGCGAAGGTAATAAAATAATTTCACTTCAATGCCTCATATCACGCTCACTACTAATATTCGCAAAATTAATGCGGGCCACATTCGCTAGAGCCTCGGGGTCTGGCTTTTTATCAAACATAAAGCTTTTCTGAGACTCTGAAGTTCTGACAACGACTTCATTTCCGTTCTCAATACCCATTGCTTTTCCTGTGCCATACCCATCAGCAGCCATTAGGAGAGCTGCGTCAGTTATATCAGGCTCATTTGATGGCTCATACTGAGGATTCTTAAGTATTTGCTCTATCAACTCAAGCAACTGAGTTGATAGGCCCTTATTTTTTGAGGTGGTTTCTCGAACTGATACCTCATCAGCCTGTCGACGCCTAACGTAGTTATCAAGGCTACCCCATAAACGCCCGAATAGAGGGTTAGGGGGATGAACTTTTGCGGAGAGCTCCGTAATTATCTCAAGAGATTGAAGCTTTTCTAAGAACGCTCTATAGTCTGCGACGGGCTCTACAGTACAATCTACAAAAAAATTATCGTAAGCCGATTCAATGATAGCTTTAAATCGACGAGGAAACACATCCTCCTGAATTCCGTTCCAGACATGAAGGAAAGCTAAGCCAGAGAAGTCAGGAAGATAAACAAATGGTGCGCTAGCCTCCAAGAGATAAGGAGCTTCAGTTTGCTTTTGCTGTTTGGTTGGCTCGTTTACTATGGTTACCTCGCCGTCCTTGGAATACTTTGCAAGGTTTCCAAAGATGAAAGGCGTTGAAGATCCACGATTATCAATGACATCCGTAATTGTCCACTCGAACTGGCCGAGCGCGATAATTGGCGCATTGGCTATAGCGCTCATGAGTTTATCTTGATTTAGCTGACCTAACTTAATTACCCTGGCTAAGTAATAGCGTCCATTCCGCACTTCAATCACCTTCAAATCACATAACAGTTACAGATCTACCATTTAATGGCTTGAGAAGTTTGCACCTTTAGGCGACAGCCACACTCAGCCTTAGTTACTTTGACCACAAAGACCTGACATAAATTGCGCCTCGCCAAGTTGATTCTCCACAACCGAACTATTCCTTAAGGCTTACACAAGATATGAGGCTGAACACCTAAATCTTTGCAGGCACTTATGAAAGTATTAATAAGCCAGATAAGCTGTGTGTGGTGTGGCTTGCATTTACCCTTAAGAGACAAGTCTAAAAATATTACTTCAAGCTGGCTCTTGCTTATAAAAGGTGTTGCAAGAACAATTTTCCTTGTAGAATTCTGATTCTCGAATATTTTTGTTAGCGCATTGTCAATGTCACTCCAAACTTTCCCGCCCCTGACTCGGCTGATTTTGGTATTTTCGTAGTTTTTATTCCAGTCCCTGTCATGTTTTTCCTTAAAATCTTCCAGCGTAGAAAATACCCTGCCTATATTCTTAAGCCCCTGTGCTACAACCTCATGAAAACTACTCGCCCCATGACTGTCCTTCTTAGTGAATTTCGCATGAATAAACGTGATCGCAGGGGGGCTGGAGTCAGGTTCTAAGTAAATATGATCTGCCCATTCGTCATTCATATCATCACAAATAGTAATCCCAGGGGCTTTACAATAGTTATCTTCTATCTTTCTGAATAATGACGCGACGGGAAATTCTGAAATGTGATCTGGGAACGGCTTCACTCCTTTCTTGTGCTGCTTTTCTTTCTCGCTATTGACCCCTGTGAAGTCATATTTCTCATCAAAAATTGAAAGTATGGAAGTAAGGCTAGGGATTAGACGTTTATCTTGGAAACAAGATCGCCCGAAGTAGGCGTACTCTGGAGAGTTGAACATTACCGATATTGGCTTAGTATTATTTATGTACTTGCTGAGAGAGATAGGCGGCTCGCCTTTAATCTCAACAGAAATCTTTTCACAAATTCCAGAATGAAACGTTACCTGCTTTTTATTTAAGGTTAATTTGGCAGGCAGTTCAGCACCTTTGAGGCGTAATTTTTTGGAGCTATTTATACCAATAGAACACTTAAATATATTGAAAATCCTGGATATTTCTTCCGACGTACAGTCCCGCTCTGTCGAACCATCGTTGATCCGCAGCTTAGAGATGCCATCACCACCTCTGATAGCTTCATCTAACTCGTCCAAATTTATGAATATTGCAGTAGGCTCGATTTTCTTTTTTTTAATCTCACCTAGAGTAATGGGCGCTGCGAATTCGCTGATGAATTTACTTGCATTCGCGAGATTGTTAATCTCTTCAATCGTAGAAATAACCCAGTTGGAAAATTCTTCTACGCCAGTTTTTTTATCTCTGAATGTTACCCGAGATGAATTTGGAGTTAAGGTTATAGTATCGCCCTGAACACGAATCCTGAAGTTCTGAGGAATTGACCGACTTGAGGAGTTCGAGGCTAGTAGACCATTTAATTTGAAGGCTTCATATGACCGACTCCTGATTACAGCATTAGATATCGCCATGTTGTTCATGGTTACCTTTTCGTATTCAGGCGAATTCCTTCCTTGGAAATTGGTGAATCGTTCATAGTCAAACTCTTCTAAGTATCCATCTAAAGCTTTTTCCACATAAGGAACATTTCTTTTAGTAATAGCCACACAGTCATTGTATTCGACCATCAGTACAAAGCAGTACTTTTCCTCTTCAATGGTAGTTCCAACTAAAAAAGGTGGCTCAGTTAGTTCTTTAAAGGCTATGGCCGAACAAGTCACCTGCTCGGTTGCCGTACCTAACTCTTCTTTCGTAATTCTAAATAAAGGATTTCCAACACGATCCTCTGATAGCTCCTTAAATATCTCATTAATTTTTGTCTTGCTAATTTTTTTCTTTATTTTATAAAACTGAGCACTTTTTGAAAGATTTAGATTATATAAGTCCATTTTTATATTCCACTGCTAAGCATCAGTGGTGGCATTGTGCCTTCCGACATACAAAAAAATCAATGCCAATATATGGCCTAACGCGCGGCATTCCCTAGCTATCTGGAGGCTGTAAGCAAAACTCACTCTGGAGGTGTGTTTATCCGCTAGGTTCACTGGTCATTGCGTACTCCAGTGCAGGTGCAGGTGCAGGTGCAGGTGCAGGTGCAGGTGCAGGTGCAGGTGCAGGTGCAGGTGCAGGTGCAAAGGATAGTTTTAGAGATATACGCCAGCAGCCAAAAATTAAAAACCATTGTAAATCATATAATTATGATTATTTTCGACTCCTGGTGCCGCACCATACGCAGTACTCAAGAGGCTCACCGAAAGGTGGGCCTTTTTTGTTTTCGGCCGCGAGTGTGACTCACATACGCAACCGTGGGAGCGAGCTGGCTCGCGAAGGGCCGCAAGCGGCCCCAATTGACTAACTTACTGGCATCACCTCTCAAGCGGCTGATGCTACGAGCACTGACGCCCAGCGCTTCGGCCGCTTGGTCGAGCGTCATCCGGTGCCGCAACCGCCAACGAATGAAAACCCGGGTATTTTCATCAGGAGCATTCTGGGCAAGCGCGTCCAGCAGCAGGGTGTCCGCACCAATCTGAATATCCAGCGTCGGCCATTCCACCGCCCCCCCCCCTCCATCGCCCAGTACCACCCCTTCAAACATTTTGCGCTCGGACAGTGGCGCCAATCCCGGATAAGTCTTGAACGCATCGCTCATATCCAGGGTGAAATGCTGACCATTGGTAAATGGTGAGCTCAAGGCTGGCGCCCGATAGAGGCTGTACAGTCTTCAGACGGGGACGTTTCATCGATGCCATTCCATCCACTCCTTCAACAGATCGGCCTGATTGGCCGCGCCCCAGGCGGAGGCATCCTGCACCACTGCTCGAATACCTTGGCCTGAGCTGGATCAAAACCGATCTGCGATAGCAACTCAGGCAAGCTCAGTGAGCGAAGCTGCCAAATTCGAAGCCTGGTTGCGACGGGCTGGCAGGATCCGATGGCACCAGAAAAATGGCGCGATGGATGAGTTACCAACCTGACGAAGCGGTCACTTGAAGGTCAGTCAAACAACCCCCTGCATAAAAAACTCAACCGGCACCTTAAAATACTCAGAAAACCCCTTTATCTGAGCAACCGTCATCTTCCGTTTATTGTTAAGTATCTCCGACACCGCACTCTGAGTCGCAATACCCGACAAATCCTTTTGCTTGATCCCTCTATCTGTCATAAGAAACGCCAGCGCTTCCGACTGCGATGAACAAGGGACCAAAACCGTTTCCGTTTCATATTCATGCACACGATCAGCAACCCATTCCGCGAAGCGTGCAGCCACATGTTCCTCACTGTCCGCATGAGAATAGAGCTCATCAATCAATGCCATCCGCTCTTGCAGATCCGTGTCACTCTTGATCGGATCGTGGCATGCCGAAAGCAATTGAGACATCGTTGAAATCTGATCATTCAGACTATTCAACATTGGTGAAATATTAGCTATGAAATCATCTAGTCCAGGGGCTTCGACCTTATCACGCTTCATTTCATCACCTATCGATAATTGCCATCTTACATAAATACCGGTCTTGCTGTCTTGCAACTTACCTGACTTCCGTCTTGCACCACTTGTCGTACTCTGCATGCGACAAGATTTCCTTTATATATATGGTGCCATTCCGCGTATTCACCCACGCGATAATTCGGCACTCATTCTTCTTGATATCAAACACATAGATATCAAGAGGTCCTTTCCGACTCGTCTGCCTCAGTTTGGAGTAAGGGATCCGGTCGACGTTCCATCCCGAGGCTGTGAGCCAGACCTCACGAAACTGCTCGAAGGACTCAAAACGAAGGCCCGCCCTGTCGAATGTGGCCAACCACAAGCTCAGCGGCGCTTTCCACTGACTATGGACCTCCATGGCCCGTGCCACTGCTGGTTTAGCTATCACTCGCATGAATTTCCAGCCTCAGGCACCTACACACGCGGAGCAGATTATCGCAAATACAGATAAATTCAATGCGATTATCTGAATTCGCGATAAACGGCCCCGGCTGCCAGCAAGCCCTCTGCAAATGTCTTGAGCCCATCAATCAAAGGTCGCCTGTCTGCCCGCTCAGGTAGAGCACTCCGAGAGGGATTGATATCACTAGGCTATCAACCTCATGATTCCACCCATGACCAACCAAACTCATGAAACACAGAAGGGCCCAAACATTGAACCTGCTGCGCACTTTTCTACTGGTTTGCGGATTTCTTTGCGCAGGGGGCTGTGCATCGACCCTGATTCCCAGCGATGAAGGCGGACGTTTTGTTCTGACCGAGGACGCCGTCTATTGGAGTGAAACCAACCTGCTCAACCCTGACCCATGGCTGTTCGGTTTGACCAAGGGCGAGTACATCGCGGTGGGCCATAACGACGAAGGTATCTATTACCGCGGCCCGAGAGGCTGTGTGGTCGTTCTTTTGAATCCCGATGGCGTGGAATACCTTAAAACGGGCACACGTCCGGATACTGCTGAATTTGTATTCGCGTATGGACCAAACGGGGAAGGAGGGGTTTTCATTCCATACGACCCGAGTGATGTCCCGTTCTTCTATGTCTATCAGGACTATCGGCGTCATACGGGAGACCAGGAATCGAAAATGCCGCTTCGCCCGGAGTCAGCGGTCAACACCTTCAAGGGCGACTCCCCGGCCGGAGAGATCATTCCCTTCAGGCCGACGGCCGTCCATGTCGTTAACCCACATGACCCTACCCTACCATTGGATCCTGCCAGCGCTGCGGGTGCGAGCATTGCCCCCTATGTTGGGCGCGCACTTGCCATGCCGCTGGTACGCAGCGTCCAGGGCATGCCGCAACTTCTGTATGGAGTCGGTGATAGAAAACTGCAAGAAAGGCTGCGCGCTCATATGCGGGAACACCGCTACACCAAGTCGTCAGCCACTGTTGACGAAAGCGTGATGGCGTCCAAGAAGTAAAAGAAACACAACTGGTAGAGATGCAGTGAAGTTGCTCACCAACTCGAACGCGGCCGCTGACGGGTATGAAACACCCCAAGAACCTGAAGACTGGTTCCACGCACACGATAAGGAATCAAATACGACCAATTAGGAACAACCCACTCCCTCGTATCCCTGACCCGACCTTCACGCCCCATTGCGGGAAACTGAGCCAGCATATCCACGCTGGCGAAGATCGCATCAACGAAGTCATCTGCAGCCTTGGGATTTTCAAGCGCAATATAGGCAGCTTCGTCTTCCAGGTTATGCAGGGCTCTCTCCAGCCACTCAACCCGCATCCCGACTCCAGCGACGAGCCCGCATCGCCGCGACCTGCTCCTCCGTAGCAAACTTGCCCTCATCAGCTTCCTTCACCGCCAGTTCGACCTGGGCAGTCAGCGTTTTTTCGTGCTCGATGTAATCACGCAACACATCCATTGCCAGATAGCTCACGCTCTGCCCATTGGCCTTGGCGAGGTCAGCGAGGGAGTTGGAAAGGTCTTCCGGCAGATTCAGGGATATCCCGGTCATGGCAGTCTCGAGGGTGAGGTTTGCTGGAAAGCTTACACCCTGAACGGCTTGCATGAGCCAACAGGTCGTCGCGAGATGTCTCCCCACCAAAAATCCCTTGAACTTAATCCGGCAGCACACGGGCTAAACCAATATCGACACCCGCCCAGCGAGCCCCCCACCGTGAGCGACTCCCCCCTCCTCCCCGCCGGCCTGCACTACGTCGACGACACCACCCCCGGCATCACCCGCCGCAAGCTGCGCGGCAAGTTCGCCTATTTCACTCCCGACGGCGAACGCATCCGCGACAGTGCCGAAGTCACCCGCATCAACGCCCTGGCCATCCCGCCCGCCTACACCAAGGTGTGGATCTGCCCCGACCCCGACGGCCATCTCCAGGCCACCGGCCGCGACGCGCGGGGCCGCAAGCAGTACCGCTACCACCCGCGCTGGCGCGAGATCCGCGATGCCGACAAGTACGCCAGCCTGCTGGCCTTCGGCAAGGCCCTGCCGAAACTGCGCGCCACCTTGCAGCAACACCTGGCCAGCCCCGAGCACAGCCGGGAAAAGGTGATGGCCACGGTTATCCACCTGCTCGACGAAACCTTGATCCGCGTGGGAAACGCCCGCTACGCCGAGCAGAACCGTTCCTACGGCCTGACCACCCTGCGCACCCGCCATGTCGAGGTGAGCGGCAGCACCATCCGTTTCCATTTCCGCGGCAAGAGCGGCATCGAGCATGAGGTGAGCGTCCAGGACCGGCGTCTGGCGCGGATCATCAAGTCGTGCCTGGAGCTGCCGGGCCAGCAGTTGTTCCAGTACCTGGACGAACACGGCGAGCGCCATAGCGTGACGTCGAGCGATATCAATCGTTATCTGCAGGAACTGACCGGCGCCGAATTCACCGCCAAGCACTATCGCACCTGGGCCGGCAGTGCCCTGGCGCTGATGCTGTTGCGCGAGCTGGAGTGGCAGCCGGAAGGCGCGGCGAAGAAGCATGTGGTGGCGATCATCAAGGAGGTGGCTGCCGAGTTGCGCAATACGCCGGCGGTGTGCCGCAAGTGCTATATCCATCCGGCGCTGATCGACGCCTTTCATGCCGGGGAACTGGCCGGCCTGCGCCTGGCGGCGGCGCGCAAGGGACTGCGGGCCGAGGAGAGTCTGTTGATGCGTTTTCTGGAGAAACTGCCTGTTTAGGAAGGCCCACCAAGCGGCGAGCCTTCCCGTACTACGCGGCTAGGCGCTAACCCTCAGCCGCCCCATTTCAATGCCGTCGATCACCGCATCCACCAGCCCTTTGGCCATTTCCGCCGAGTACATCGAGGAGAAGACCAGCCCGTTTTTGGGCACGTCTTCGGCGAATTCGGTGATTTGCTGGAGGGTGTCGTAGATCCCTTTCATCAACAGGGATGCATGGACGAGGGCGTCTTCCGTGTCGATTTCCGCACGGACGGTGAACATGGGTTGATGGCCGGACTTGCAGTGCCCGAAGGCGACCATGGCCGTTTTGCCAAAGATGGCGTGGGGTGGATCTGGAACGATCTTGTTCATAGTGAAACTCCTCCTGTTGCTTGGAGTCATCACCGTTCCGCGACCAAACAGATTGGTGACGACCGTGTGCAGGTTGGTCGACCGGGACAAGAGGCAAACCCGGCAGGCACGAATGCCTCCCGCACACAGCCGCCATAAGCACGCGCGGACGCCAAAGCGCCCAAGAGCATGGGGATGTGTCTGTTTGCACCTTGTTTCAACGGGCGACCAAACCCGATCGCTAAACCACAGCGACCGCGAGAGCCTACCGCCCATCCCCACCCGAGGCAAGGAAACCCCTCCCTTGCCATTCCTCGTGAGCCGAATAAACTCATTATTCGGCTCATTTCGTGAGCCGAATAGCATCCCCAATCGGCTCAGAGGCCCCCATGGAACCCTTCTGGATCTGGCAACAGCCGCAATGGCCGGCCTTTCACTGGCAAGCGGATCAGCTCGCCGACCTGCTGCGTCAGTGCGTTCACCAGCAAGGTCACCTGCTCGGCAAGATGGGCTCGGTGGGCGATGAGCAAAGCCGGCAGAGCATGCTCGATGCCCTGCTGCAAAACATCCTCACGTCCTCCGCCATCGAGGGTGAAACCCTCAACGCCGGCTCGGTGCGTTCCTCCCTGGCCCGCCGTCTGGGCGTCGACGAACCCGGCTCGACCAGCGCCCGCAGCGAAGGCCTGGCCGAACTGATGCTCAACGCCATCGACCAGTCCGAGCAGCCCCTGACCGAGGACCGTCTGTTGCACTGGCACGCACTGCTGTTCCCCGACCAGGACAACACCCTCGCCCACCGCCCCCTGCGAGTAGGCAGCCTGCGCGGCGAAGAACCGATGCAGGTAGTCTCCGGCCGACTCGACCGCCCCACCGTGCATTTCGAAGCGCCACCGCGCCTCGGCCTGGAAAAGCAGCTGGCGACCTTCATCGACTGGTTCAACGGTGATTCCCACAGCCTTGAGCCACTGCTGCGTGCCGGCATCGCCCACCTGTGGTTCGTCACCCTGCACCCGTTCGATGACGGCAACGGCCGCCTGACCCGCGCCCTCACCGACCTGGCACTGGCCCAGGGCGAGCAGCAGGCAATCCGCTTCTACGCCATGTCCGCCAGCATCCTTGAACATCGCCAAAGCTACTACCGCATCCTCGAACAGACTCAGAAAGGCACGCTGGATATCACCCTTTGGCTGGACTGGTTCCTGCGCACTCTGCTGGAAGCGATGAACCAGGCCTTGGGCACCATCGACCGGGTACTGGCCAAGACCCGCTTCTGGCAAACACACCGCGCAACGCCGCTGTCCTCCGAACAACTGAAGGTGGTCAATCGCCTGCTGGATGGCGGCTCCAAGGGTTTCGAATCCGGCATCAGCGCAGCGCAATACCAGGCCGTGGCGAAAGTCAGCAAGGCCACCGCGACCCGGCACCTGGCGGACCTGCTGGAAAAAGGTGTGCTGGAGAAACTGCCGGGGGGTGGGCGGAGTACGCGCTATCAGATTGCAGACGGAACCTGACGCCCGCGGTTCCATTCTGAAATACCGAGTTCAAGGCGACAGCATTAGGCCATTCACCGCAACATCGATCTTGCTGGTCTGTGTTGTTCTTGCGGGCCTCATCGCTGGCAAAGCCAGCTCCCACAGGGACCGCGCCGAGCACAAATACTTTGGCTGGCTCAAAACCCTGTGGGAGTCGGCTTGCCGACGATAAGCATGGGTATTCCAGGTAGGAGCTGCTTCAGCTGCGAAGGACCGCACAGCGGTCCCAAAACCTGCCAGCTCGGTGAGCCTGGGGGAACGCGGCAGACCGGGCACTGTGAATCTATGATGCGGCTTGGTCAGAGATTCGTGCTGGATGGTTTCGGGACCGCTGTGCGGTCCTTCGCAGCTAAAGCAGCTCCTACTTGGACCGCGCCGCACGGATGCCGTCAGAACCCAAACACCAGCAACAGCTGCCCGTACACATTCCCCCGCGCCGTCCCCAACTGACTCCCGCCCTCCTCCGCACTCCGCGCCGGCTTGTAGTAGCCCACCAACGGCAACAGGCTCCAATGCTCGTCAATGGCCCATTCGGCATACAGGTCCAGCTCCCGCGCATCACGATTGCCCAATCTGAGATCGAGGGTGTCGAAGTCATAGAACAGCGCACCAACCTTCAGGCTGTCGCTGACCGCCGCCTTCACGCCGATATGCTGCACCCGCGTGTTGCTGTTGAACGGCCCGGCATAGTTGGACGCGACCTCGCCCTGGAACCAGGTGCCCAGTGCCCGGCCATTGCCGTAGAACAGCGGGTCGTAGCCTTCGGAGAAACGGCTGTAGCGGTAGTTGACGCTGGGCTTGCCGGACAGTTGCGAGAAGGTCCAGCCGGCCTCCAGGTACCAGGCGCTTTCATTGCCGCCGGACTTGCGCTCCCAGGCATGCTCCCCCGCCAGGAACAGGTCGCTGATCCCGGCATTGCCCTGGCCACGCACGCTATAAAGCTTCATGCCCTTGCGCTCGGGGTAGAGGATCTCTGCCAGTGGCTGATCGGTGTCGCTGACCTTGATCGCGGTCAGCCCGAGGGTGCCGGCCTCCGCCACATGCTCCAGGGTCGCCACCGACAATTCGGGGCTGGCCTGGGCCGGGTTGTCCGACTTGAGCCACATCAGGTCGCCGCGCCAACCCTGCTGCCCGCCCCAGCGCAGGATCGCGGTGCGGTCGAAGGCCTTGCGCCCGGTGAGGTAGTAGGCGCCACCCCGGTTGACCTGGCCGTCCAGCAGGCCCTTGCCGATGTTGAGGGCATCGCCGGAGATCAGGAAGCCGTCACCAACCACCACGTTCTGCCGCCCGCCGGAGATTTCCAGGGTGTCGCTGCGCCAGCCCAGGTAGGCGTTTTCGATCTTGCTGGTGCGCTCGTCACCCACAGTCCAGCCGGCTGCGTCGCCATCACCGAAACTGGCGCTGCTGACCCAATCAAGGGCGCCAAACAGCTCACCCGGGCCTATACCGCGCTGCTTGAATTCGAGGCCATATTGCAAGGTCGCTTCCTGCCAGTTGACGCTGCCGGGTTCACGCGCGCCGGTCTGTGCATAACTTTCCCGGCTGTGGAAAACCCCGACGGCGCCCTGCACTTTGGCGGCCAGTTCGGTATCGGCGTCTTCGTACAGGGTGACCGCGCCCGCCATCGGCGAGAGCGCCAGCAGCAGTGGTAGGGATGCCTGTAATTGTTGTTTTCGCATCGATCAGTCCCCAGCAAGAGTCAGGCAGAAATTTCGCCTTCGGCGTACATGTCGGCGAGCACGCGCCATTCGCCATCGAGCAGGCGCCAGACAAACAGGCTCTTCATCGAGAAGGCCTCGCCCTGCAGCGGCAGCACGCGCCAGGTGACCCAGGTGTAGGCGGCGCTGTCACCGAGGTCGGCAAGGCGGTCGATGCGGATCGAGGCGCTGCGGGAGTCGTTGACCAGGGCGGACAGCAGTTCCTGCAATTGCTCGGTGCCGTGGTACAGCGCAGCGCTTCCGGCACCGGTGATCTCGGTGCCTGGCGTGTACAGCTCGCGGACGATGGCGGTGCTGTCGCGACGCTCCCAGAGCTGTTGCAGCAAGTCGAGACGGGCTTGCAGGGCATTTCTCAAGGCAGCAGTAGGCATATTCGAATCCTCTCGGTCGAAGTGGGGGTGCCCCGGGTGGGGCAGTCGGTGGGGAAAACGTCGGAAGTCAGCGACGCCCGTTGCCGTAGCCGGCGAGCTGGTGGCTGACCTTGCCGAAGGTGCAGATCAGGTTGCGCAGGCGGTCCTTGCCGGGGATCCGCGCGCGCGGGATCGAACTCATCACGTCCCAGTGGTGCGAGCCGCCGCTCATGCCGTCGGCCACCACCTGGCTGATCACATGGCTGGGCGTGACCCCAAACCCCGAGTAGCCCTGGACGAAGTACGCATTGGGCCGCCCCGGCAAGGTGCCGATCTGCGGGAACAGGTTGCTGGTGCACTCCATCGGCCCGCCCCAGGCCAGGTCGATGCGCACCGGTTCCAGGTAGGGGAAGATCTTGAGCATCAGTTGGCGGTTCCAGTCCTTCAGGTCGTTGGGGATGTACTCCAGCAGGCGTGTGGCGGAGCCGAACAGCAGGCGGTTTTCACTGGTCACCCGGTAGTACTCGATGACCGGACGGATATCGCTGAAGGCCCCGCGGATCGGGCTGATCTGCTGGATCAGCGCGTCGGGCAGCGGCTCGGTGACCAGCTGGAAGGCGTAGGTGTTGACGATGCTCTTGTGCAACTCCGGCTCAAGACGATCGAGAAAGGCGCCGCAGGACCAGAGCAGCTTCTTCGCCCGAACCGAGCCCTTGGCGGTGCGGACATGGATGGTGTCGCCGTAGGTCACTTCCAGCACCGGGCTGTTCTCGAAGATCCGCCCGCCCAGGCCCACCAGCGCACTGGCCGAGCCCAGCAGCATGTTCAGCGAGTGCAGGTGGCCGTTGCCCATGTGCTTGAGGGCACAGCTGTAGGCATCGGAGCCGACGATACTGCGCACCTCGCTGCCTTCCAGGTAGGCGATTTCGTGGTTCGGGTTGAGCTGCCGGAACTCCTTTTCCCAGGCCTGGAGCAGCTTGCCCTGGCGCTTGTTGAAGCCGAGATAGCCGTAGCCATGGCGGAAGTCGGCATCGATGCCGTATTTGGCGATGCGCGACTGGATGATGCTCGAACCCAGGTCGCTGATCTCGAACACCGCCTTGAGGCCGTCGTCGCCGACGCTCTTGCGGATCTTCTCCAGGTCATGGCCGATGCCGGCCATGATGTGCCCGCCATTGCGTCCGGAGCCGCCGAAGCCGAGGTAGCGGGCTTCCAGCACGACGACGTCGGTGATACCGCGCTCGGCCAGCTCCAGCGCGGTGTTGATCCCGGAGAAACCGCCGCCGATGACCACGACCTCGGCCTCCAGGTCCTGCTCCAGGTCGGCGAACTTCAGGTCGTACTTGCGGGTGGCGGTGTAATAGGTGGTAGGGGTTTCGACGGACAGCATGGGGTCACCTTGTACGTGTGGTTCAGCAAGCGGTTAACGGGAAATCGCGCCTTCACCCGCCTGGCGATCCTGCAGGCGGCGGATGGCATAGAGCACCAGCGAGAGCAGCAGCACGCCGATGCCGGTGGCGACTTCCTTGAGCCCGCCATAGCCAGCCAGTTCGGCGGAGGCGGTGCCGACCACGACCACCACGGCGGTAAACAAGCTCAAAACCCAGGCCACCGGGATCCAGCCACGCCCCAGGCGCACCGGACGCGGCTGGTCGGGGGCGTCGCGGCGCAGCAGGATGAAGCCGGACAGGGCAAAGAAGATCGCCACCAGATAGCCGATATTGGCGGTCACCAGCATCGCCAGCGGCGAGGACAGCAGGAAGATCATCGCCAGGTTCAACACCACCGCCACGCTCATGCAGCGTCCCGGCACCTGGTGCTTGTTCAGGCGGCCTAGCTGGCGGATGGTCAGGCCTTCCAGGGCCATGCCGTAGAGTGCACGGGAGCCGTCGGCGAGCGCCGCGTTGAGGCCCATGAACAGGCCGACCAGCAGCGCAACGATGAAGAAATCGCTGAAGCCATTGCCGACCACGGCGTTGAAAGCCTCGATATAGAAACCGCTGGGATTGGCCAGTGCGCTTTCCCGGTCCACCAGGCCGCCCAGACCGAAGGCCACGGCGGCAAACACCAGCACGGTGTAGGTGCCGGAACTCAGCAGGGCCAGGCGCATGTCGCGCTGGCTGCGGTATTCCGGGCCGAAAGCGGCGCACATTTCGGTGCCGTAGGCGCTCCAGCTGACCAGGAACAGCCAGACCAACGCGCTGCGCCAGAAGCTCCAGTCCAGTACCAGCGGTTCGTCCAGCGCATGACGAAAGCGCGCGAAGCTCCAGCCGTCACCGAAGACCGGCGAGACCGCCAGCACCAGGATCGGCACCAGCAGCAAGGCGCCCATGTACTTGGAAACCGAGGCCGCCATATGCACGCCCAGGCGGTTGAACTGCCAGAACAGCAAGAGCAGGCCGGCACCGATCAGTTGCGGCAAACCGACGCTGAGCGGGCCGAGCTGATGCACCCAGGTCTGGCTGGCAAACCACTGCGCCTGGATCAACGCACCGGCACTGACGCTGACGATCGACAGCACCGCCGACCAACCCAGCCAGTAGCCGAATGAGGCCAGCGGGCCGACCAGCATGCAGCGCCGCCGCCAGCCTTCGGTAGCGATCATGGCGATACCGCCGGGCTTGTCCGGGAACATCGCCGAGACTTCGAGGAAGATCCAGTTCTGACAGGCACCGATGGCCGCCGAACCGACCCACAGCGCCAGGGCGCCCAGCGGGCCAAGCACCCCCAGGGCGAAACCGAAGGAGGCGAAGATGGAGCCGGACACCGCCATCGACAGGGCGAAGGCATCGGTCCAGCGCAGGGTCTGCTGCAAATGCTGGCTGTTGTTGTTATTCATGGCCGGGTACGCGCTAGGGAAGATGAGCCTCGATTAAAGGCCCTTCTCCCCCTTGCGACTACTGCTCACAGCGCCAGGCGCTTGGCTTGTGGTGCCAGCCGGGCAAAGCGCGATGGGTGGCTTGATAAAACAATTAACATGTTAGTAAATGTAAGAAACTTCGGCGCCAGCGCGGACGGCGCATCACAAGAACAACACCGGTTCCAGCCGGCCCGAGGTGAGCCATGAATCTGCAGCACAGCACGCTGTTCCAGGGGCGGGAAGGTTTCGAGGTCTGGCACGGCGACCTCGCCAGCAGTTGCGGCACCTTCCATGTCGAACCGCCCACCGAGCCCATCACCAGCTTCCAGGGTGCGGTCACCGCACTGGACAGCCAGCGCAGCTGCGTCGAAGGCGCGCGCATCACCAGCAACTGCTCCCACGTGCACCGCTCGCAGCGGGACATACGCGGCGACGACAAGGACTTCTTCTACCTGGTACTGCAATTGGGGGGCGAAGCGCTGGTGCGCCATTGCGACCAGGACACCCGCCTGCTCAGCGGCGACCTGGTGCTGCTGGATGTGGCGCGGCCCAGCGATTTCTACTTTCGCGGGCTAAGCGACCAGGTTTCGGTGATCCTGCCGCGCAGCGAGGTGCTGCTGCGCTTCAAGGAACAGCGCCTGCGCCTCAACCAGCGCATCGAAGCCACCTCGGCCATCGGCGGCATGAGCGCCATGCTGATGAATCAACTGGTGAACAACAGCCAACTGGCTAGCGGTGAGGCCCAGGCCGTGCTGGATGCCATCCTTGCCCTGCTGCGCCCGGTGCTGACCGCGAGCACGCCTGTGGACACTCCGCCACCTGCCTTGATGACCAAGGCCAAGGCCGTGATCGAACGGCACCTGGCGGACGAAAGCCTCAGCCCGGACCGCATCGCCGCGGCGGTCGGCACCTCGGTGCGCAACCTGCACCGCCTGTTCGCCCACTGCGACACCAGCGTGGGCCGCTACCTGCTCGAACGACGCCTGAACCGCTGCGCCGAGGCGATCCTGCAAAGCGAGGTGAAGATCACCCATATCGCACTGAGCTGGGGCTTCAAGGACTTGAGCCACTTTTCCCGGGCGTTCAAGAGTGCGTTCGGGGTTTCGCCGAGTGAGTATCGGGAACGTCGGGGATAAGGGGCGCTGGATTGTCAGCCGCCGAAGGTCTGAACGAAAGGCGCGGCATTCTTGCGGATCGCTGCTGCCACATGTGGCGCCTGCTCGCACAGCTCGGGCGAGTTCACCAGAACGCGCTCCAGCACTTCCAACTGAGCACGAATCACGTCCACCGGGCGCTCTACATCGCACACTGCAGCGAAATCCAAAAGCCCCTGGCGAGATGCAAATAGCGACTTGTTCCCCACCAGATCGAGCGCCAGTACGTCCTCGGGGATATAGGCCGTGGTGTTGACAATGTCATAGGCAGGCGCCAGTCGTGCATCGCGTTGGGTTGGATCGGAATACAGCAGCCCGAAGTTCTTCAGATGGGCATCGCCATTACCAACGATGCAACTCAAGGAGACGCTGGCAAACAATTGCTCAAGCGAAGTCGCAGTATGGGCCGGCGGACAAAACAGGCGAATGGCCTTGGCAATCGCCGAATAGCTCTTGCTGTATTTTTGGCCCGCGGATAACCCCATCAGGGCAGCCATATCTTCGAAGCCAATGGGATCAAGCCGTTCATCGCGATCGAAGCGGCGCATCACAAATAGCTTGCTGTTATCCGAAAGGAAGAACTCTGGCACGACGATGCCCGCTTCTTTCGCCATCGACATGCAGAGAAACTCGTTGATGGCCAATCCGGGAAACTCGGCCCGTCCGCTCTTGATGATCAGGTCAGAGGTTTTCGACGTGAAGCGCAGCGGTCCGGCACCGGCCTGCTCGGGCACCAGCACTTTCGGCTGAACGCCCGAAATCCCGGCGCGCAGGATATAGCGATCCACCAGGTCGACGAAGATATCCTCGGTGCCATCCCAGCGCAGGATCTCCTCCAGCCGCTCTCCTGGAAATTGCTGGCGCTGAAGCAGGGCATCGACCGCGCTGGAACTGATGGCCACCCGCCCGATAGGCGAACTGCTGCCGGATAGCGCCAGCAGCAGCGCCGGATCCACATCGACGATTTTCGCCAGGCGATTACGCAGTTGCTCCAGTACATATCCTTCCGGCAGGTTCATCTGGAAGATCGGGTGCAGCTCACGGCTGCGGTAGTCCTCCGTCCGCACAGGCATCAGCAAACTGACGCCTACCCTTGCAGCGGCCTCTGCGTCGTAGCGAAACAGGTAATCGTCCAACGCTTCGAGGATCCGTCCGCTCTCGCCTTGAGGCGTAGCGACTTTCAACGATGTCTTCATCAGTCAAACAGCCCCTGCACTTCTTCCAATGTCGGCATCGCTGCCGGTACCACCTTGAGCTCGCAATCCAACGCACCGAGAACATGGGCGTAGGCGAACATGCCTATCGACAGACTGCCTTTCTCCACAGCAATGACTTTTTGCCGGGTCAGCCCCGCCAGCTTCGCGAGTTCGGCTTGAGTCATGCCCAGATTAAGGCGGCGCTGACGGATCTGGACAGCCAGGCGGGAAATGAGGAAAGAAGGTTCCATGTTCTGCATACGTAACAATTTAAGGTTTATGTAACGTATACGCGACCTTAAAAAAAATCAAAAACCGCCTCTACCGTCCGTCGGGAGACGGGAGACGGGAGACGGGAGACGGGAGACGGGAGACGGGAGAACAGTGGGAAGTGCCGCGAGAAGAAAAGACACCAGGAACGAAAAGGGGCCGCATAAGCGGCCCCTTCCTTTACCAGGTCAGAATCAGAAGATGCTGATCGGGTACTCGACGAACACGCGCAGTTCGTTGCCGTCGTCTGCGTAGTCGATGGCACGCAGGTTGTTCGAAGCACGCAGGAACGAGCTACGTACCTTGACGCTCAGGTCCTTGGCAGGGCCTTCCTGTACGACGTACTTGAACTGGTTGAAGATCTCGCGCTCGGTACCTTCACCCAGGCCGTGGGTGTTGATGTTGTCACCACGCACGAAGGCGAAGGTGTAGGTCAGACCCGGTACGCCGTAGGCGCCGAAGTCCAGGCCGTAGCCGATCTGCCAGGAACGCTCGTCTTCAGCGTTGAAGTCGGACCAGTAGGAGTTGGCCAGGTAGATGGTCGAACCACCGTCACCCACGCCGCCACCGTTCTGGTACCAGCCGTACTGGTAGCCGGTGCTGCCGGTGCTGCGCTGGTGAGCGATGGTCACCGAGTGCGGGCCGTAGGCGTAGGTGGCTGCCAGGCTCCAGATGGTGTTGCGGTCGCCGTGCAGGCCGATCTTGTCGACGTACTTCTTGTCGATGTCGGACTTGTAGCCGTTGAAGTCCAGGGTCAGCGACTGGTCCTTGGCGATCGAATGAACGTAGTTGACGCCCAGGTAGTGCTTCTTCAGCACGTCTTCGACATCGGAGGTGTACAGCGAGGCGGACAGGTTCGGCATGAACTTGTAGGTACCGCCGAAGACGTTGATCGACTTCAGGCCGCTGTCACGCTGCTCGGTGGACTTGCGCGCTTCACGGGTGTAGCGACCGGCGTTCAGCTCCAGGCCTTCGATTTCCTTGGAGTTGATCGAGGTGCCGGTGAAGCTTTCAGGCAGCAGACGAGCGTCGTCGTATTGCAGGACCGGCAGCGATGGCATCTGGTCGCCGTACTTCAGTACGGTGTTGGAGACGCGGAACTTGACCGCTGCACCAGCGCGGGAGATGTCGTGCTGGGCGTTCTTGCTGTCGCCACGCTTGAAGAAGTCGATACCGCCACCTTCGTTGTGACCGGTGCCGCCGTCCAGGCGCACGCCGTACAGGCCGAAGGCATCAACGCCGACGCCGACGGTGCCTTGGGTGAAGCCGGAGGAGAACTTGCCGATGAAGCCTTGGCCCCATTGCATCTGGTCGTTGGTGTCGTGCTTCTTGTCGCGCTTGATGTAGGCATTGCGCAGCAGCAGGGTGGCGCTGCTGTCTTCAACGAAGCCCTTGGACTCTGCTTGATCGTTTGCCATTGCCGAAGTGGCGGCCATAAGTCCCAATGCGAGCAGACTGATCCGGGTTTTCAACATCTTGTTTTCCTTATTGCGTGATTTGATACGCGCTGCAGCCAAACGCCAGAACCACGCCCCCTGCGTGGGTTGACGCTCACGGACTGAAAATGAAAGGCCCGCGTGCGAGTGATCGCAGCGGGCCTTTTATTCTTTGTGTCTTGGCCGAACGGCCTACAGGCGTTGGGCCGAATCCTAGCCGTGGGCGGAAGGCGATGTCAAAACTTCGTGAAACTATGATGGCAAATTTCACATTTTTCGGCGTTTTCCTCGGAATTTCGATATTCCGAAAACGGAATCGGTCGTTACAAATGTCAGAAATTGGCGGAAACGTCAGGAATTTCGGGAAAACGGAAATGATTCAGCCGAGAAACATTTAGATACATATGTCCGGGACGGATGCACCTAAAGAGTTAACGTTTGCAAATGCCAAGCATTATCATTCGCGCGCTTTTAAACATCCAAAAACATCTCCGGATACCCACCAGCATGCCTTCCCCCTGCCGCCTTTCCCCTGTGTCCCTGGGTTTTTCCCTGCTGTTCGGCTCCAGCCTGGCCATGGCCGCCACTACCAACCTGCCGGAACTGACGGTCACCGCCGACAGCGAGCGCGAACGCGAACGCGATGATCCACGGGTCAAGGAAGTGACCACCGCCACCCGTACCTCGACGCCGATCCGCGAAGTGCCGCAGGCGGTGGATTCGATCAAGACCAGCAATGTCCTCGATTACGGCACCAACGAGCTGGGCAAGGCCCTGAGCGGCCTGCCCAACGTCAGCAGCGGCGCCGATACCCGTTTCGACAGCGTGCGCATCCGCGGCTTCGACGCGAGCAACGACTTCTACCTGGACGGCATCCGCGACGACAGCCAGTACGTGCGCGACCTGCACAATATCGAGCGGGTCGAGGTGCTCAAGGGGCCGGCGGCAGTCCTCTACGGTCGCGGCAGCCAGGGCGGGATCATCAACCGGGTGAGCAAGGCACCGGAGGCCGGGCGGCGCTCCAGCATCGAAGCCCAGGGCGGCAGCGAAGACCTGCGCAGCCTGTATGCCGACCTCAGCGCCGACCCGAGCGAGAACATCAGCCTGCGCCTGAACATGGGCAACCGTGACAACAACAGCTTCCGCGACGGCATCGACGGCAATCGCCAACTGTTCGCCCCGTCCATGAGCTGGCAACTGACCCCGGACCTGAACTGGCTGGTGCAGTACGAATACAGCCGCTTCAACCGCACCCCGGACCGCGGCATTCCCGGCAACCCGCTGACTGGCCGGCCACTGGATGTCAGCCGCGACACCACCTATGGCGACACCCGGCGCGACTACATCGACGACAAGACCGAGTCGCTGCGCTCGCGCCTGAACTACCAGTTGAACGACAGCTGGCAACTGCGCCACACCCTCGGCCTGATCACCCTCGACAGCCGGTTCGACAACACCTACCTGACGGGCTATGTGCCTGCGACCAACCTGGTGACCCGCCAGCGCTGGCAGCAGGACCTGGAGACCCGCAACCTGTTCAACAACCTCGAAGCCGAGGGGCGCTTCGATACCTACGGCCTGGAACATACCCTGCTGGTCGGCCTGGAACTGGGCGAGCAGCGGCGTAATTCGCTGCTGCACAGTGGCGGCAGCAGCGTGCCGTCGCTCAATGCCTTCAATCCGGACCAGAACGTGCAGCACACCGGGCGCATGACCGTGTCCAGCAACAACCACACCGATGTCAGCAGCAGCGGCCTGTACCTGCAGGACCAGATCCGCCTCAACGACCAATGGCAGATTCTCGCCGGCGTGCGTTTCGATCGCTTCGAGGTGGAAACCACCAGCCGGGTCAGCGGCCGCAGCGAGAAACAGGACAGCACCGGCACCAGCCCGCGCCTGGGCCTGGTCTATTCGCCGTGGAAGGAGCACTCCTTCTATGCCTCGTGGAGCAAGACCTTCTCGCCACCTGGCGGCGGCCTGATCGGCATCACCCCGGGCGCGGCGGGCAACACCAACGAGACCGACCCGGAAACCACCCGGCAGAAGGAAGTCGGGGTCAAGAGCGACTGGCTGGACCAGCGCCTGAGTACCACCCTCGCCGTCTATGAACTGGAGCTGTACAACCGCCGCAACCTCGACCCGCTGGACCGCAACCGGGTGATCCTCACCGGCCTGCAGCGCTCGCGCGGTATCGAGCTGACCGCCACCGGCAAGCTCGGCGGCAACTGGTATGTGCGCGGCGGCATCGGCCTGCAGGACGCGACCATCGTCGACGACACCGAAGGCAACGCCGACAACCGCGTCGCCGATGTGGCCAAGCGCAACGGCAGCGTGTTCCTCACCTGGAAGCCGGAGCTGGGCTGGTACGCGGAGACCGGGCTGACCTTCGTTGGCCAGCGCTATGCCGATACCAGGAACACCATCGTACTGCCGGGCTACGGCACCTGGGACGCCCTGGCCGGCTATCGCACCAAGGACTGGGACCTGCGCGCGGCGCTGAGCAACATCACCGACAAGACCTACTACGCCTCGGGCACCAGCGCGGCGCAGATCCAGTTCGGTGACCCGCGCAGCCTGGTGGTGACCGGGACCTATAGCTTCTGACCTTCAGAGCCTCATCGCTATCAGGCGCAACACGAACCCTGTGGGAGCCGGCTTGTTCTGGTCAAGTTTTTCCGGACACCGATTACGGTGATTAAGCGGCCTGCTGCTCCATGGCTATTGGCGACAGGTAGTTGTTGTGGCTGTGGAGCCTGACTCGGTTGTATCGCATGAAGAA